>Ga0247836_1003095_pt1 | contig 22754 bp, 18 predicted proteins | sample LaCruzMarch2015__4_FD_187116 | JGI IMG/M metagenome (GOLD analysis project Ga0247836, IMG submission 187116) | Freshwater microbial communities from meromictic Lake La Cruz, Castile-La Mancha, Spain - LaCruzMarch2015_14m | ecosystem: Environmental > Aquatic > Freshwater > Lake | place: Spain... | reverse complement strand
ACGGTATTCACCGTCATCCGTGTCACCGAAGGCTAAGCGGCGGTGCTGGACGGGTTTCGGGCAGGCGACGGCGTTTTTAGCTGGATTTGGCGGGGCCGCCCGCTTTGTGGGGGCTTCGCGGCAAAAAAAAAGCCCGCCTTCAACGGGCGGGCCTTGGGATTGGGGCTTGGCGATTCCCTACTTTCGCATGGCAAACCGCCACACTATCATCGGCGCTAAGCGGTTTCACTTCCGAGTTCGGGATGGGGTCGGGTGGTTCACGCTCGCTATGGTCACCAAGCAGACTGGTGCGCGGCAAGGCCGGGGGGCTGTCGCCCGCCCGCTGGCTTCGCCGCCGGAAATCTGTAAAGTCTTCGCATAAGGCCTTGCGCCTTTTCTCGGCCGCCAAACCGGTTGGGTGTTATAGGGTCAAGCCTCACGGGCAATTAGTACGCGTCAGCTGCACGCATTGCTGCGCTTCCACACCGCGCCTATCAACGTCGTCGTCTCCGACGGCCCTTCAGGGGGCTCGTGGCCCCGGGGAGGTCTCATCTTGGGAGGGGCTTCCCGCTTAGATGCTTTCAGCGGTTATCCTGTCCGCACATAGCTACCCGGCAATGCCATTGGCATGACAACCGGAACACCAGCGGTGCGTCCACTCCGGTCCTCTCGTACTAGGAGCAGCTTCCCTCAAACCTCCAACGCCCACGGCAGATAGGGACCGAACTGTCTCACGACGTTCTGAACCCAGCTCGCGTACCACTTTAAATGGCGAACAGCCATACCCTTGGGACCTGCTTCAGCCCCAGGATGTGATGAGCCGACATCGAGGTGCCAAACACCGCCGTCGATATGAACTCTTGGGCGGTATCAGCCTGTTATCCCCGGAGTACCTTTTATCCGTTGAGCGATGGCCCTTCCATACAGAACCACCGGATCACTATGACCTGCTTTCGCACCTGCCCGGCTTGTCCGCCTCGCAGTCAAGCACCCTTATGCCATTGCACTCAGCGCCTGATTTCCGACCAGGCTGAGGGTACCTTCGTGCTCCTCCGTTACTCTTTGGGAGGAGACCGCCCCAGTCAAACTACCCACCAGACACTGTCCCCAGCCCGGATAACGGGCCCAGGTTAGAACTCCCGACAAACCAGGGTGGTATTTCAAGGTTGGCTCCACCGGCGCTGGCGCGCCCGCTTCAATGCCTCCCACCTATCCTACACAAATCGGTCAAAAGTCCAGTGTCAAGCTATAGTAAAGGTTCACGGGGTCTTTCCGTCTAGCCGCGGGGACGCTGCATCTTCACAGCGATTTCAATTTCACTGAGTCCCGGCTGGAGACAGTGTGGCCATCGTTACGCCATTCGTGCAGGTCGGAACTTACCCGACAAGGAATTTCGCTACCTTAGGACCGTTATAGTTACGGCCGCCGTTTACCGGGGCTTCGATCAAGAGCTTCGCTTGCGCTGACCCCATCAATTAACCTTCCGGCACCGGGCAGGCGTCACACCCTATACGTCCTCTTTCGAGTTTGCAGAGTGCTATGTTTTTGCTAAACAGTCGCAGCCACCTATTCACTGCGGCCCGCTTTCACGGGCATACCTTATCCCGAAGTTACGGTATCATTTTGCCTAGTTCCTTCAGCCGGGTTCTCTCAAGCGCCTTAGAATACTCATCCCACCCACCTGTGTCGGTTTACGGTACGGCCACCCGTGACCTGGTGCTTAGAGGTTTTTCTTGGAAGCAGGGCATCCATCACTTCGCCCGCATGCGGGCCCGTCGTCACGCCTCAGGATATGGCCCCCCGGATTTGCCTAAGGGGCCTCCCTAATCGCTTAAACCGGCACTTCCAACCGCCGGCTGATGTAGCCTTCTCCGTCACCCCGTCGCAGCCACGGCCGGTACGGGAATATTAACCCGTTTTCCATCGACTACGCCTTTCGGCCTCGCCTTAGGCACCGACTCACCCTGCGTCGATTAGCGTTGCGCAGGAAACCTTGGGTTTTCGGCGAGGGGGTTTTTCACCCCCTTTATCGTTACTCATGTCAGCATTCGCACTTCCGATACCTCCAGCACACTTCTCAATGCACCTTCGCAGGCGTACGGAACGCTCCTCTACCGCCACACATTGTGTGGCCCGTAGCTTCGGCACCAGGCTTAGCCCCGGTAAATCTTCCGCGCAGGCCGACTCGACCAGTGAGCTATTACGCTTTCTTTAAAGGATGGCTGCTTCTAAGCCAACCTCCTGGCTGTCTGTGCCTTCCCACATCGTTTCCCACTGAGCCTGGATTTTGGGGCCTTAGCTGACGGTCTGGGCTGTGTCCCTTTTCACGACGGACCTTATCACCCGCCGTGTGTCTCCCGTGTATTGCTTGCCGGTATTCGGAGTTTGCATCGGGTTGGTAAACCTGGACGGCCCCCTAGCCGAAACAGTGCTCTACCCCCGGCAGCGTCCGCACGAGGCGCTACCTAAATAGCTTTCGAGGAGAACCAGCTATCTCCGGGCTTGATTAGCCTTTCACTCCGATCCACAACTCATCCCCGTATTTTTCAACAGACGTGGGTTCGGCCCTCCAGTAGGCATTACCCCACCTTCAGCCTGGTCATGGATAGATCGCCCGGTTTCGGGTCTAATCCCAGCGACTGGACGCCCTGTTCAGACTCGCTTTCGCTACGCCTCCCCTATCCGGTTAAGCTTGCCACTGAGATTAAGTCGCTGACCCATTATACAAAAGGTACGCAGTCACGGAACAAGTCCGCTCCCACTGCTTGTACGCATACGGTTTCAGGGTCTGTTTCACTCCGGTCTCCCCGGTTCTTTTCGCCTTTCCCTCACGGTACTGGTTCACTATCGGTCAGTGAGGAGTATTTAGCCTTGGAGGATGGTCCCCCCATGTTCGGACAGGGTTTCACGTGCCCCGCCTTACTCGTTTTCACATGCACAGGTTTTCGTGTACGGGGCTATCACCCTGTATCGCCGGACTTTCCAGGTCCGTTCCACTAACGATGTGCACACTTAAGGGCTAGTCCCCGTTCGCTCGCCGCTACTAAGGGAATCTCGGTTGATTTCTTTTCCTCGGGGTACTTAGATGTTTCAGTTCCCCCGGTTCGCCTCCGGCCGCTATGTGTTCACTGCCGGATGCCCTTGCGGGCGGGTTTCCCCATTCGGAAATCCGCGGATCACAGTTTGTTTGCAAACTCCCCGCGGCTTATCGCATGCTACAACGTCCTTCATCGCCTCTCACTGCCTAGGCATCCACCGTATGCGCTTGTTCACTTGACCCTATAACCCCAACCGGCCTGCCCGGGCCGCAACGCGGCCTTGGCGGATGCCGGGGAGCGGCCAAAAAAACGCCCGCCTTTATGCTTGGGCGCGGGCTTTTCGGCCGCCGGGCCTAACCCGCGGCCGCCTAAAGCCCGCACCTGCAACCTTGCGGTTGCCTTTACAGATTTCCATGTTGTTAAAGAGCGGTATTGGTGATGCACCAACCCTATAGGGCCTCCGGCCCACGGGGGCAAGGCGGCATAGGGTTGCGGCATGGTTTTTTTGCGGTTTGTGGCCGCTTCCGGGCAGGACCGGGTGGTGGAGCCAAGGAGGATCGAACTCCTGACCTCCTGCGTGCAAGGCAGGCGCTCTCCCAGCTGAGCTATGGCCCCGGTATCCGTGGCGGCCCCCTAGCCCGTCCACCGTGCCTTACATGCCCTCCCGCCGGGCCGGGGGCGGACGCAAAGGTGGTGGGCCTGGGAGGATTTGAACCTCCGACCTCACCCTTATCAGGGGTGCGCTCTAACCAACTGAGCTACAGGCCCAGGCTGTTCCGGGGGGCAAAAATAATGTGTTGTGGACGCCCGCGGCGGGCCGCCGCCTTTTGTAAGGAGGTGATCCAGCCCCAGGTTCCCCTAGGGCTACCTTGTTACGACTTCACCCCAGTCACGAACCACAAAGTGGTCAGCGCCCCCCCGGAGGTTAGACTACCGACTTCTTTTGCAGCCCGCTCCCATGGTGTGACGGGCGGTGTGTACAAGGCCCGGGAACGTATTCACCGCGGCATTCTGATCCGCGATTACTAGCGATTCCGACTTCATGGAGTCGAGTTGCAGACTCCAATCCGGACTAGGACCGGCTTTGTGGGATTGGCTCGCTGTCGCCAGTTCGCTGCCCTCTGTACCGGCCATTGTAGCACGTGTGTAGCCCTACCCATAAGGGCCATGATGACTTGACGTCGTCCCCACCTTCCTCCGGTTTATCACCGGCAGTCCCCCTAGAGTCCCCGCCTCTACGCGCTGGCAACTAAGGGTAAGGGTTGCGCTCGTTACGGGACTTAACCCAACATCTCACGACACGAGCTGACGACAGCCATGCAGCACCTGTCTCAGTGTTCCCGAAGGCACCAAGCCGTCTCCGGCAAGTTCACTGGATGTCAAGGGTAGGTAAGGTTCTTCGCGTTGCATCGAATTAAACCACATGCTCCACCGCTTGTGCGGGCCCCCGTCAATTCATTTGAGTTTTAACCTTGCGGCCGTACTCCCCAGGCGGTCGACTTAATGCGTTAGCTGCGCCACTAAGCCTATTGATAGGCCCAACGGCTAGTCGACATCGTTTACGGCGTGGACTACCAGGGTATCTAATCCTGTTTGCTACCCACGCTTTCGTACCTCAGCGTCAGTTTGGGTCCAGGGAGCCGCCTTCGCCACTGGTGTTCCTCCGGATCTCTACGCATTTCACCGCTACACCCGGAATTCCACTCCCCTCTACCCAACTCCAGCCCGCCAGTTTCAAATGCCGTTCCCAGGTTGAGCCCGGGGCTTTCACATCTGACTTAACGGGCCGCCTACGCACGCTTTACGCCCAGTAATTCCGATTAACGCTCGCACCCTCCGTATTACCGCGGCTGCTGGCACGGAGTTAGCCGGTGCTTTTTCTATGGGTAATGTCAGTCCGCCGGGTGTTCGCCGCCGGGTGTTCCTCCCCATTAAAAGTGCTTTACAACCCTCGGGCCTTCTTCACACACGCGGTATTGCTGGATCAGGCTTGCGCCCATTGTCCAATATTCCCCACTGCTGCCTCCCGTAGGAGTCTGGGCCGTGTCTCAGTCCCAGTGTGGCTGGCCATCCTCTCAGACCAGCTACGGATCGTCGCCTTGGTGGGCCTTTACCCCGCCAACCAGCTAATCCGACATAGGCCCATCCCATAGCGCGAGGCCTTTCGGTCCCCCGCTTTCCCCCTTGGGGCGTATGCGGTATTAGCGTGGGTTTCCCCACGTTGTCCCCCACTACGGGGCAGGTTCCTATGCGTTACTCACCCGTCCGCCACTCCCCTTGCGGGGCGTCCGACTTGCATGTGTTAAGCATACCGCCAGCGTTCAATCTGAGCCATGATCAAACTCTTCAGTTCCAATCAGTTTTGCCGACTAGTTAGACAATCGGCCAGTCTTGTGGCCGCCGTGCCCGCCACGCACCCGCCCTAAGGCTTCGGCGTGACGCCCACGGCGGCGCGTCTCGGGGCGGCGGATGCCGCCGCGCGCGCCCACACACATTATTTTTGCCCGCCTTGTTAAAGAGCGCCAGGTGATGCCCCGGCCAAGTCCATCTATTCTACAGACTTCCCGATTCCTGTCAATGCCTTTTTTTCTCGCGGCAATCCCAAAAACCCGGGAAGCCACACCCCAGATTCCGCCAGGGCTTTCCCACATTGATGCGGGAAAGCCGAGCATTATAGTCAAGTCAGGATTTTTGTCAACAAAATCTTCAATAAAATGCAACAGAATTGGCCGGAAAAGTTTTGTCCAACCAATCCGGTAAAGGCACTATTTAAATTTTATGATAAATATCTGCACCTTCCTCAAGGAATTGCCTGGACTTCTCATCCATACCCAACTTCAATGCCTCGGTGTCGTCTTGGAGACCTTTTGCCGCTGCGTAATCCCGGACATCTTGGCTGATTTTCATGGAACAGAAATGGGGGCCGCACATGGAACAGAAATGCGCCACCTTCGCTGATTCTTTGGGCAAGGTTTCGTCATGGAATTCGCGGGCCTTTTCGGGGTCGAGGCCAATGTTGAATTGGTCTTCCCAACGGAACTCAAACCGGGCTTTACTCATGGCGTTGTCACGCGCCTGTGCGCCCGGATGTCCCTTCGCCAAATCGGCGGCATGGGCGGCGATTTTGTAGGTGACGATGCCTTCACGCACGTCTTGCTTGTTCGGCAAGCCTAGGTGTTCTTTTTGCGTGACGTAGCAAAGCATGGCGCAGCCGTACCAGCCGATGTTGGCCGCGCCGATAGCGGAAGTGATGTGGTCGTAGCCAGGGGCGATGTCTGTCGTCAGCGGGCCTAAGGTGTAGAACGGGGCTTCGCCGCATTCTTCTAACTGTTTTTCCATGTTGACTTTAATCATCTGCAAGGGCACATGGCCTGGGCCTTCGATCATAGTTTGTACATCATGTTTCCAGGCGATTTTAGTCAATTCGCCCAAGGTTTCGAGTTCCCCGAATTGCGCCGCGTCGTTGGCATCGTAAATCGAACCGGGGCGCAAACCATCGCCCAAGGAAAATGACACATCATAGGCTTTCATGATTTCACAGATTTCTTCAAAACGCGTGTACAAAAAACTTTCAGTATGATGCGCCAAACACCATTTCGCCATAATTGAACCACCGCGTGAAACGATGCCAGTCATCCGTTTGGCTGTCAGTGGCACATAGTGCAAGCGCACACCCGCGTGGATGGTGAAATAATCCACGCCTTGTTCGGCTTGTTCAATTAAAGTGTCGCGGTAGATTTCCCAAGTCAGTTCTTCAGCTTTGCCGTCAACTTTTTCTAATGCTTGATAAATGGGCACAGTACCAATCGGTACCGGCGAGTTACGCAAAATCCACTCGCGGGTTTCGTGGATGTTTTTTCCTGTGGACAAATCCATAATGGTGTCGCCTCCCCAACGGATACCCCAGAGCATTTTCTCGACTTCTTCTTCTATAGACGAAGTCACCGCTGAATTGCCCAAGTTGCCGTTGATTTTGACCAAAAAATTACGCCCAATAATCATCGGCTCCAATTCGGGGTGGTTGATGTTGGCGGGAATGATGGCGCGGCCTCTAGCGACTTCTGAGCGCACGAATTCAGGCGTGATCATATCGGGTATAGACGCACCAAAGGAATCACCTTGATGCTGGTCTGTCCACAATTCGCGCATCTCTTCCATTTTTTGGTTTTCGCGGATAGCAATGAATTCCATTTCTGGGGTGATAATGCCCTTACGTGCATAGTGCATTTGCGAAACATTGTGCCCAGCTTTAGCTCGGAGGGGTTTACGGATATGTTCAAAGCGTAGATGGGCCGTGGCGGGATCAAGCAGCCGTTGTAGGCCAAATTCTGAACTAGGCCCGGTCAATTCTTCGGTATCATTGCGCTCGGCTATCCATGCCGCCCTTAGCGAACCTAAGCCTTTTTTTAAATCGACAACAACATTCGGATCAGTATAAACGCCTGAAGTATCATAAACATACATCGGCGGATTTTTTTCAGAACCAAAATGGGCAGGCGTGTCAGACAGGGTGATTTTGCGCATAGGAACCTGAATATCAGGTCGGCTGCCTTGCACATAAATTTTTTCCGAGGCGGGGTAAGAATCGATTTTAACGCTGCTTACAATCGTTGGACTAAGTTGTTCTTTGAGAATTGCGCTCATGTTTTTCTCCAAATACATAGAATAAAGCGCAGGAAGTTTTGCGGGCTTTCCTACGCTGGTATTAACCAGAGTCAGGTTCAAAGGGTTTCTCTCAGCCTCAAGAATAAATCAGGAAGCACCCCTAGCCTTTACCGATGTCGGTCTAAATTAAAGGAAAACCAAGCGGATTGCAAGCTCCCCCGCTTGCTGTGGTTTACCATCCAATTTTTTAGAAAGCTATGGTCATCAACATCAGTGCTAGGCTTAACTTAAATGAAATATTCTAAGTTCCGCAGGCTAATTTTATTATTTGAAAGAAAACTTATTAAATGAATGAAAAAATTTACCAATTTGAACAGAGCTTCCAGCCTTCAATCCTGACCCAAATTAACGATCCGTTAATAAATCAATTTGGTGTTGAGCTTTGGCTAAAACGTGATGATTTGCTGCATCCCGTCATTTCTGGCAACAAATGGCGGAAATTAAAATATATTCTTGAAAACGCCATGTCATTAAACTGCCACACCATGATCAGCATGGGAGGTAGCTACTCCAACCATTTACACGCGTTGGCCTATATCGGTAAGCTATTAAAAATCCAAACCATCGGCCTTATCCGTGGCGACCACACTCAACTTTTCTCCCCAACTCTAGAAGATGCCAAAGCCTGGGGAATGGAACTTAAATTCGTTTCCCGCTCTGATTACCGCCTGCTTAGGCAGCATCAGAATTGGCAAGATTTGCCTGATTTACCAACAGACGCCTATTGGCTACCCGAAGGGGGCGCACAAACCTTGGCCTTGCAGGGTGTTGCCGAAATTGCCCGCGAAATTACCCTGTCTTACGACTGGCTATGCACTCCCTGCGGAACTGGAGCCACCTTGGCCGGGCTTGTTAAAGCCGTTCCTGAACACAGCCGGATACTAGGTTTTGCGGCTTTAAAGAACGGCTGCTTTTTAAATAAGGACATTGAAGGGCTTTTACTAGAACCATGCCATAATTGGCAACTGAATCTGGATTATCATTTTGGCGGTTTTGCCCAAACAGCACCAGAACTGTTGGGTTTTATCAAGCAGTTCCAAAGCCAAACCGGTATTCCGTTAGAGCCAGTTTATACGGGGAAAATGATGTTCGGACTGTATGATTTGATCAAAAAACGCACATTCCAACCGGGTCAACGGATTATTGCCATCCATACCGGCGGCTTGCAAGGCAATCGAGGTTTTCTTGGATGTACCCACATCTATGATTAGACAACTGGAACCCGAACTCATGGAAGACCCCGAACAGGTACTGGCTTACGCCCAGGCCGATTTTGAAATTCCGCACAATAACTTCATCCAACACTTAAAAGCCTTCGTCGGCAATGATTTTAACGGCGTCGCGCTGGACTTGGGTTGTGGTAGCGGCGATATTAGTTGGCGTTTTGCCCATGCTTACCCCAACAGCCGACTCGATGCCGTTGATGGTTCAGCCGTAATGCTTGACTACGCAAAATCGGCTGCCTGTCCTCAACCAGTGGTGACTCCAGTAAATTTTATTCTTGGCCGCCTGCCCACTGTCAACTTGCCACAATCTTATTATGACATTATCTTAAGCAACAGTTTGTTGCACCACCTGCCCGACCCACAGATACTTTGGCAAACCGTAAAGCGTTATTCGCACAAAGGGTCGCATTGCGTCATCATGGATTTATTGCGCCCTGACAGCCTAGCCGCTGCCCAAGACATGGTTACGGTTTATGCGGGTAATGAACCTTACATCCTGCAACATGATTTTTACCATTCCTTGCTCGCGGCTTTTCGTATTGAGGAAATTAACGGGCAATTAGCCGAGGCGAAACTACCTTTTACTGTAAGGCAAATTAGTGACCGGCATGCATTAATCACCGGCACTATTCCTTAACCTGTATTAATATCGATGGAAGCAATATGGACAGCAATCCGCCAGACAAAATATCTAACCTGAACACCCCCAGTTTGTATATCAACCGGGATTTAAGCTTGCTGGAATTTAACAAACGCGTTCTTGCCCAGGCTAAAAATACCAGCATCCCATTATTGGAAAGGCTCAATTATTTGTGCATCTCCTGCTCAAATCTGGATGAGTTTTTTGAAGTGCGGGTCGCCAGTATCATCGAAATGGCCAGCATTGACCCCAATACCGTCAGTGCTGATGGCACGACGCCGCAAGAGCAACTGGCAAAAATCGCTGTCCACGCACATGAATTGGTTGCCGACCAATATAATGTACTCAATGAGATTTTGATCCCTAAATTGGCGGAAGAAAATATCCGCTTCATTCGTCGCAAAGAATGGACCAAAGCGCAGCACCAATGGCTGGCCAATTATTTCAACGAAGAATTGCTGCCGATTTTAACGCCAGTGGGCTTGGATTCTGCCCATCCATTTCCCCGCATCCTGAACAAAAGCCTCAACTTCATCATTTCCTTAACTGGCAAAGACGCCTTCGGCAGAAACAGCGGACGCGCCGTGCTGCAAGCCCCGCGGGGTTTGCCCAGGGTCATCCAATTACCGCCTGAAATCACCGGCAACGGGCCTCATGATTTTGTGTTTTTGTCGTCGATTATCCATGAATTTATCAACGACCTGTTCAACGGCATGAACGTGACCGGGTGTTACCAGTTCCGTGTCACCCGCAACAGCGATTTTTTTGTTGATGATGATGCCATTGATGATTTGCTGTTGGCAGTACAAGGCGAGTTGGCGATGCGTAATTACGGCGATGAAGTGCGCTTGGAAATTGACGCCAACTGCCCAGAAGACAAAGTCAGCTTCTTGCTGGAACGTTTCCGTTTGAGCCGTGACCGCCTGTTTCTGGTAGACGGTCCGGTCAACCTCAACCGGCTCCAAGAAGTCAATGATTTGCTGGATCGCCCCGAACTGAAATTTCAACCTTTCAAACCCAACATTCCGGCACCATTGGGCAAAGGTAAAGACATTTTTGCCGCCATCCGAAAAAATGACATCTTACTGCACCATCCGTTTGAATCTTTCTCACCCGTCGTCGAATTTCTGCGCCAAGCCGCAGACGACCCTGACGTATTGGTCATCAAACAGACTTTATACCGAACCGGTGCCGATTCCCCAATTGTTTCGGCATTGATAAATGCGGCGAAGGCAGGCAAAGTGGTCACTGTGGTCATTGAATTGCGGGCGCGATTTGATGAAAAAGCCAATATAGATTTGGCTTCCAAATTGCAGGAAGCGGCGGTGCATGTTGTTTATGGCGTGGTCGGTTACAAAACCCATGCAAAAATGTGCTTGGTGCTGCGCCGTGAAGACAAGCAACTGCGAAATTATGTGCATTTGGGAACTGGCAATTACCATCCCAAAACCGCAAAAATCTACACCGATTACGGCCTGTTTTCTTGTGACAAAGAACTCGGTGAAGACGTAAGGCGGGTGTTCGCCCAGCTTACCAGCCTTGGCAAAGTGACCAAACTCAATAAACTACTGCAATCACCGTTTTCTCTACACAAAGGCTTGTTAGAAAAAATTGAGCGCGAAATTAACCATGCCCAAAGTGGCATACCAGCCAAAATTATCATCCAAGTCAATGCCGTCGTCGAAGAACAATTGATCCAAGCCCTATACCGTGCGTCCCAAGCGGGTGTCGAAATCAAGCTGATTGTGCGGGGTATCTGTTGTTTGCGCCCAGGCATTCCCGGTGTTTCCGAGAATATCGAAGTTCGGGCTGTGATTGGTCGATTTTTGGAACATGCGCGTATTTATGTGTTTGCCAACAATGGGCACCAAGAAGTTTTCGCCTCCAGCGCGGATTTGATGAGCCGCAATATGTTCAAGCGGGTGGAAGTGTGTTTCCCGATTGAAAATAAAAAACTCGCCGCGCGTATTTTGCACGATTTGAATTTGTATTTGCAGGACAATTCACAAGTTTGGTTTTTACAACCCGATGGCAGTTATCGGCAATTGCCCCGGACTAGTGATGAAGTGGCGGTTCAGGCGCAAACACTGCTGTTGCGCGAATTGCAGGCTAAATCATGAATGCGGTTTGTGAAATTGTCCAACTTGGCGCGTCTATCTTGCGGCAAATCGCCGAACCCATAACCGATGTCCACTTGCCAGAAACACGTAGCATGATCACTGCCCTGCAAACCACCTTGGCTACCAGCCAAGGTGTCGGCCTCGCCGCCCCGCAAATTGGTTTGTCCAAACGCCTGATCATCGTCGCCTCCCGCCCCACCACGCGCTATCCGAATGCACCGCTGATGGCACCTACGGTAATGGTCAATCCCAGTTATGAAATTGTTTCAGATGAACAGGAAAAAGACTGGGAAGGCTGTTTGAGCATACCGTCAATCCGCGCCTTGGTGCCACGTTACCGACGGATTTCGATCCGCTACACCAATCAACAAGGTGAAACGGTAGCATCCGAATTGGAGGGTTTTGTCGCGCGGGTTTTCCAACATGAAATTGACCATCTGGACGGCAGGGTTTATCTGGATAGGGTTGAAAACAACCAAGACATTGTTGCGGAAAGTGAATTTTTTAAACAGTTAAGGTATTGATCCAATTAACTGGAATGCGCTTTAGGGTTGAAGTGATTTTGGCGAACCTTTACGGATTTGAAATCCATCTACCGGGACTACTATGAAAAAGTTTTTACTTTCCGTACTCGCCATCATTTTAATCATCGAAGAATGGCTTTGGGAATTGCTGTCAGCTTTCGGGCATCGGCTGATTATTTGGTTAAGGCTTTCTACATTGGAACTATGGCTAAGCCAAACTTCACCGGGACTGGCATTGGTAGCCATGCTAATTCCTGTATTGTTGGTCACGCCAATGAATTTAGCCGCCCTTTGGATGCTTGCCAATGGCCTGATTTTACAAGGAATTGCTTTGGAAGTGGTTGCCAAGCTCTTAGGCACATTATTGATTTCACGGGTATTTTCCCTAACTAAAAACCAATTGCTGACGTTTACAGTGATTGCCTGGACTTATGGCACGATTACCCGATGGCTTGCCTGGGCCCATGCCAAAATCAAAGAAACGGCGATATATCAATTGGCTAAGCGCACAAAAATACAAGTGCAAGCGAAGCTGGCTGTAATTCGGCGGAATTTGCAAGATTTTTGGTCACAACGCTGAGTTTAAAACTTATTTTTTCAAAATCTTATAGTTTTTCCAATCAACTAAACCACTACGGTGGCCTTGCCCAAACGGTCATTGACCGCCCTCCACGCTTCGGTCTTCGGAGGCTGCTCCACCAAAATCTTGTCCAATTGAAGGCCATCCAACTTCCGCAACGACGCGTACAACGCTTGTGCATAAGCTTCTGCGGAATCGGGCATACGCTCCATAACCAGCAAAGGCTGTCCGGGTAAATCCTGCTGATGGCTCAACACCCCTACGCGCTGATGATCATCCAATAAAGTTTGCGCCTGCTTCGCCAAGTCCTTTGCCGGACACAGCAACGCCATCGTCACCGGAGCATAATGCACCGCCATCATGCCAGGGGCGCGGATGCCTGATTCAACCACTTCCGGCAACAACAAGTTTTGTTGCAACACGGCTTCAATCGCCGCCACGCTTAGCTGTCCAGGCCGCAACAAACGCGGCCGCCCGCCACTTAAATCGACAATTGTTGATTCGACGCCCACTTGGCATGGGCCGCCATCCAAAATCATCGCTACCGCATCGCCCAATTCCTCCGCCACATGCAGCGCTTGCGTCGGGCTGATCCGGCAAAAGCGGTTTGCCGACGGTGCAGCAATCCCACTACCAAACGCCTGCAACAATTGCAAAGCCACAGGATGGTTCGGGATACGCAAAGCCACCGTATCCTGGCCGCCTGTCACCGCCAAGGGAACAGAGTTATTTTTGCGTAAAATGATAGCCAAAGGCCCCGGCCAAAACCGCTTCGCCAATTGCCAGGCCGACGTAGGAATATCCACCGCCCAATCCGACAGCATCGCCGCATCCGCCAAATGCACGATCAGCGGATGATCAGCAGGACGGCCTTTTGCGGAAAAAATACCAGCCACCGCACCGGCGTTGCGGGCATCGGCACCTAAACCGTAGACAGTCTCGGTAGGAAACGCAACCAATCGACCCTGCCTTAACATCAGCGTGGCTTCGTCAATGGCATTCGCATCCGCTGTACGTGGTTTCATCTTGATTTCCAAACCCTATTCATAAGCACATCATCGCGTTATTTTGCAAAGGCCAATCCCGATAATTAAACACCTGCCCTTCTGTTCTGACCGTGGCAATGCCAGCTAAAGATACGTCGGCAAACACCCATTGCACGGCATTTAATTCACCACTCGCCAATACGCCGTTATCGGGATAACCCCTATCCACTGGCGTATACACGGCTGACGCGCCGATATTGACATCCACCGCTTCCGACCACGGCGCGTTGCCCACCAAACACGCTTGCACGACATAACATTGATTTTCCAAAGCCCGTGCTTGGCAACCGATTTTAACGCGATGATAGCCTGCCAAAGTATCAGTGCAACTAGGCACTAAAATCAGATTCGCACCCGCTTCGACTTGTTGTCTTGCCAATAACGGAAATTCGCTGTCATAACAGATGTTAATGGCGACCTTGCCATATTGAGTATCGAACAATTTCAATTCTTTACCGCTGTGGATGAGCCATTGTTCATTTTCAAAGCGCGTCATCATCAATTTGTCCTGATAATCGACCCTGCCATCGGCAAAAAATAAATAAGCCCGATTGCGGTATTCGCCAGAATCCTGTTTGACCGGGAATGTCCCCGCCTGGATCAAACACTGGTATTGTTGCGCCAAATCTTGAAACAGCGCGACAAAATCGGCATGCAGCGTTTGCATGGCATCCAATTGCTTGCTCAAGGACGAATACACGTCTTTGCCAAACAGTGAAGCCAATTCCATACTGTTATATTCAGGGAACAGCAGGATTTTCGCGCCTTGTTCTGCCGCGTTTTTTACCCAGTGCGTGGATTTGTCGATATAAGCTTGCCAATTATCAAGGAAGCTAATGTCGTATTGGGCGGTGGCGATTTTTACTGTCATTTTTTTAACCAAAAAGTCATCGATTTAGGGGTTTCTTCGGTATCGTCCAAATCTTTCCAGACATATTCGGTACGCAGTTCAGGATGCTTGAAATAACCGCGTTTGTTCCAAAACGCATCTAAGGGTACATAATTGGCAGGGCGGCGCGGATGGTCAACCGGACGCTCAACACAGCAAAACGTGATGTGCTTGAAACCGCCCAAATCGGCAGCATGAGCCTCGCGTTCTTCAAAAAAACGCACACCGATGCCCAAACCGCGATAATTTTTATCAAGCACCGATTCGCTGCAATAAAACACATCGTCCAAGTTATATCCATTGGCAAGAAAAGGCCGTTGCATTTCTTCGGTTTCATCTTTCATCGGCAAAGCGGTAGACGCACCAACCACTTTGTCGCCATCCAAGGCTAAGACGATAACGCTGTTGGGATTGTCGATATAGGTTTGCAGGTATTTTTTTTCATACTCCAGCGTACCGTCGTACAAGTACGGAAAATCACGGAACACTTCGATCCGAAGCCGTGCCAGATCAGGGATAAAAGGGATTAACGCCGCGCCGCTATAGCGTTGTATGTGGATGTTTTTGGACATGGCTGCCACTCCTAAGCAAAAACAGGCATTTTAGCTGAACTTGGTGGGGTTTGCGTAGCTTGGGGGGGGTTGATTTGTCCACGAAAAGCACGAAAGGCACGAAATGAAGGGGGGCTTAAATGTGTGGCTTGATTTTGAACAGAGTCTAGTAGGTCGGGCAACAGCTTTATCGTTGCCCGACATTTAAGTGTCCGATGATGAAAATCGCAGAGAAACCGATAGTCCATACCATATCGGACAATAGTGTGTCGGGCATAAACAGCATGCCCGACCTTGGCTAATTGAGGAAACAAAGTCGGATTTAGCGTTAGCATAATCCGACAATGCTTGGATAAGGTTGTCTTACGCGCTATTTAAGGTTTAAACCTGGTGGTATGTTAAGCTGACCACAGCAGCTACTTCCCCATTCCAACACTGTACCGTCAGATTTTAGTACCAAAGAGTGAAAATTTCCCGCTGATATTGCAACAACGTTTGTTAGCCCTGACGGCACATTAGCCTGACCATCGCCATTCCATCCCCAAGCTTCCACTGTGCCATTAGCTTTGAGCACCAATGAGTGCTGACCTGCGGCTACCGCAATCACATTAGATAACCCATAAGGAACAGCATCAGCCCCCCAAGATACTACTGTTCCATCTGATTTAAGTGCAAGCGATCGATTACTTCCTGCTGCTATCGCGACGACATTAACCAATCCAACGGGAACATTGGTAAGTCCAGAATAACCCCATGCGACCACAGTGCCATCGGATTTAAGAGCTAATGAATGATTGTCTCCAGCAGATATTGCTACCACATTTGCTAATCCTGAAGGGACGCTATTTAGTCCATAATCACTTCTACCCCAAGCTATAACGGTACCATCAGATTTAAGTGCAAGCGAGTGGGAGTGTCCTGCTTCTATCGCAATGATATTAGCCAATCCTATGGGAATAGTAGTTTGCCCATACTGATTCCATCCCCAAGCGACTACAGTGCCATCGGATTTAAGAGCTAACGAATGATAGCCTCCTGCGGCGACCGACACTATATTGTTATTTAATTCTGCTGGAATGTTTAGTTGGCCTTCATTGTTGCGTCCCCAACGAACTACTGTACCATCAGATTTAAGTGCCAGAGCATGTCCTGCTCCTACAGCAATTAATGCCTTAACTCCGGTAGGTGGCTTAACTATAGGAGCGAAATTAGCAGTTACTTTATTGGCCTTGGCCATAATCAGCGTGCAAGATTTTTTGCCAGAACAATCACCGCTCCAATTAACAAATTTATAGCCGAATTTAGGTTGTGCGGTTAGTGTTACGATTGACTTCGTAAATAACTTGCGAGAACAGATGTAATTATCTCCACCACAATTAATAACATCAGTATAAGGCGTATTACCAATAATAGAACCATTGCCATTGGGAGTAACCGATAGCTCATAAGTTGTATTTTTGGGTGAAATGTTGCCAATTAGTTTATATTCAAAGTTTCCATGATTTTCTAAATAAGAAATTTTAGGCGTTACCGTCCAATCAGAAAATAAACTAAGAACATAGGGGCTTAATTCCATTAAGTAATAATCCCTTTGAGCACCTTTTGCCGTTTTATCCCAACCAAATGCAATTTCAATGTAATTTCTTATTATGCCCGATTTATATCCTGTTACAACAACGGCATGTCCACATCTATTATTAGCACAGGTAGAGTTAGGGCTAAAGTTATCCCACCACATTGTTAAAAGCGAAGGTCGCTCTGCATTAACTTCCTTTTCGATAGCAGAATACAAGAATGCAATATTGAATATGTGGTCACCACCTTGTTCAAGTATAACGGCATCATAATCTGCTTTTGTGAATACAGATAAAATCTCCTCGGTATACATTCCAGTACCCTCATTAAGTGTGTATTTTGAGTTAGCTCCGCCAGGTGAACCTATATCACTGACAAGATGCAAAAAATCATTTGTAACTTGTCTTCTGTTGAGGAGATAATATTGATTTTTTGTTCCAAACATATCACCTACTGGATATTGATGCCAATTCATAATTCGAGCTATTGCCAAATGCGAACAACCTACAGGAGGACGCACCATATTACCTATAGAATTTTTAATTGGTTTTACATATTGATTCATTGCAAATTTACTAATCGAAGGGGAATAGCTACCTGCTTCAAGATTTATAATTTTGCCACTCTGTGAAAGTCCCCATATCCAATTATTAGGTACTTCGGCTTCAGCAAGTCGAATGTTTTTTTGTTGATGTAGCTGAATAGATTTTGATGTTTTATTAAGCAAAGAAAAAATATACTGCCATTCTTGTTTATTACTTTGTTGTTCACCAGCTCTTGGTACGATATTTTGATTTATCCTATGGTAAATATTTTTATCAAGCGATACCAAATCGCGTGATAGTATTCCGTTTTCTGTAGGAATACCTTTAGTGAAAGCAATAATTGGCGACATCCAATCGTTTTTTGAAACAATAAAATAACCACCGTCAGTAACTAAAATCGCAATACTAGACAATTCATAGGCTGTCACAAAAGACAACTCAGGTTTTTCAAAGTAATCAGCAATAGCTTTAGTCAATGAAACAGCGGATAACCGTTTGTTTTGTACTTTAATAAAATCTCTAGGAACAGCATCAGTTTTTTGGTAATAACTGGCGGTAGCTGTTTTTTTCAATGTATCCAGTTTTAGGCTAAGTGAGTAATTTGCAACCGTTACGCCAGCCCCATTTTGTAATTGAACGTTAGAAATATCTATTAAATCATTATGATAATAGACTGAATCACAATTAGCGTTGACCGAATGGTCATATTGATTAATATTAGTATCAATAGAAAATTTTAGCGGCTTTTCTGAGATTTTTTTAAGAACCCACGAAAATTCTGATTGCTCCACGGCGGGTATCTGTAAATACCCTTGTTTGTAGGTCGGAGTGCAAGCAAAAGCAACGGACGTTATTATGTCAAACACAATAAAGCCGATTAGCCCCAGCATGGAAAAATGCTTTTTGTTCATGTCGTGTCCCTAAGTGAAAGGTTTCCGGCAAAGCCGGGTAAAATGGCTGTGGTTTGCATTACTAAACCGCCCTACTTGTTAAATCAATCAGATTTCAATGATTGCGTCCTATCCCATTTCGGAAGTTACGCATTAGCATTGTAGTGATTTGGTAACCTTTTGAATAGTAAATTTCTCATACTTGGGCAAATTCCCGTTGGTTACCGAGTTACGCTATCATTAACCTGCTTTACGGGTTCTTCGTGGATTTCGTGGACAATATCCACACAGCCAACCCCGCCCCCACCGTATCCGCCAACCAATCCATCACATCCGAACTACGCCCAGGCACAAACGATTGATGCCATTCATCACTCACTCGGCGGCATTGGCATCGCGTTCTTCAAAAATTTGCAAACTTGTGTAGATACTTATGCTGACAGGGGTGATGTATCAAATGGAAGCTAATTATTTAATGAAGTGCTTTACGTTAACGAAAGGTCTTATCCAACCCGCCGCTATTTTCCTAAACCGTTATAATGGCTTTACCAAAGACAAACGCGCCTGTAAGAGACCATCATGAACACGATACCCTTTGATACCTTACAAATTGCCAATCGCTTCAATGCAGCCGGGTTTACCGATGAACAAGCCGCCGTAATTACTGAAATTCAGCGCGAAACCAGTCAGGAAACACTACAACAGGCTATACATGGCTACCATCTTGATGATGTCGCTACTAAGCGGGATTTAAAAGAAATGCAAAACAAACTTGATCACAAAATCGAATTGCTCAGGGCAGATACCGTAGGGTTAATCGCCGAAACCAAAGCTGATTTGATGCCGTTGCCCCACAACAATGGATGACATTGACCGTAACATCATCAACACCTTACAAGTCGGCTTCCCAATTTGTGATGCGCCTTACCGCCAAGTTGCTAACTCATTAGGCATCAACGAAAGCGAATTATTGGCGCGTCTGCAAGCTCTACTGGCAAACGGCACTTTGACACGTTTCGGGCCGCTGTACAACGCCGAACAAATGGGCGGCGCGTTGACCTTAGCCGCCGTCAAAATCCCCGCCGAACGCTTTGCAGAAGTCACCGAAATTATCAACGCCTTCCCCGAAGTCGCTCACAATTATGCGCGTAGCCATGAACTGAACATGTGGTTTGTGCTGGCGACGGAAACGCCGGAACAACAACAGCAAACGATCAGCGCGATTGAACAGCAAACAGGTTTGAGTGTTTACAACATGCCAAAACTGAAAGAATATTTTGTTAATTTAAAATTGGAAGCTTGATATGGACGACACCGACCGCCGCATCATGCACGCCACTCAAGCAGGCTTGCCGCTCACACCCGAACCCTATCAAACCCTAGCCGAACAATTAGGCTTAAGCAAAACGAACATCATGCAGCGCGTGGCGGCGATGCAAACCAGCGGCATTATCCGCCGCATCGGTGCCGTGCCTAACCATTACAAACTCGGCTACCGCTTTAACGGCATGACGGTCTGGGATGTGCCGGACGATAAAATTGACGAACTAGGCCAACAAGTCGGGCAACTGCCTTTCGTCAGCCATTGCTACCACCGCCCGCGACACAAACCCGATTGGCCTTATAACTTGTTTGCGATGGTGCATGGGAAAACCCAAGCAGAAGCGGATGGGCAAATCATGCAGATTGCGGAAGTGCTAGGTGAACATTGTCGCGGCAGGGATGTGCTGTATAGCACGAAGATATTGAAGAAGACGGGGTTTCGTAGCAGTTGAGTTTGGCAAATTACCTGCATGACTTATGAGAAATTAAAATTTACCTTGAGCAAAAAGTAAGAAATATATGCAACAGATTAAAGTAGCGAGCAAAAACCAAGAAAAAAATTTCCATTAAAGTAGATAAGGTATTTGGCCGGTTATATCAGGCACCTAAATCCTGCAAGCCCTAAATACTGGGCAGCGAGCCCTGTCTTTTATTCCCAGATTTTATAATTCAAGTTCAGCCGATACCTTGCGTGTCCCTGGATCTCGGGTTTTTTAACTGATATACGCCAATCATTCCCAAAAATGATGGGGATTGGGCGGCGGTTAGCCAAGCCCAACCCTCCTTCCAGCAGAAAGCGATGATAAAGGTTACAACGGCGTTTATTTATCGGGTCACGAACCCAAACCCACCGCCACCCAATCATCCCAAACCTTGGGATACAGATGGTTGTCCGGCGTTTTAACGGTCAACTGCCCGTTCCCTGTCAGTAGCTTGCCTGCCACACGGACCAAATAGGTTCGTACTGTTTCCGGTTCCCATTGCCGAAGCGTCTGGCTGCCACTCATGATGGCCATGCGCAGGGTGTTGTAGGCCAGCACCGCGCAGTGGAATAAAGCCGCGTTGGCCAAGAAACTGGCGGTTCTTATCTTGCCCATGCCCATTTGCCCTTTGGCTTCTTCGATCCAGGTTTCACAAGTCGCGCGTTCGCCGTATTTTTTATGGGTTTGCCAAGGCGTTAAGGCTTCAGTCGTGACATAGCAGAAATAATCATATTCGGTCGTTTCCAGTAAGTCGAGTTGCGGGCTTTCTTTTTTGGGTTGACGTTGGCGCACGGCAACAAAGCGCCGGGTTACTTTCCACTCCCCGCAACGATAATCAAAGGCACACTGTTCCCAGTCGGGCTGTCCGGCTATGGCTGTCCAGTGTTGCCGGGTTAAAAGACTGACCAGGTTTTTGAGCTTAACTTTGATCAGATAACCATGACCATAGGCATCCAGCAAGTCTAATAAAGCGCCGACAACACACCGCTATCGGCCCGGACAATGAGGCGCATTCGGTTAGGTAAATGCGCTAACAATTGCTTGACGAATTCAACGATGCCATTACTGGTATAGGCGCTCCCAGTTCTAAACCAGGCTTGCAGAATTTCTTTGCTTCCCGCCAGAAAAGCTAATTGAGGATGGTAGGAGAGTGCGCCTTTTTTCTTGGGGTTAAAGCCTTTGGCGGCACCCTCTTGGCTGCCGCACACCGAATCAACGGTGGAATCAATATCGACCCATTGAACCCGGTTGAGTCCAACTTTAGAAACGCCAGCGCGATGGGCCATCCGCCAAATCTGTCCTCGCAACCGATGATTAAGGCTTTCAAACTGGCTGGTCTGTTTTTCTGTGACTTCTTTAAAGAGCCGCCCTATGGTGGTGTCAACAGGCACTTTGGTCCAGCCCGCAATCTTACGCAAGACACTATCCGACCAGACGCCACAAAGCTTTGCTATCGAACCGGCTCCGCCAATCATACCGATTAACGTTAAAAAAATGCCATCAGCCAATTGATAGCCTGCGTTGTCGCCCCGTTGATGGGGCACCGTCTGGTTGACGGTCTTTTCAAAGCCAATTCGCTGCAAGAATTTGATAACCGGTATCAGACCTCCCTGGCTGGTCAGCCCAGTGGCTGTGGCCGGCATGTGAACTTTGCCTGTCGGGTTGCGGGCCGCCAGTTTTTTAAGTGTTTGTGTGGATGTTGCCTTCATTAAAATTATGACTTGGATAACTGCACAATATTGATATTATACAATTGATTTATAACAGCTATTTAATATTACTTGCTGTTTGATTGCAGGATTTAGGGACTATAACTTTATAGACACAGGGTTATAGCCAATTATGATTCCAACAGATGAACTGGAGTGGGCACAGCAACTATTCGGAGCGAGTGATCTAGGCGATGCCAGGCGTTCAGCCCGGCTAGTCAACGTGGCTTCGCGCATGGCAAAACATATGGACAGCTCATTGGCCAAAAGCTGCGGGCCGGATCAGGCCGCCCTGTTGGGCGGCTACCGTCTGATGCGTAACGGCGCGGTCAAGCCTGAGGCGACCAGGGCAAGCGGCTTCGCGGTTACCGCCAAATCGGTACAAGAAACCCAATGCCTTTTGGCGATTGAAGACACCACCTGTGTCAGCTACGAACATGCCGTTGCCGCCCAGCTTGGCCTGACGGGAGGCAAGCAAGCCGCCAAGCGGAATGGCTTTATGGTGCATTCGGTGTTGTTGCTGGATGCGGAAAGCGGGCACACGCTTGGCCTCATCGAGCAGCAACACTGGCAACGCGACCCCGCCAGCTACGGCAAGAACCACATACCCACAGGGCACAGGCCCGCAAGCAACGGGCCTACCCTGATCGGGAGAGTTACAAATGGCAGCAAGCCTCCATAGAAGTGGCCAAACGGCTGGGCCCTGCAATGCCGCGCACCCTGTCAGTATGCGACCGCGAATCGGACATTTATGACCACCTGTGGTACAAGTGCAGCCACGGCCAACGCTTTGTCGTACCCACAAGGCATAAATCCGTGCCCAAGCCAACCGCAGGCTCAAAGACAGCGAAGCCAAATTGTTTGACGCCCTCCGGCAGGATGCAACCGCGTTATGTGGTAATACGGTGGAGATACCGCAGCGGGGTGGCCGCAAAGCCCGCCGCGCCAAAGTCCTGTTGCGCAGCGCAACCT
>Ga0247836_1003088_pt1 | contig 22803 bp, 15 predicted proteins | sample LaCruzMarch2015__4_FD_187116 | JGI IMG/M metagenome (GOLD analysis project Ga0247836, IMG submission 187116) | Freshwater microbial communities from meromictic Lake La Cruz, Castile-La Mancha, Spain - LaCruzMarch2015_14m | ecosystem: Environmental > Aquatic > Freshwater > Lake | place: Spain... | reverse complement strand
GGCTGCGTGAGGTCGGGCTCGACCCCTATAACCCGCTGGTGCTGAAGACCATGCGCCTGGTCCACGAGGTCCTGGGCTTCCCGCGCCACCTGTCCCAGCATGTGGGCGGCTTCGTGATCGCCCGCGGGGAGTTGTCGCGCCTGGTGCCGGTGGAGAACGCGGCCATGCCCGGGCGCACCGTGATCCAGTGGGACAAGGACGACCTGGATACCCTGGGGCTGCTCAAGGTGGACTGCCTGGCGCTCGGGATGCTCTCCGCCATCCACCGCGCCCTGGACCTGATCAACGCCTTCCGCGGCAGCCGGCTGACGCTCGCCGACATCCCGGCGGAGGACCCGCGGGTCTACGCCATGATCCAGCGCGGTGAGACCACCGGGGTCTTCCAGATCGAGTCGCGCGCCCAGATGTCGATGCTGCCGCGCCTGAAGCCCGCCTGTTTCTATGACCTGGTGATCGAGGTCGCGATCGTGCGCCCCGGCCCGATCCAGGGGGACATGGTCCACCCCTATCTGCGCCGTCGCCAGGGGTTGGAACCGGTGAGCTATCCCTCCGAGGCGGTGAAGGAGGTCCTGGGGCGGACGCTCGGGGTGCCGATCTTCCAGGAGCAGGTCATCAAAGTCGCCACGGTGGCGGCGGGTTTCTCACCGGGCGAGGCGGACCAGGTGCGCCGCTCCATGGCTGCCTGGCGGCGCCGGGGCGGTCTGGAGGCGCTGCGCGGGCGGCTGGTGGGCGGGATGCTGGAGCGCGGCTATACGCGCGAATTCGCTGAGCAGATCTATCACCAGATCCTGGGCTTCGGGGAGTACGGCTTCCCGGAGTCCCATGCCGCGAGCTTCGCACTCCTGGTCTATGTGTCCGCCTGGCTCAAGCACCACGAGCCGGCCGCCTTCTTCGCGGCGCTCATCAACAGCCAGCCGATGGGGTTCTATGCCCCGGCCCAGTTGCTCCGGGAGGCGCGGCGCGTGGGGGTGGAGGTGCGGCCGGTTACGGTCACGGCGAGTGATTGGGACTGCACCCTAGAGGAGCCGGGGCATCCTGCCCCGGCGGAAACGGGACGCCCAGCCCCCCAAACCCCCGCCCTGCGCCTGGGCCTGCGCCTGATCAAGGGCCTGTCGCGGACCGGCGCCGAACGCCTGGTCGCGGCGCGCGCGGCGGCCCCTTGGTCGAGCCTGGCCGACCTGATCGAGCGCGCCGACCTGGACCGGGGCGATCTCAAGGCCCTGGCCCGCGCCGATGCCCTGGCGCCCCTGGCGGGGGATCGGCACCGGGCGGCCTGGGCAGTCTCCGGACTCGTCGGCCCGGTTGCGGCTGCGGCCCGGCGACCGCTCCAAGACGCCTTGGCGCTCCCGCCCCCGGCCGACCCCGGTTGCCCGGCGCTGCTGCGCGATCCCACCGAGGGCGCGGAGATCGTCGCCGACTACGCAAGCCTGGGGCTCAGCCTGCGCCGCCACCCCCTGGCCCTGCTGCGCCCGCATCTCGCCGCCCGCCACCTGCTGACGGCCCGGGAGGTGGAGGCGGCACCGCCGGGGGCGCAGATCGCGACCGCGGGGCTGGTGATCAACCGCCAGCGCCCGGGCACCGCCCACGACGTCACCTTCGTCACGCTGGAGGACGAGACCGGCCAGGTTAACCTGGTGGTATGGAAGCAACTCGCCGAGCGCCAACGGGCGGCGCTCCTGGGGGCGCGGCTGCTGGGGGTCGACGGCGAGGTACAGCGGGAGGCGGGGGTGACCCACCTGATTGCCCGGCGGTTGACCGACTACTCGGCCCTGCTGGGCGGGCTCGTCACCCGCTCGCGGGACTTCTGCTGACGGACCTTTAGCGTCGTTGTCGTGTTTAAGTTGTTCTTGACTCGTTACGTATCGCGCATTCCGACCCCAACGGGGTCGAATAGACCAGCCCAGGGCAACGCCCTGGGGTAGCGTGAGGTCGGCCTAGCCCTGAAAAGCCGTGACATCAGGAACGCCGCCGTTATGTCACGCCCTTTCAGGGCTGGGGCTCCGTTATACCTCATACCCAGGGCGTTGCGCCTTAAGCTGGTATGTCACGCCCCTTCGGGGCTTAAACGTGAACGTCCGACGGGGGGACCCGGTGGGAGCGGCTTCAGCCGCGACGAGGCCTCGCGGGTTACCCGAGCGTCGTGGGCCTCCGCGGCCTTGGGTCGCGGCTAACGGCCATGTACTGTCCAGGACACCCCGGCACGTGAAAAGGCCGTCGTAGGGGCGGGTTTGAAACCCGCCCCTACATGGTTGCAGCGCGGCGGAACCTTGCCACCACCGATGAGCCCGACCTGACTTTCACGGTAAAGCCGCTCCCACGGGAGACTTCCATCGCAATACAAGGCGGAACGAGTCACTGGAGCCAGCGGCCACCCGCACGCCTGCCGCGCTGGCCGTAGCCGTTCTCGGCTCGGTCAGGACGCCGCGCGGGCGCGCCGACCGGGGGCCGTGGCCCCCGGGTCTCACTCACGGATCGGCGTCAGTTCTGCGCGGGCACCTGCCCGGCGCCCGTGCCGACCGGCGGCTTGCCGGTCGCGGTGCCATAGGGCGCCACGCCCGAGCCCATGCCGGCGGGCGCCGGCGCGGCACCGGTGGCCGTGGCGGCGGGCGCTGGTGCCGGGGCCTTCGCCTTGGCGGCGGGTGCTGCTGCCGGGGCCTGCTCCTTGGCCGCCGCGGCGCCCCGCTTAGGGGCCTTCTTGCAGTAGCCGGCGACGGTCTTGCCATCCTTGCGGGTGTATTCATTGGTCCAGCCGCAGCCGTCCGCGGCGGCGCACTTGGCCTGGTCCAAACCCTTACAGTCCACATCGGCCGCAGTGGCCGGGGCGCTGACCAGGACCCCGCAGAGGGCCGTGGACGCGAGCGACATCAGGACGAAACGGGGGCGGCACAACGTCATCATCTGGTCTCCTTCCGAGGTGTGTGGTGATGCACCGCGATTGTGTACCGGCGGCGCCCCCTGAGCGTAGAAGCCCTTTTCCAACCGCGCAACCCCAAGGGCTGGCATCGGCACAAAAAAACTTTCTGCGCAGACTACTGCGGGCTTTCAGGACAGGCGCCCGGCCCAGGCCGCCAAGCGCCCCGCCAGGGCCCCCTGCAGGCTCGCCAGCAGCCGCTCGATGGGTTTCTTCTTGACCGTGTACTTGAGCTGCAAGAGGTCGCAGTGCTCACTTTGGGCGAGCAGCAGGTCGTCGCTGGTCTGGATGGCGTCCACCAGGCCCAACTCCACCGCCCGGTTGCCGTGCCAATACTCACCGGTGGCGACCAGGTCCAAGTCCAGGGCCGGGCGGTACTCGTGCACGAAGCCCTTGAACAGACGGTGGGTCTCTTCCAATTGCTCCTGGAGCTTTTCGCGGCCGGCGTCGGTGTTCTCACCGAAGAGGGTCAGGGTGCGCTTGTACTCCCCGGCAGTCTGCAACTCGAAGTCCACCCCGTGACGCTCCAGGAGGCGATGGAAGTTGGGCAGTTCCGCCAGCACGCCGATGGAGCCCAGCACGGCGAAGGGGGCGGCGACGATCCGGTCCGCCACACAGGCCATCAGATAGCCGCCGCTGGCGGCGACCTTGTCCACCGCGACCGTCAGCGGGATGCCCCGCGCCCGCAGCCGGGCGAGTTGGGAGGCGGCCAACCCGTGCTCGTGGACGGTACCGCCCGAGTTCTCCACCCGCACCAGGACCGTGTCGCCCGGCCGCGCATCGAGCAGGATGGCGGTGACCAGGACCCGCAGCGCCGCCACCTCGGTGGCCCGGATGTCGCCGCTGAAGTCCAGCACGAACAGGCGCGCCCGCTCCTGCGTCTGGGCCTTGGCCCGCGCCCGCTCGCGCTTGCGCTCGGCCTTGAGATAGGCGCGATAGGCCTTCTTGGGCAGGCCGGTCTCCTTGAGCGCCCGTGCCAGGCTGCGGTAGCGCTCATTCAGATCCAGGATCTCCAGGCGCTCACCGTCGTCGGAGCCGCCCCCCGCGTGGCGGGCGCGCACGGCGAAGATCAGCACCGCCACGCTGGCCGCCACCACCGTGAGGGTCTTGGCCAGGAACAGGGCATAGTCGAGCAGCATATCCATCATCGGTTGAGGTCCCGGGTACTCTGGGGTTCAGACGGCGATCGGGGCGCGGATGACCGCGTGGGGCTCGTAGCCCAGGACCGCGATGTCCTCGAAGCGATAGTCGAACAGGCTGGGCGGGCGCCGCGCGAGGGCAAGCCGCGGGAGCGGCCTGGGCTCGCGGGCCAGTTGGGCGAAGACGATGTCATCGGTCAGATGGTTCCGGTAGAGGTGGAGATCGCCGAAGCTGTGCACGAAGTCACCCACCCCCAGGTCGCACTGCTGGGCGACCAGGTGGGTGAGCAGCGCATAGCTCGCAATGTTGAAGGGGACGCCGAGGAAGAGGTCGGCGCTGCGCTGATACAGTTGGCAGGACAGGCGCCCATCCGCCACATAGAACTGGAACAGGCAATGACAGGGGGCGAGCGCCATGCGCCCGGCCGCCGCGTTGGCCTGGGGCGCCTGGGTCTCGTCCGGCAGGTCCGCCGGGTTCCAGGCCGAGACCACCAGGCGCCGGGAGTCCGGGCGGGCGCGGATGGTCGCGACCAGCTCCGCGAGCTGATCGATGATCCGCCCGTCCGGGCAGCGCCAACTGCGCCACTGGGCACCGTAGATGGGCCCCAAGTCACCGGAGGGTGCCGCCCACTCGTCCCAGATACCGACCCCTTCGGCCTTGAGCACCCGATTGTCGGTGGAACCGGAAAGAAACCACAGCAACTCGTGGACCACGCTCTTGAAGTGCACCCGCTTGGTGGTCAGCAGCGGAAACCCCTGGCGCAGGTCGAAACGCACCTGGCGCCCGAACACCGAGCGGGTGCCCACGCCGGTGCGGTCCGGCTTGTCGCTGCCGTGGTCGACCACGTCTTGCAGCAGGTCCAGGTAGGGGCGCATCGGTTCTCCGGGAGGTGTTCAGGAAGCCGCTAAGGTAACCACGAAGGGCGGGCGGATACAAACGATTCCCCCGCGCAGGGCGCCGGACTCGCCTGCCCCCGCTCCCAACAGACACCCGCGGCCCGCGCATCGGGATGGGGAATCCCCTGCCCGTCGATGCGCGCCACGAAGGTCCGCCAGCGGCGCACGCCCTGGGGATCGAGTTCCAGGCGCAGCAGCCAGCCGGTGTTGTTGACCTCTTCGGTGAAGCCGTTGAAGACGAAATTGCCCAGGCTGTAGAAGATGGGCCGGCCGCGATAGTCGTCGATGTCCTGGGTGACATGGGGGTGGCCGCCGACCACGGCGTCGGCCCCGGCGTCGATCATCAGGCGGGCCAGGCGGCGCTGGCGGGGACTGGCGGTGGTTTCGTGCTCCCAGCCCCAGTGCATGACGGGGATCACCAGATCGGCGTGATAGAGGCTGCGCGCGGCGGCCAGATCCCGGCTCACCTGCTCGTCCTCGCTCCAGGCGACCCCGGGTTTGTCATAGTCCGCCTCGAAGCTGCGCGGCAGGAACTCATCGTACCCGAGCAGTGCGATGCGCAGGCCGTTGCGCTCGATGATCAGCGGCCGATGCGCCTGCGCCAGGTCGGCGCCGCCGCCGAACCAGCCGATGCCCGCCTGGTCCAAGAGCCCGAGCATCTCGGCGAAGGCGCCGGGTCCGAAGTCACCGGAGTGATTATTGGCCAGGGTCACGGCATCGAAATGCCGCTTGAGCGGTTCCAGGGTGCGCGGGTGGGCGCGGAAGGTATAGGGCTTGCCGGGTTCGGCCGACCCGCCGGTGGCGACCACACACTCCAGGTTGCCGATCCGGATATCGGCGCCATCCAGAATCTCAGCGAAGGGTGCGAAGGGATCGCGGCCTTGCTCGACCGCGGCGCCCGGCGACTCGTCGAGATTGATATCGCCGACCAGGGCCAACGTGACGGTCGGCGGCGGCGCGGCCACGGCGCAACCGGCGACAAGGCAGCACAGGGCGGCGACCACGCGGGGCAATGCAGTCACAGGGCCACCTCCACCAGCGCGCAGGCAAACTGGAACTCCCGCTCCCGCCCGGGCGAATACAGGAAATGGCGGCCGGTCAGCGCGTCGGGGGCGGGATCGGACCGGACCTCGGGCGCCACGTATTTCACTTCATGCAACAGGATCAGGCGCCGCTCGGTCTGGAAATAGGTGTAGAGATTGACGTACTGGACCTGCCGTTCGTCACCGATCACCACCGCCTTGAAGCGGAACCTGCCGTTGATCTCGATGGCCTGGACGGCATAGGGGTCGGCGACCGGCGAAAAGTCGACTACCTGTGAGGTCCCACCCTGATCGATGTGGCAGCGCAGGCGCGGCGCGGCCGTGGCGGCGGCGGGGACGCCGGCGGCGAGCAGGCCAAGCATCAGGGCGACACGCGCCCGGCGCGCCGAGTGGTCTCTCACGCCTCGCCCCGCGGCGGCAGGGGCGCCAGGTAACCGATGGCGAGCATCATGACCCCCACCCCGATGAAGGACACGATACGGGCGACCGAACCGCTGCCTTCCAGGTCGACGAGAAAGAGTTTGAGCACCGCCAGGCCGAGCAGGAAGGCCCCCGCCATCCACACCGCACGCGGGCCGCGGCGCGCGCCGAGCCACATCGCGGCCAAGGCCGCGAGGCCCCAGCAGAGGGACAAGGCGGCCTGGAAGCGGGTCGACTCGTAAAGCGCGGCAGCGGTGTAGGGGACCCCCAGCAGGTGGTGGACGCCCTGCGCGACCCAGCCGCTCAGCGCCCCGAAGGCGACCAGGGCGATGGCGGGGGTCAGGCCCCAGGCGGCCGCGGGTCCGGCCCGCGACCAGCGCCACAGCAGGACCAGGACCGCGGCCTGGATCAGTTGCACCGGATTGAGCAGGGGCAGGAAGGGCAGTGGGGCCGGGTCCGCGGGGGTGAAGGCCGCCGCCAGGACCCAGGCCCCCAGGCCCAGCGCGAGGGGCACCAGGTGCGACCCCCGGTAGTCGTCCGGAAAGGCCGCCACCGGCCAGGGCAGGCGCGCCGGGATCAGCGCCGGGATCAGTACCGGGCCGGCCATGAGCAGCAGCGCCGGCAACGCCCAGCCGGCCCACTCCCACCCGGCGCCGGCCAGCAGGTGGCGGCCCCACCAGCCCAGTTCCACCCCGGCCAGGAGGGCGAGCAGCCACAGGGTGGCCCCGTGCCAGAGGCGGTTGAGTCCGCTCGGCCAACCGCCCCCGAGGCCATACAGCAGCCACCACTGGACCCCGAATGCGGCCCCCCAGGCCAGCCAGTTCCAGCCGGCGAGGGGGCGACCGAAGACCGCCAGGCCCAGGAGTCCCAGTCCCCACAGCAACGGCAGCAGGGCCATCCCGGCCCGGCCGAGCCCCGCCCACCGCAGCGCCCGCGCGACCAGCCCGAGCGCCAGTCCGCTCGCGGCCAGGAACCCCAGCAGGCGGGTGAAGCCGTCGCGCCCCCCGCGCAGGAAGTCAGTCTCGTGCACCCCGCCCGCCAGCCACCAGAGCCCGCCCCACACCAGGAGCCCAGTGGCCAGCCAGGCCTCGAAGGGCCGCAGGCGCCCGGCCTGGGCCTCGAAGCAGCGGCTGGAGAAGAGCCCCGCCAGCGCCAGGATCGCAAAGCCCAGGTAGTCCCCGTTGAGGACCGGCAGGCCCGCGGGGCCGGACCCATAGTCATCAAGGAAGAGCAACCCCGCCGCCGCCTGCAGCAACCATCCGCAGGTCCGCACCAGGACCCGCGCCTGGCGCACCCCGATCCAGACGAGCCCCGCCCCCTGCGCCGCCCACAGGGCGCTGCTCCAGCGCCCATTGAGCGCCAGGGGGATGGCGATGGTCAGGAAGGCGACCCCCAGCACCGCCAGGGCCTGGGTGAGCAGCGCCATGCCCTCCCGTGCCCCGATCTCCACCCCGGCCCCCTCCCCCACCCCCTCCCCCGCCCCGGTCCCCACCAGGCGCCACAGGACGCCTGCGACCGCCAGATAGATCAGCCCCAGGCCGAGCGCGCTCCAGGCCAGCCCGTACTCCCAATCGGCCACCAGCGCCCCCTGCAGGGCAAAGGCCGCGAGCGGCAGCCCGAACACCAGGGTCCCGTCCACCAGGCCGCGCAGGCGCGGCGGCGCCCGGGTGGCGAACAGGATCGCCACCCCCAGGTAGAGGGCGAAGTTGAACAGCAGAAAGGGCTCGACGGTGGCAAAGAACTCAGGCCGATAGAACTGCGCCCCCCACAGGGTCCCGACCCCGAAGGTGAACAGGAAACCCTCCAGGTTGAGCGGCTTCCACGCCTTGAACCAGGCGATGGCGAAGATGCCGACATTGAGCAGGGCATAGAAGCTGAACAGGGCGACGTGCGAGCCGCTGCCGGTCGACACCAGGAGCGGGGCCAGGAAGCCGCCGGCCACCCCGAAGGCGGCGAGCCCGGAGGCGTCCTGGACCACGGCCAGGGCCGCGGTCGCCGCCACCAGCAGCACCATCACCCCCAGGGCCGGGAGCGGCCCCAGCACCTCGAACAGCCGCACCGCCGCAAACGCAGTGAGAAAGATCACACCGACCCCGGCCCCCTGGAGCAACAGCGCGTAGAGCCGCCGCCGCCCGCGCAGGCGCCAGCCCAGGGCGAGCAGCGCGAGCCCCCCGAGCGCGACTCCGCCCAGGCGCAGCGGCAGCGGGATCAGGCTGTGGTCAGCGGCGAACTTCAGCAGGAAGGCGACCCCGATGAACAGGATCAGGATACCCACCCGGACCACCAGATTGCCGTCGGTGAAGAAGGCCCGCAGGGCGGCCAGGGCCGCCTCCATGGGCGCGACGGCCGGTGTGACCGGGCGCCCGAGCGGGGTGTCGGCGCGCACCGGGGCCGCCTCGACGAATCCCGTCGGAACCGCCGCCGAAGCCGGTTCAGCGTCCGGCTCCGGCCAGGGCGCGGACTCAGGCCAGGGCTCAGGTTCGGGTTGCGGCCAGGACTGCGGCTGGTCTGCAACCGTGGCCGGACCCGTCCCCGCCGCCCGGCGCAGGACGCCGACCATCCGCTCCAGTTCGTCCACCCGCGCCCATAGCCGGGCCAGCAGCAGACCCAGGGGGCCAGCGATGAGGGCCGCGAGCACCAGCCCGTCCAGGCGCAGCACCAGGCCGACCGCCAGGACGGCCAGGAACGCGATGATGATCAGTGCCGCCATTGCCCCGCCCTCGCTGTGATTCGCAACCCCAGGGTACCACCCTGCCCTCGTGCTGGTAACATAGACGGGATCGTTTTGAGTTTTCGGTTTTTCGTTGGGACCTGTCAAACAGCGCGTCACGAAAAACGAAAAACCAAGTACGCCAGGTATGACGCGCGATTGCGCTGCGGCGACTGCCCGCTACGGCGGCGCCCCGGCCCCCGCGACCCGGCCAGGAACGCCCTGACCCGGATCGGCCGCGGCGCGCCAACCGCGGGCGCCGACCGCACCCGCCCGGCGCCCGGGCACCGAACCCCCACCAGGAGAGCACCCATGACTTTCGCATTGCGCTGGCTCGCCGCACTGGTCTTCCTGGGTGCGCTGCCGCTGACCCAGGCAACGACCCGGGCCGACACCCTGCAAGACGTCAAGGCCCGCGGCGTGCTGCGCTGCGGGGTCGACGGTACCTTGCCCGGCCTCTCCTTCAAGGACAGCGCGGGCAACTGGAGCGGGCTCGACGTGGACTTCTGCCGCGCCCTGGCCGCCGCCGTGCTCGGCCACCGGGACCGCCTGGAACTGGTACCCACCCCCAGCACCACGCGCTTCGCGGCGCTGCGCGAGGGGCGCGTGGATCTCCTCTCCCGGAACACGACCTGGACCTTGGCGCGGGATACCGCCCCCGACATCGGCTTCGTCGCCACCCTCTACCACGACGGCCAGGGGTTCATGGTCAGTCGCGACACCAGCACCCTGAGCGCCCGTGAACTGTCCCGCAAGCCGGTCTGCGCCGTCGCCGGCAGCACCGGGCCGAACGACGCACGCAGTTATTTCGCGCGTAACGGCATGGAGTTGGACCTCAAGGCGTTTCCCGACATCGGGGGGGCGACCAAGGCCTACCTGGACGGTGCCTGTTACGCCCTGACCACCGACCACTCGCAACTCCACGCGCTGCGCGCCGCGATGGGGGGCGAGAACGCCCAGCGCATCCTGCCCGAGGTGATCTCCAAGGAGCCCCTGGCACCGGCGGTACGCAACGGCGACGACCGCTGGTTCAACATCGTGCGCTGGACCCTCTTCACCCTGATCAATGCCGAGGAGGCCGGGGTCACGTCCGCGAACGCCGACGCGACCCGCGCGCGCGCCCGCACCGGGGAGTTGCGCCTGCTGCTCGACGTGGACGGCGAGACCGGCAAGCTGCTGGGGCTCGACCCCGGCTGGAGCTACCGGATCATCGACCAGGTGGGCAATTACGGGGAGGTCTTCGAGCGCAACCTGGGTGAGGGCTCAGCGCTCAAGATCAAGCGCGGCCTCAATGCACTGTGGCGCGACGGCGGCGTCCTCTACGCGCCCCCCATCCGATAGGAAAGTACGTTGGTACGTGAGTACGTTGGGGCACGGCAATCCGGAGCCGTACCGCGTAATCCCGTACCAAGAAACGAATCAGGAATAGGTTGAACAACGAATACAGTCGTTGTCGTTGTCGTTGTCGTTGTCGTTGTCGTTGTCGTTGTCGTTGTCGTTGTCGTTGTCGAGGTTATCATAGCATCCCGGATTCTCTCGCACCTCGTTGTTTCGCTGTTTGAACTTGGTAATTTGAAACCGAATCGGGCGCACTGCTCCCGCCTCAACTGCATCGGTTCTTCGATTACGATTACGACAACGACAACGACAACGACAACGACGCTGGCTGCGCCCCCTAATTAACTTGTTCTTCTTAGTGAACTGTTCCTAACGTACTCCCGTACTCCCGACACGAGTCCTGTCATGCCATTGATCAAACCCTTCGCCGGGCTGCGCCCCGCCCCCGGCCGCGCCGCCGCGGTGGCCGCCCCACCCTATGATGTGATGAATGAGCAGGAGGCCCGCGCCATGGTGGCGGGGCGGCCCCTGAGCTTCCTGCACATCTCCCGTCCGGAGGTGGACCTGCCGCCGGGCACCGACCCCTATGCCCCGGCCGTCTATGCCAAGGCGCGGGAGAACCTGGAGTCGCTCTGCACCGCGGGGGTGCTGGTGCGCGATCCGACGGCAGGTTACTACTGCTATCGCCTGACCATGGGCCGGCACGTACAGACCGGGCTGGTGGCCGCCGCCTCGGTGGCCGCCTATGACGCCGGGCGGATCAAAAAACACGAGTTCACCCGCCCGGTGAAGGAGGACGATCGGGTACGCCAGATCGACGCGCTCAACGCCCAGACCGGCCCCGCGTTCCTGGTCTACCGCGCGACCCCCGCCATCGACCAGGTCCTGACGCGCGTGAGCGCTGCCGCCGCGGAAGTCGACTTCACCGCCCCGGACGGCGTGCGCCACGAACTCTGGGCCATCGCCGACCAGCCCGACATCGACGGACTCACAAGCGCCTTCGCGGGTCTCGATGCGCTCTACATCGCGGACGGACACCACCGCTCGGCCGCCGCCTCACGGGTGGCCGCGGCCCGGCGCGCCGCCGATCCCGCACCCACCGGCGACCGACCCTACGACTGGTTCCTGTCGGTGATCTTCCCGCACGATCAGATGCAGATCCTCCCCTACAACCGCCTGGTGCGGGACCTGCAAGGCCAGACCCCGCAAGCCTTCTTGGAACGGTTGGCCGGGGACTTCACCGTCACCGCGACAGCGGCGCCGGTGCAACCCCAAGGCCCGGGCCGCTTCGGCATGTACCTGGCCGGGCGCTGGTACCAGTTGGACCTGGACCCGGCGCTGATCCCCGCCGACCCGGTGGCGCGCCTCGACGTGAGCCTGCTCCAGGACCACCTGATCGCCCCCCTGCTCGGCATCACCGACCCCCGCCGCGACGAGCGGATCGACTTCGTAGGCGGCATCCGCGGCCTCGCCCCCCTGAGCGACCGGGTCGACGCGGGGGAGATGGCGGTCGCCTTCTCGCTCCACGCCACCCCCATGGACGCACTGATGGCGGTCGCGGACCTGGGCGCGGTGATGCCGCCCAAGTCCACCTGGTTCGAGCCCAAGCTGGCGGACGGACTGGTCAGTCATTGCCTCGACTGAACTGCGCACGAGCGGGCGTTAGTCGATCAGAGCGGTCAGCGCCACCAGGACGAGGCCCGCGACCCGCGGCGCTGCGACCAGCGCGCACCGGGCATGGGTGGGCGGCGGTGACTGGACTGCGCTTGAATTAGGCGTGGCCGACGGCATTTGCGTTACTGCGCACCGGGGCCATGCTGCCAGGATGGCGGTGACGCGGATCCGACTTGCCCTAATCTGCGGGCGGCCCCGACCGCCGCGCACCGCCGGACGACCCCACTACCCGCTGGCTCACATGGTCAAACCCGTCTACAACCTCCCTGACCAGGCCACCGGCGACGACGAGGCCATCCGCCACTGGCTGGACAACCTCATACCCAACTACGGGCGGGAGGACCTCAAACTCATCGCCGGGGCCTGCGCCGCCCTGACCCGCTGCCGCGGCGACCGCCGGATCGAGACCGGCGAGACCCATGCGCGCCACGTCCTGTCCACCGCGGACATCCTGGCCCAACTGCACATGGACCACGAGACCCTGATCGCGGCCCTGCTCAACGGCTGTCTCGGTCTGGGCGACCTCACCGAGGCCCAACTGGCGGACCGCTTCGGACCCGGCATCGCCCGCATGGTCGGGGACCTGGCGCGCATCGGCCAGATCGCAAACGTGGAGGCGATCATCGCCGCCAAGGACCAGGAGCAGCATGAGGAAAACCTGCGGCGCCTGCTGCTCGGCATCGCCGAGGACGTCCGGGTGGTGCTGGTGGTGCTGGCGGAGCGCCTGCATGTCATGCGCGCCATCAAGAACCTGGAGGCGGAGCGGCGCGCCCGCATCAGCCGCGATACCCAGCGTATCTATGCCCCACTCGCCAATCGTCTGGGCATGTGGCAGGTCAAGTGGGAACTGGAAGACCTGGCGCTGCGCTACCTGGAGCCCCAGGCCTATCAGCGCCTCGCGCGCGCCATCGATGAGCGGCGCGAGGAGCGGCAGCGCTACATCAAGGAAGTCATCGCGACCCTGCAGCGCACCTTTGCGGAGGCCGGGATCAAGGCCGAGGTCACCGGCCGGGCCAAACACATCTACAGCATCTGGCGCAAGATGCAGCGCAAGGGCGTGGACCTCTCCGAGATCTTCGACCTGCGCGCGGTCCGCGTCCTGGTCGACACCGTGGCCGACTGCTATGCCGCGCTCGGGCTCGCCCACGGGCTCTGGCGCCACATCCCCAAGGAGTTCGACGACTATATCGCGAGCCCCAAGGGCAACCTCTACCAATCACTCCACACCGCGGTCATCGGCCCGGGTGACAAGCCGCTGGAGATCCAGATCCGCACCCACGGGATGCACGGCCATGCCGAACTGGGGGTGGCCGCCCACTGGGCCTACAAGGAGGCCGGCAAGGGCCCGGACGCCGAGTTCCAGCGCCGGATCAACTGGATGCGCAATTTTCTGGAGCTCAAGAGCGAGGGCGAGGACGCCACCGACATCCTGGAGCGCTTCAAGGCCGAGTTCGAGCCCGTCCAGATCTATGTCCTGACCCCCCACGCCAAGGTCATCGAGCTGCCCAAGGGCGCGACCCCGCTCGACTTCGCCTATGAGGTCCATTCGGAGATCGGCCACCGCTGCCGCGGCGCCCGGGTCAACGGGCGCATCGTCCCCCTGAGCTACCGGCTCAACAGCGGCGAGACGGTCGAGATCCTCACGCAAAAGAACGCCGCCCCCAGCCGCGACTGGCTCAGCCCCCACCAGGGCTATCTCACCACCGCGCGCGCCCGCAACCGGGTCCGCCAATGGTTCAAGCAACAGGACCACGACCTGCACTGCCAGGCCGGGCGCGCGGCCCTGGACCGCGAACTGATGCGCCTGGGCATCAGCGAGAAACCCCAGCTCGAGCAGCTCGCCCCCCGCTACAACTTCAGGCGCGGGGAAGACGTGCTGGCCGCCATCGGCCGCGGGGACCTGTCCGTCGGCGTGGTGGCGCGTCAGGTCGGGGAGCCGCGCAACCCCGAGGGGCGCCCCGAGGGACGCGGCGAGGCGGATCTGCGCACCCGCGCCCCCAGCAAGCCCAAGCCGGGCGCCGGGGAGGTGGTCGTCGAAGGGGTCGATGACCTGCTGACCCAGATCGCCCATTGCTGCAAGCCGGTCCCCTACGACGCCATCGTCGGCTTCGTCACCCGCGGTCGCGGCATCACCGTGCATCGGCGCGACTGCCCCAATGTCCGTCACCTGCCCGAGGGCGAGACCGCACGGCTCCTGCGCGTGCGCTGGGCCGACCAGCCGGCCGACGCCGCCTACCCGGTGGACCTGCTGGTGATCGCCGCCGACCGCAAGGGCCTGCTGCGCGACATCTCCTCCGTGCTGGCCGACGCCGATGTCGATGTGCTGGGCGTCAATTCACATTCGGAACGCACCACCGACACCGCCGCCATGCGCTTCACCGTGGAGGTGCGCGACAAGGCCCACCTGGACCTGGTGCTTGCCAAACTTGCGCAGACGCCCGACGTGCTGGAGGTCCGGCGGGCGTCCTGACCCAGTAGCCTGGACCGCAGAGGCGGTAGGTTTCACGCAAAGACGCAAAGACGCAAAGAAGATTAAGACCCTTGCAGGCGCTGCTCCACTGCCGTTAAGTGAAGCGCGGGGGCCCAAGCGGGCCTTGATCATAACTCCGGCCGCCCGGGCGGTGGTTGGCGCCCCGCTGTAGGTCGGCCTTCAGGCCGACCGGGGGCGCCGCAGTCGGCCTGAAGGCCGACCTACAAACCCGTGGCCGGAATGATGACCAAGGCCCCCAAGCGCCTGGAGTCCAAGGCTTCAGCCTTGGAGCGCGCCAAGGCTGAAGCCTTGGACTCCAGGCAGAGGCGGCGCGGTCAGCGAGCGTCGCTGGTGGATGCGCTACGCTTATCCACCCTACCGATGCATCCGCTGGTATGGTCATTTCCGGAAATCACCTTTAAAGCCTCGTCACCAGGAGACCTGGCGCCAGCCCCTTCTCCGCGCTCCTGACATCAGGCCAATGCCAAGCAGCAGGCAGGCCAGGGTGGCGGGCTCCGGAACCTGCTGCACGAAGTCCGCATCGGTCAGGGTTATGGGTCCGACACCGGTCGGCGCGCCGCCATTTGCGGTGAAGGTCCCCATGTCGCCGGAGCCGAACCCCGCGGCGAATTCAATGGTGTCCGCATTGTGGGTTCCCAGGTATTGGATGCCGCCCAGAGCCGGACCCGGCGAGTAGAGCCAAGCCAAGGCGCTGGTCGCATCGCCGAGGCCATAGGTCCAGCCGTTATACGCGAACGAGAATGCCGTCAGCGCCGACGTGAAATCGCCGCCCGCATCGACCAGGCTCGCGTCGTCATAGGCGAATGACCCGGCCCCCACCCCCGGCACGCTCATGGTGTATTCCACCAGGGCGGCGCCGGCCGGGGGGACCGCCAAGGACGCGGCCAAGGCCGTAGCGATTGCGAAAGAAAGTTTGAGGCGCATTGGATGACTCCAGGATGGTTTGGTTTCTTAGCTTCTAGCAGCTAGCAGCTAGCAGCTAGCAGCTAGCAGCTAGCAGCTTTCAAAAAACCACATTCGCCGGTTGACACAGGGCGGCGGCGGTGACCCCCGCCCCCTTCACCAGCGCGTAATTGATGGGGGCATAGACGGCGCCGGCGGTGCCGTCCCGATCGAGCCGCACCAGGGCACCTCCGCTGCCGTTCAGACACTGGACATGCCCGCTGGCCAGGGGATCGGCGCCCGCGTAGCCGATCGCTTGCAGCACGCCGCGCACGTCGAGCCGGTCCTCACCCAGGGCGAAATCGTTGATGACGTCGGAGTCCGGGAACCAGTTCCATACCACCGTATCGCGCCCCGCCCCCAGGGTGATCACCTGACGGCCTTTGGCGGAGATCACCAGGTCGTCCCCGGCACCCGCGTTCACACTGGTGTTGGCCAGGACCGTGGTAAGGATGTCCGAGCCCGCCGTGCCGCTCAGGGCCGGCGTGGTCGCGGTCGGCACCGGGTGCTGCTCCATGGCCCCCATGTCCACGACGGCATCCTGGATGCGCGCCTGGCCGGCCAGGTCCGTGGTGCCGACGACGGCGGTGTTATCCCCTGCGTTCAGGGCGGGCGAATCCGCCGCGGCGATGCGCACGTCACCCCCGGCCGGGTCGAGCAACTTGGGATCGGCGTCGCGATTGCCGCCGCCGTCGCTGCCTGGACCCACCCAACCGGCGCCGCTGGCGCCCGCCCCCTGCACGATGCTGTGGACCACCTCGGCCGTCGCCCCGGAGATCAGGCTCAAGGCCCCGCCCGTGTTACCCCACAGAACGCTGTTGTCCAAGGTCAGCGTGGCCAGGTCCCCACGCACGGCCCCGCCGCTGCCCTGGGCGACATTCTGGGCCAGGGTCACCCCGGCCAGGGACAGGCTACCGCCGCTATGGGACAGGGCCGCGCCGGCCGGTGCGGCGTTGCCGGTGAAGGCACTGTTGGCCAGGGACGGATCGCCCCCGAGGGAGTCGAATGCACCGCCAGCCTCCGCCGCCCGGTTGCCCAGGAACTGCACCCGATTGATCTCCGGGGAGGCACCGAGGTCCAGCCAGCCGCCGCCCCGGCCCTCATCGCCGCTGCCGCTGGCATCCCCCGCGGTGACGAAGAAGCCGTCGATCCGCGGCGGTGCGCCCAGGTCCTGGGTGCTGACCACATGCACGCTGTTGGTCCCCTGGATGTCGGCCACCGACTCGGCCAGGTCATTGCCCTCCGGGTCCAGGTCGTCCTGGGCTATGTCCCCGCTCAGCACGGTGCGGTTGCGCCAGGGGTCGCGCTGGTCCGCTGCGGTCTCGCTGCCGGCGAAGCCACCGAGGAGTTCCACCCCGCTCGGCAGGTCGAAGCTCGCCGCCGGGTCGTCGCTGTCGGTGCCGGCGGCCTCGTCCGGGTAATAGACCCCCGCAGTCACCCAGATCGCCCCGCCGCCGGTGGTCCCCGCCTCCAGGGCGTCCTTCAAGCTGCCAAAGGCCCCGCCCCAGGACGCCCCGTTGCCCCCGCTCGCCCCCAGGGCCTTGACGTAATAGACCGGACAATCATCGCCGCGTCCGTCGCCGTCGGTGTCGGCCTGGTCCGGGTTGCCAATGGTCGGGCAGTTGTCCAGACCGGCCGCCACCCCATCCCCGTCCGCATCCCCACCGAAGGTCCCGGTACAGATCAAGTCCGCGTCCGGCATGGTGAACAAGGCCGCGCAGGGGGCCGGGTCCCAGCCGGCGAAGGCATAGCCCCCCGCTGGCGTGGCGGTGAGCGTCACCGAGGCGAAGGGCGGATAGTCCCCGCCGCCGCCCACAACGCCGTTGCCGCCGGAGGCCGCCAGCACCGAGCGCTTGGCCAGGGCCACGCGATAGGCCGGGGGCACAGCGGTAAACCAAATCCAGCCGACGTTTTCGCCCCAGGCATACCCCGCCATAGCATCACCGGCAAGGTCCAGGGTCACACCGCCCCCGGGGGCGCCGAAGTCGATCCACCCCGCCGTCTCGGACCAGGCGTGCCCGGACAGGGCGCCGTCACCCCCCACGTTCACCCCCCAGTCGTCGGGGCCGCTGTTGCCATAAGAATGGGCCCCGCCGCCGCTGTGGGAGCCAAGCTTGATCCACCCGAGGTTCTCGGCCCAGGCGAAGCCCTCCAGGTGATCGGCATAGACCTCGGTCGCGCCAAGGCTGTCCTGGTGGTTGATCCAGCCCAGGCTCTCGCCCCAGGCGTACTGGTGCCTTGTCGTGGGGGGGAGGGAAAACCTCACCCAGCCAAGATTCTCGGCCCAGGCAGCGCCTGCGAAGGCACCGCTGGAGGGGTCTATGGTCACCCCGCCTCCGGGGGCGCCGAGGTCCATCCAGCCCCCAGCCTCTGACCAGGCGTACCCCGAGAGGGTGCCGTCGCCCGCCCGGTTCACGCCCCAGTCGTCCGGGCCACTGTTGGCGTAGCTGTGGCTGCCGCCGCCGTCGTAGGACCCGAGCTTGACCCAGCCGATATTCTCGGCCCAGGCGAAGCCCTCCAGGTGATCGGCATAGACCTGCACCGACCCGAAGTCATCCCGGTGGTTGATCCAACCGAGGTTCTCGCCCCAGGCGTATTTGTCCGTGGGGTCGAGGGAAGCGGCTAGCAACGAGCTGCTAGCGGCTAGAAGGAGAACGAACGGAACGAGTTTGTTGGATTTCATGGCACTCATCCGGGTATAGCTGCTGGGGACTAGCGGCTAGAAGGAAGGGGTTCGCTGCAAGCGGCTCGCGGCAAGCGGCTAGTGGCGAGCGAGGCTTCGCCTAAGACCAACAAGGCAGGGGTGCTGCGGCGTAGGCGCGGGCTTGCCCGCGCTCTGCCAGCGCCCGAGGTCCTCAAGCGCGGGCAAGCCCGCGCCTACGAGCTGGAGCTTCAGCCGAGACCTGCCGCGCCCCCTCATCCATCACCTGCATGAAGGCGCCCACCTGCATCAGCAGCACATAGCCCTCGGCCTCGCGCTGCAATGCCCGATAGGTGTCCGTCAATTGCTGGGAAACGACCATCGCGGTAATCATCGGATAGGTGAAAAAAATGCGCGCGACAGGGGGCAAGCCCCCCTGTACCCCCCCAAAGGGTCAAAGCGCCCAAAGGGCCTATTGTCCGCCCCGCACAGGCCAGACGAAGTAGTCTCCGGTCTTGCGGGTTCGGGCCACCTCGCCCCAGCTCCACACGTTGAAGCTCACGATCCACGCCTCGCTCGTGTCGTAGGCGTAGGTAGTGGAAGACCAATAGGGGGCGTCGGAGACCTGCACGCCCGAGAACGGGGGGTTGGAAGGCGGTGCCTTTCCATTGGTCAGGCCGTCGAGCTCTGCTCGTGTCGGTAGCCGCCATTCATAGGCGGTTGAGTCGTCGGTCAGACCACAAACCCCGCTCACGACTGCGCTGCTCCAAACTTCGGCGTTATCCCAAGTAAGGGGACCGGTCTTGTTGATCGTGGCCAGGTTGGCACTACAGTTGGCGTTCTTCATCCACACCAGACAGCGTCCAACATTACGGTTGGTCAGATCGCCCAACAAATCGGTCACGGTCCCATTGCCGTTGTCGCACCAGCGGTCATCATACAGGGTCCCGGATGCACAGTTGCAGCCACCGTAAACGCCGCCGCTAACCCCAAAGATGCTCACACCCTGCCGAATGTTGCCCGCGGCAAGGCCTGCATCCCCGGCCACGGTGCCGTTGCCGTTGTGGTAGCCGGCAGGGATGGCCTGGGCGGCTGTGCCGGGGGTGATGCTGACGGCGCCGATGTTGGGCATGGTGCCGGTGGCGGCCCCGGAGGCATTCGAGAAGCTCACGCCGTTGAGGACCTGGGCGGCGGTCGCCGCCCCCGTCGCCTGCACCACCGAGCCGTTGACACCGAACAGGTTGACGCCGCTGCGGATGTTGCCGGCGGCGAGGTCCGCATCCCCCGCGACCGTGCCGCTGCCGTTGTGGTAGCCCGCGCTGATGGTCTGGGCCGCGGTGCCGGGGGTGATGCTCTGGGCGCCGATGTTGGGCATGCTGCCGGCGGCGGCGCCACCGGCATTGCTGAAGGTCCTACCGGTCAGGACCTCACCTGCCGCGGCGTTGCCGCTGGCCAGCGATGCCGTGCCGGTCACGCCGAAGATCTGCACACCGCTAACGATATTGCCCGCGGCCAGGTCCAAATCCCCGGCGACGCTGCCGCTGCCGTTGTGGTAACCGGCGCTGATGGTCTGGGCCGCGGTGCCCGGGGTGATGGTCTGGGCGCCGACATTAGGCATGCTGCCGGTCTGGGTGCCCCAGGCGCCGGCCTTCAGACCCCAGAAGGTCTTGCCGCTCGGCACGTCGGCGGGCATGGCACCGTTGGCATCGTCCAAGGCCGGGGCCTTGTCCATGACCTCGTTCAGGGTGTGACCCGTGCTGCCGGGGCCGGCCGTGGGCTCGGTGAAGGGGCCGGTGCGAAGCGCCCCGGCGGCGCCGGTGTCGAGCCGATCATAGATGTCCCCGATGCGATACATGGCACTGCCCGGGTCATCCGGGGCGGCGGGGGGGGTCAGGCTGCCCGCCCGGGCACCGCCGGCAAGCAGCAGGCCAAGGGCGAGGGCAAGGCGGAGGGGCGTTCGGGTGTGGGTCATGACAGGCTCCTGACGGTCGCGAGGCCGGGTGCTAGGGCTGGGTTTGTTCGGGCAAAGGCAACGGGGCACCGGCAAGCGGGCCTGCCGGTGGTGGAGAAGCGGATGGGTGCATGGGGGTCAGCCCCGATGAGACGCGGGGCGCGCGTGCACGCGAGAGCCCGCGGCACGACAGGAAAAGGGCGCGAAGGCCCCGGGTGGGGCTTGACAGACGCGGAAGTCGCTAGAGAATCCGGCGACGGGCGACGGGCGACGGGCGACGGGCGACGCTACGGCGCGCGGTGAAGGAGGTTCCATGGCTCCGGTCCTCTTGGCGTACCCGCAAGGGTGGAGCAGGGGCATTCACTGACGTGAATTGGAGCGACCATATGCCCTCAAGTTTGCCGTTGGCAATAGGCGATGTTACGTAAGGCAGGTGGGACCTTTGCCTGACGCAGATGACAGGTCTGCGATGCGGCCGTCCAGTGCCCAAGGTCACGGAGATCCAGAGACCCTGAGCGCATTCTTCGCCAGGCCCCGGAGGGGCGCATTGCCGCGTGCGGGGGGCCACAGAGGCCCGCGAACGGCCTCGCGATCAACCGGACCCGGACGGATAGGAAGTCCGACCACACGAGACCAAATATGGGCCGGATCTTCGCCGCGCAGAAGGTGCATGTCAAGGGTCGAGCGAGGCCGCTGGTGGGCGAGTCGAGCGGTCCGGGGGTGGGAGGGGACGTCCAGCGAGGCCAGCGACGGGGTGGCGCCTGGTGATCGGCCGCGGGGCGCCGGGGAGCGGCGGCGCCGGGGTCGTCCGGCGCGGTGTCGGACCCGTGGCAGTGCTGACCAGGAAATGCGCTGATCGAACTGGAACTGCGGTGCGGGTTGCGCCCGCGCATCCCAGTCCGGCAGCGGTGCGCGGAGATCATCCCAGGCGGACGGTCCGCGGGCCGGGGCGATTCGTGGGGGCTGGGCGGGCTCGCCCGGCTGCGTCAGGATCCGTGCCACCGGCGCGGCCCGGTGACGCAGGCGATCAGGCGCAGTTCTGCGCCGCACTGCGGGCACCGCCCAGGCCCCGAGTGGCCGGTCCAGGGCGGTCAACTGGTGCGCGGTGAAGCGCTCGTTGCGCCGCGGGTATCAGTGCCGGGGGCGCTTGAGCCAGGCCTCGACGACCGCGGGGTCGAGGCCGCGGAGTCGCTCCTCTGCATCCAGGCCGCGCAGGCGTTCCTCCAGGTTCAGGCCGCGCAGCAAGGTCTCCGGCGGGAACTCCTTGAGGATGACCTGGATATCTTCCGGAGGTAATTTGTGCAGGTTTTCAACGTACATGCGGCGGGTGTCGCGCTCGAAATCCTCCATCGTGTAAGCCATTTCGGGTACCTCGATACGGTAATGGTAATACAGTTGCCCCAGCAGACCGCGGCTCTGCGGATTGCGCGGGTGGTAGTTGCGTAACCCGCGCCGCACCCGCTCCAGCCGGGCGCTGAAGACCTCCCAGGGGGCGTTGCGCGGGTGCGCCGCGATCTCCCCGAGCAGGATCAGTCGAATAGTACGCCCGCCCCAGCGCAGATCGAATATCCCCGGCCAGTGGGTGGTGGTCAGGGTGCCAGTGGGCAGCTGGGCGAACAGCCGCTCCGGCGTGCGCGTGGCCACCGCGTAGAGACTGAAGTCGTCCTCCGGGAGCAGACGGTAGGTCTCCGCGGGCGGTTCGACAACCTCGGGTACCGGTGCGGTTGCTGGTGCAGGCGCGGGCGCGGGCGCGGGCGCGTCCGGGGTGTGCGCCCGCTCGATGGAGACCAGCTTGCGGTAGGTCACATAGTGGCCGATTAGTTCATCCAGCGCCCAGGCGTCGAGTGGCTGGTGTTGCGACTTGTAGGTCAGGACATTGTGGGCCGCGAGCCGCTCCAGCCCATCGGGCAGGCCGGCGAGCGCCGCGGGACCGGCATCCGTCACCGCACCCGGCCGACGTTCGATAATCAGGATGTCGAGCCGCTGACTCTTGAGCGCCAACTCCTTCTCGACATCCACCCGCCAGGGGCGGCCGGTGAAGAGGTCGGTGAGCGCGATGCCGAAGAGTCGGTGCCAGGGGGTGAGGGTGTTCATGGGTACAAGTGTAGCAGCGGGGCGGGGACCATCCGCTTTCGGCCGAGGTCCAGGACGGCGCACCCGCAGCTCTTGCCGCATGCCCCACCAAGGGGGCTGTGCTCCCCTAAGGATCGGAAATTCAACAGCATACGATGAGAATTAACGCCAGGCTCGACGCGGACCAGGCCCGTAAGGTGGACTATTTGCGCGAGCGCACCGGGCAGAGCGTCACCGAGGTCATCCGCGCAGCGATCGAGCGCTATCACGCGCAGATCAGCGCGCAGCGGGAACGGCCGGCCGCTGTGCTGGCGCGCACCGGTTTCGTCGGCTGCGGCGAGGCTGACGCAAACCTCTCGTAAGATTACAAGCGCTTGCTCGCCGAGTCTCTTGACGTCAAACATGGTCATCGCTGACACAGGGTGCCGCCGAGATGGCCCCGCCGAACGCCGACGACCTGCCGCGGATCGAGGCACTGATGGTGAAGTACGCGGACCTGCCCATGGACTTGGCCGATGCCTCGCTGATGATCCTCGCCGAGCGCTTGGGACATGGCCGAATACTGTCCACCGA
>Ga0247836_1003081_pt1 | contig 22862 bp, 14 predicted proteins | sample LaCruzMarch2015__4_FD_187116 | JGI IMG/M metagenome (GOLD analysis project Ga0247836, IMG submission 187116) | Freshwater microbial communities from meromictic Lake La Cruz, Castile-La Mancha, Spain - LaCruzMarch2015_14m | ecosystem: Environmental > Aquatic > Freshwater > Lake | place: Spain... | reverse complement strand
ATTTTAAACAACGGTAAAAGGCGGAAAAGCTTTTTCAAATATGGTCTAACTTTTATCGCAACAGTACTTTTAAATGCTGAATTTCAATCAAATATAGATATTTTTAAATTTTTGTCATGTACTTAGAGTTTTATCAATTGAGTTTGTACCTTTATCCAATTCATTAAATATGTAATACATTGCCAAAACCTGACGTCTAGTCGTAAATTCTTTATTTTTGACCTTAGTCTCAGATTTATTGGTGGTGTTTTCTTCACTCTCAATTAATACCAGATTTTCGGGTTTATTGATATTATTGCTAATTGCAGTGTTGTTAATTTGGAAATCAATAATATCAATGGCCTTTAAACATTTTTCTTTAAAATCAACATTGGGCTTGTGTTTTTTAGGGTCTAAGTTTAAATTTAAGCAATACAAACCCGTTCAGTGATAGCTTCAAGAATTAAGTTTTTCCTGTTTATGATATCAGTTTCATTTGAAATATTTAAACTAAAAAAGCCGAAATTAAAATTTATACCATCAAATTCATCAAATTTTATATAGTTATGATCTTTTTTAATTTGTTCTATTTTAGAAAATTCTAAACCGGAATAAATTGATTGAAGTGTATCAAATAAAATGTTTAATGTATCTAACAATAAATCAGTATCCTGTTCAAGTTTTAATATTTCAGTTTTGTACTTCAATAGTATTCGATACCAATCGTCATTATTCGGACTTTCAAAGAACGCAATTGCTCTATCAATTGCATCACTCAAGGAAGCCTCAAATATGTTTGACATGATTATTTCACCATGTTTTTCGATATCTTCTTTTTTAAGTTTTATACTATTGAAATTGATATCTTTTTTCTGAATAAATTTTCTATCGTTTTCATTAAAAGTCTCATATAATAATATATCATCCAGACGATCCATAACGTTAATTAGATTTTTATTGAGATGTTTACAGTATTTCTTGACTTGATTGATAGTTAGTTCTGAATTGGCTGTTTGAGGTTCTACCAGTTTATACATCTCTGGCTCATTTGATAAATCTGTCATGGTTCTTAATTGTAAATATGTGTATTGTTATGTAAATGCAAAAGTAATAATTTATTTTATGACAATGAAGTTCGCTTATAAGAAAAAATAGTAATTTTAATTTGATATATTTTTTCTTTACCAAACTTTGACATTTAGAAGATTAAAAAAAATTGACACTTTGTTGTTCTGTTGATTCTTTATTAATCAGTTAGGAATACCATTACACTTACATTTAGGGTTATCAATCATTATTCAATTCTTCGTTAATATCTTTCGTTGTATCATTTAGTGTAAATAAATTGCCATTTAGTGTATTACTAAATTAATATTCTCACCATATCTTTGTAAAATCATTGAAGTATGTTTTTTCAAAATAGAAGAATTGTTTTCAGTTAGCTATCCTATTCGTATTTTATTTACTTTTGATATTCAAATAACTATAAAATAATCATCATGAAAAAAATTACATTATTAGTCGCACTTTTGTGCAGTCTTTCGGCATTTTCTACGCGTTATTTGGTGCAAGGCACTACCGGTACAAATACATGGCGCACAGCAGATACAGGAGCCGGTGAAGTGAACGTAACCACCAGCAACTTCAGAGACTGGTATTATGCCACTTTCGCTGCTGGATACACTTACAATGCAGCCGATGAAATTTGGCTTGCGGGTGGAACTTATATTTTAATTGATCCTTTTGGAAGCAGGAAGATAAGTGTTTATGGCGGCTTTGCAGGTACCGAAACTACGATAGCCGGCCGAAGTAAAGTATCTGGCGGTAAAGCATGGGAATTTACAACGCCAACAATTATTGATGGTAATAATATCTGTACACAAGGATTTAATAGTACTGGCATAGCCACTACTCCTAATACCTATATAGATGGTGTAACTATTACCAAATGTAAAATAACCAATGCTGCAACCACGGTTTATGGCGTTGGAGCTCAAATAACACAGGGTTGTATAATGCAAAATTGCATTGTTTCTAATAATATATTCAATGGTGGTGCTACAAGTACAATTGATGGTAATGGAGGTGGCATCTATTTGAGCGGTGGTCAGGTGATAAATTCGTATATATTTGGCAATCAGCTAATCAAAGGAAGTGGGAGAAATATGATTGGTGGTGGAGTTGCTTTTGCTTACACTTCTGAAGCGGCACTAAATACGTTAAATGGATGTACTATCGAAAATAATACTTGTTCACCTTACACGAATGGAAGCTCTACTTATGGTGGAGGGATTTGTGTTATTAATGGTATTGGTGGTACGATAGAAAATTGTATAGTTAAGGGTAATACTGCAGCATATAGGGGCGCTGGCCTGGGATATACAAATGCAGGATCAGGTGGAACTTCAACTTTTAGCGTTAAAAACTGTCAGTTTATCGAAAATACATCAGCAGATTACGGTGGAGGAGTTGGATTTAATTTTGGTACAACTGCTACTGTTACATTTGAGAATAATCAAATTATTGGTAATTCTGGTCTTAATGCGGGCGGAATGTATTTAGGAGGAGGTAAATATAACCCTATAAAAAACTGTGTTTTTCGTGATAATAAATCTACTAGTGCATCTGGTGCCTCAATAGGTGCATTATATACAAATCTTGCAAATTTAGTTATTCAGAACTGTATTTTTGCAAATAATAGTTCTGTTGCTACAACTAATAATTGTACTTTGCTTTTAAATAATACTACTCAAAAATTGTATAATTGTACATTTGCAAATAACAATGACCCTGGTACAACAGGTTATACGTTAAATACAGTTACACAAACACAAACCCTAACCAATAATGTATTCTGGGGCAATGTTGCAACTGCTAACTTATCCCCAACAAGTAACGCAGTAAGCACTTACAATGCAACAACATCCGATAAAAACACAACCGGATCTGTTGCGGGTGGCTCTGCAGGCAATATCACAACCTTAACTATTTCACCAAACAATACTTTTGTGTCGCCGACTTTATTTGCTGGTGTACCATCTACATCCGACGGTGGGGTACAAAAAGCCGCATCGGCTGCTGCCGATTGGAGTATGCTTATTGGTTCTCCTGCAGTAGATTCAGGTACAAATTTAAGTGCTACACCCATTTTAATCACAACCGATATTTTAGGAAATGCACGTCCTTTAGGAAATGCTTTTGATATGGGTGCTTATGAAAGAAGTAGTTTGTCAACAGAGATTAAACCAATTCAAAACAATATGCACTGTTATTCTGCACAAAACAGCATTGAATTGCGTGGTTTAACTATCGGTGAAAGTGTGATGGTTTATGGTATTTCCGGCAATTTGATTAGTAGCCAAAAAGCATTAAATACGAACCTTTCAATTTCAGTACCACAAGGTGTCTATTTGGTTCGTGCTACTGACAAAGTAAATAAAGTGATAGTTAGATAATCATAATATTATATTTTACACTAATCAGATTGAGTTTTTACTCTTTCTGATTAGTATTTTAAATCATATCATAATTAAACAAAAACAACATGAAAAAAATTACATTACTTGTTGCATTATTATGCAGCATATCAGCGTTTTCCATGCGTTATTTGGTAGAAGGCACCACAGGCACCAACTCTTGGCGAATTGCCGGTGTAGGTGAAGTTAACGTAACACTAAAAACTGACTTCAGAACATGGTATTACAGTAATACTTATGCAGAAGATGGATCAGATGAAATTTGGCTTGCCGGCGGAACTTACATTATAACCTCTCCTTTTGGAAGCAGGAAGGTGAGTGTTTATGGCGGCTTTGCAGGCACCGAAACAAGTATTGCTAATCGTATCAAAGTATCTGGCGGTAAAGCATGGGAATTTACCACGCCAACAATTATTGATGGCAATAATTTATGTGCTCAAGGTTTTAGTAGCCAAGGTATAGCTACTACTCCTTCCACGTATATTGATGGTATAACACTTACCAAATTTGAAGTAACAAATGTTACTGCATCTGTATATGGAGTGGGTGCTTTTATAACCAAAGGATGTGTCATGCAAAATTGCATCGTGTCCAACAATACGTATAATAATATGGGTGCTGTAGGAAATCTTTTTGATGGAAACGGAGGAGGAATATACCTCACGGGAGGTCAAGTAATAGATTCGTATATATTTAACAATAAATTACTTAAAGGCAGTGGCCGCCATACTATTGGTGGTGGTATAGCCTTTGCATACACCACGGAGGAAGCACTTAATGTAGTAAGTGGTTGTACCATTGAAAACAATACTTGTACAGAATTAGGTGGTGGAATTGAGGTCTTAAATGGAACTGGCGGTACGATTGAAAATTGTATAATCAAAGGCAATTCTTGTGCCGGTAGAGGTGCTGGACTTGGATACACAAATATAATTGCTGGTGCCGGTACTTCAACCTTAAGTATTAAGAACTGTCAATTTATTGAGAACGTATCAACGGATTATGGAGGTGGCGTTGCATTGAATTTTGGTGCTGCAGCAACTACAATTTTCGAAGGGAATTCAATTATTGGTAATACTGGTCTTAATGCCGGTGGTATGTATATTGGATTTGGAGGCAAATATGCACCGATTAAAGACTGTATTTTTCGTGATAACAAATGTACGGATACTTCAAATGGTGGCAACTCAGTTGGAGCATTATATTGTAATTCGCCAATGATTATACAAAACTGTGTATTTGCAAATAACAGCTCTAAGGCAAATACAAATACTAATTCCACTGTGAAAATATTGCAAACACCGGCAAAAATATATAATTGTACTTTTGCCAATAATTCGGATGAAGGAGCTGCTGGATATACAATATATTTAAATAGTCAAGCTCAAACACTTACAAATAATGTTTTCTGGGGCAACAATGCCATTTCAAATTTTTATGGTGCAGGTAGTTCTATAAGCAATTACAATGCTACAACCTCTGATAAGAATACGTCAGGATCGGCAGATGGTGGTTTTGTAGGAAACATTATTAGTTTAAAAACCTCACCAAATAATACATTTATATCACCCACTACATTTACTGGTGTACCAACCGATGCAACAACAAAAGCAGCATCAGCAGCAGCTGACTGGCGCATGTTAGATACATCACCAGCTGTGGATGCTGGTACCGATTTAACGGCTATGGGTGTTACTACTTCTATTGATGGCGAAGGTCGACCATTGGGTAAAGCATTTGATATGGGTGCTTACGAAACTTCTGGTCCTACAGGCATTCATAACATTTATAATTATGCAAACTTCTGCTATTCAACTAAAAATGGTATAGAAGTGAGCGGTTTAATTAATGGCGAACTTGTAACAGTTTATGGCATTTCGGGAAATTTGATTTACAAACAAAATGCTCTAAAATCAACACTTTCAATATCAATACCTCAAGGTATTTATATTGTTCGTGCTACGGATAAAGTAAATAAAGTGGTAGTTCAATAGATAATTAATAATTAACTTTCCGACCCCCAAACCCCCAAATGGGGGCTTATGAGAGCAAATAAGAGATTTCTTATGTTATATTGAATTATTGAGAATATGTCTTAAAGCCCCTATTTGGGGGTTTGGGGGTCATATTCAAAATATATCATTAAATATTGTCTGATACTTAAAAAGTTTTTTGCTAATCTAATTTTTTATTGCCCTAAAATTCAGAGTGGCATTTTGTGCAAACAAAGTGCCATTTTGTGTATTGAATACCCTGTAATTCTACATTATATTTGCAACGTTGATTCATGTGTTTTTTTGGTTAGCTGCTGCTAATTCTTTAAATGCTATGATGTTATCAATAGAATTAAATTTATACGTCATGAAAAAAATTACTTTCATTCTTGCACTTGTGTGCAGCCTTTCAGCGTTTTCTACGCGTTATTTGGTGCAAGGCACTACTGGTACAAATACTTGGCGCACTGCCAATGCTGGAGCCGGTGAAGTAAACGTAACCACCAGCGACTTCAGAACATGGTATTATGCCACTTTCACTGCGGGTTATACCTATAATGCTGCGGACGAAATTTGGCTTGCGGGTGGTACTTATACGTTAAGCTATAGTTTTGGAACACGGAAGGTGAATGTTTACGGAGGCTTTGCAGGTACTGAAACTTCAATAGCTAGCCGAAGCAAAATATCGGGCGGAAAAGCGTGGGAATTCACTACCCCAACAATTCTCGATGGAAAAAACCTAATTCCCCAAGGATTTAGTAGTCAAGGCATAGCCACTACTCCTAATACCTATATAGATGGCGTAACGATTACCAAATGCCAAGTAACCAATGTTACAGCATCTGTTTATGGAGTTGGTGCATACGTATCACAAGGATGTGTGATGCAAAATTGCATTGTGTCCAGCAATACCTATAATAATACCGCTGCTTCAAATTTATTTGATGGAAACGGAGCAGGAATATACCTTACTGGTGGGCAAGTGTTAGATTCATATATTAACAACAACCAGCTTGTAAAGGGTAATGGACGAAATACATACGGTGGTGGAATTGCATTTGCAAGTTCGCTTAATACAGTAAAAGGATGTACCATAGAAAACAATTCTTGTACGCAATTTGGTGGTGGAATGGAAATTATACTTACGAATGGAGGTACCATAGAAGACTGTATATTTAAAACCAACAGCACAGCAGGCTTAGGAGGTGGAATGGGAGCAACAAATACTTCCGGAACTTCAACTTTAAGTATTAAGAACTGCCAGTTTATTGAAAATACCTCTACTACTGGTGCGGGTGGAGCAGATTTGAATCTTACTGCAACAACCCCTGGCACAACAACTATCGATGGTTGTTCGTTTGTCGGAAATATTGGGCCTACAGTGGGAGGTTTGAATTGTGTTGCAGGTGTTTTTTCTATAAAAAACAGTATTTTTCGTGACAATTCATATACAAGTTCTGCAACTGAAGGAGCAAGCGCATTAAATTCTAATGTCGCAAATACTACAGTTCAAAACTGCGTTTTTACAAATAATAGTTCTGTTGCATCTGGAAGTAAAAATCATACTGTAAAATTAACTAATGGAGGCAATTGCTATAATTGTACCTTTGCCAACAATAATGAACCAGGAAGTGCAGGATATACATTTACCTTTAATGCTGCTGTAGGTACAATAAAAAATTGTGTATTTTGGAATAATACAAATACGCAAAATTTTTCAGGTGTAGCAAACAATGGAATAAGCAATTACAATGCTACTACATCAACACCAATCAAAAACACTACTGGTTCGGGTGGTGGAGGCACAACCGGTAATATCACCACTTTAACAATTTCGCCAAATAATACCTTTGTTTCGCCTACCAACTTTGTGGGTGTTCCTTCAACATCGGACGGTGGTGTGCAAAAAGCCGCTTCGGCAGCTGCCGATTGGAGTTTATTAACTGGATGTCCTGCAAAAAATGCTGGAATAGATTTAAGTGCAACTCCAACTTTTATAACAACAGATATTTTAGGAAACACTCGTCCTACAGGGGCAAACAAAGTGGATATGGGAGCGTATGAAGTTCTAAATGTTACTGATTATGCAGATGGTAGCAATATAAATGTTTCAAGTAGTGGACATTTGACAATAAGTGCAACTAAAACGCTTGGTAACATTACAGTTGATGCTGGTGGAAAACTTTCGGTAGCATCTGGTCAAGCACTAACACTCACCAACCTAACGCTGAAAAGCAATGCAAGCGGTACATCGACCTTTGTGAGCGATGGCACACTTACTGTATCAGGCACAACAGCTGTGGAACAATACTTAGCTACCACACGTAACTGGTATGTTTCCAGTCCGGTAAGCAATGCAGTTGCTCCTGCGGGCTATACGTATTATGGTCGTTACGAACCAGGTGGAACGGAAACGGGATGGACAGCAGTGAGCGTTGGAGCAGGATTAGTTGCTGGTAAAGGATATATTGCCTTGCCTGGCACTACCGGACTTCCTATTACTTTTACAACACAAAGTGGTGGCACATTGAATAGCGGAAACATAACTATTCCAATTACTTATACAGCATTAGCAACGTCGGCAAAAGGTTTTAACCTGATTGGAAATCCGTATCCTTCGCATTTAACATGGACAAAAACGTTTGTCGATAACAATGTTTCGTTGATTGAACCATCGATTTATTATCGTACCAATGCCGGAAGTGTAAATAGTGGTGTTGGTGCAGCATGGTCATTTAAAACTTACAATTCAAGTACAAACGAATTTTCACCAGCAGGAACGACGAATATTATTCCACCAATGCAAGCTTTTTGGATAAAAGCAAAGACATCGGGTAATTTGATTTTGAATAGTGATTTGACTAAATCGCATCAAACTTCCAATCCATTGAAAGCTCCTGCTTTGAAAAATACCAATCGTCAGCGCGTACGATTAGAAGTTTCGAACGGAACAAGGACAGATGAAACATTGTTGTTGTTCGATGCCAATGCAACGGATGGTTACGATGTGTTTGATTCTCCAAAATTTACTGAATCAAATTCGGAAGTTCAGATTTATACTTCAATTGGAAATGAGAAATTTGTAATGAATGGAATGAAAACACTGCCTTTGAATCAGGAAATTGCATTGGGTTTTGTTCAGGGAAATGCCACTTCGTTCAGCCTAAAAGCAAATGAGATTAGCAATTTACCAAACGATGTACGTGTGATATTAAAAGACAATGTTACGAAAGCGGAAACTGATTTGACTGATGGTTTAACATCGTATCAATTTACACCAGAAGTAATTTCTACCGACCGTTTCAGTTTGTTTTTCCGTGCTCCTGGCGTTACTACTGGTATAGAAAATGGAACCAATATCAACGTACAGGTATTTGTCAATGCCGCCAATCAAATCACAATTATTGGAGCTGAAAAATCAACTTACAGCATATACAATGCAGTAGGACAACAAATAGAATTCGGCAAATTAAACGCAAACCGCGAAACATTGAACACAAAACTCGACGCAGGCATATATGTGGTACGTGTATCGGATAATGGTCGAATTTACTCAACCCGTGTAGTTTTAAATGGTAAATAGTCACTGAATAAATAGTAAATGATATTATGGAAAAGAAAAAATATTATGCTCCTCAGGTTGAGCTAATTTTGATAGATAACGAAATTTCGTTGGCATTAGCTTCAACACCTCCTGAAGGTCCGGGCGAAATTGTACATAATTCAAATCAGCACTTCACTAGTGAACCATTTAAAAGCTCTGATTTGGTTTGATAATTAGCCTTTTAAAACATTAAAAGAATGTCCGATTTATATCTGACATTCTTTTTTTTTGAAAGATTGTAATATTTAGGCATCCGATTAAAGTTATGTGTGTTTTTAGTATCATTTAGTGCAAATGAATTGTCATTTAGTATATTTATAAATTCATACCTTGATGCTATCTTTGTAGAATAAATAGCGACTCAATATTTGAAAAATCACAATTCATGAAGAAGTCATTTACAATTATAATTATTGTTTTCATTTTAATGGGAAGCTTGATTGCTCAGACTCCTCAAAAAATGAGTTACAATGCCATAATTCGTACAACAAATAATTCCCTCGTAAAAAATACCCAAATTGCAATAAAAATAAGTATTTTGCAATCTTCGGCATCCGGTGCTCTAGTTTATACCGAAACGCAAACCCCAACAACAAATGCGTTTGGGTTAGTAAACATTGAAATTGGAGCAAATGCAGGTTTTAGCGATATTGATTGGAGAAATAATATTTATTTTCTTAAAACCGAAACCGACCCATTAGGTGGATCTAATTACACAATTAATGGAATCAGTCAAATATTAAGTGTGCCGTATGCTTTGCAGTCAAAAACTTCGGAAAGTTTTATTAAAATGACACAAGCTCAAATAGATGCTTTAATACCTGTTGCCGGATTGATGGTTTTTAATATAAGTTCAAATAATCTTGTTTTTTTTAATGGTACAAGTTGGAAAAGTATTGTTAATCAACCTATTGGGTCGGGCGTACTTTCTATTGGGCAAAGTTATCAGGGAGGTACAATATTTTATTTAGATGGATCCGGTCAACATGGTTTAATTGCTTCACAAACTGATATTCCAATACTAAAATGGTGTGTTGGCAGTACTTATACTTCAACTGGAGCAATCGCTACAGCCCTTGGCACAGGTAATGCAAACACGAATGCAATTATTGCAAGTCAAGGTGCCGGAACTTATGCAGCTAAAGCCTGTGCCGATTTAGTTTCAGGAGGGTACAGCGATTGGTACTTGCCCAGCGCCGATGAACTAAAACTTTTATATACAAACATAGCTGTTTATGCAGGAATGAATGCAGCAACAAGGTATTGGACTTCAAGCGAAACACCCGGAGATCCAACTTTTGGAAAAGCATTGGCTGTGCGATGGAGTGATGGTGTACTCACAGTTGGGAATAATAAAGATTTCACCTATCCGTCTCGGGCAATACGGTCGTTTTAATAAATAGATAGTTGTATTGGAATTAAAGTATTGATTAAAAAAATGAAAAGTAAAAAAATAATAACCTTGTTACTCCTACTAATCGGTTTTACAGGAATGCAGGCTCAGCAGGCTTTCTCGTCAACAGTCGGCGATATGCTTGGTAATGGGTCTGTTAGCTATTCAGTGGGGCAGCTTTTATATACTACCAATATTGGACCCAACAATACCATTGCACAAGGAATACAGCAAGCTTTTGAAATTTCTACCATAGCTGGTTTCGAAAAATTGTTGGGAATAAATCTCGCCTATTCGGTTTTTCCTAATCCTACATCTAACTCGCTACAAATCAATGTTGATGCAAAAAATGCACTTGACGTACAATCAATGACTTATCAACTTGTAAATTTGGAGGGCAAACTATTAGAAGCAAACAAACTGAAAACTGAAATTACCAATATTGACATGAGCCATTTAGTAGCTTCAACATATTTTATTCATGTAATTCAAGGAAAAAAAGCACTAAAAACATTCAAGATTATTAAGACTAATTGATGTGAACTATGAAAATTAATAATGCATATATTGCCATACTACTTTTGGTGCTAAATTTTTTAGTGTTAGAACATATTAATGCTCAATTACCACAAAAATTTAGCTATCAGGCAGTGGTTCGTAATAGCAGTAATGCTCTGGTAATTAATAAACAAGTAGGTATGCAAATAAGTATATTGCAAGGTTCGCCAAACGGTTCAGCAGTTTACACCGAAACTCTGACTCCAACTACTAATGGGAATGGTGTAATAAGCATTGAAATTGGTGGTGGCGTAGGATTTAGCATGATAGCTTGGGCTAACTCTACTCATTTTATTAAAATAGAAACGGATACAAACGGAGGAACAAATTACAGCATAACAGGAATTAGTCAATTATTAAATATTCCTTATGCACTCCATTCAAAAACTTCGGAAGGGGTAGTTAGTATGACACAATTTCAAATAGATGCTTTAACTCCTGCTGCAGGGTTAATTGTTTATAATTCAACATCAAAAGAACTTATTTTTTACAATGGAACTTTATGGAAAAGCATTTTGAATTAAAATTGCAGTTTCAGCGTAATGTTTCATTTAGTATCACTTACTTTAAACTATCTATTGTATGACAAAAAATCAATTTATTCGCTTATTCAGTAATTGGGAAAAGTTGAATGTGTTTTTATTTCAGAATAGGATACTTGGTTTGCTGGTTTTTATTGGCTTAGTTGCTTTCAGCGCCAATACCTATTCGCAAACTAATAAACCTCAACAACCTGATCAAAAAACAAATCAAACCGTTGCTAAAAAAATTTCAGGTAATGTAACCGACGAAAAAGGGGAGCCAATTTTGGGTGCAACAGTTCTTGTAAAAGGATTTTCTACCGGCACAATTACAAATGCATTGGGAGCATTTACAATCACACTTCCTGCAAATGCTAAAACACTATCAATTTCCTACATTGGGTATAAATCAAAAGAAATAATTGTAGGAAACGCCAATGTATATAATATAATATTAGAAGATGCCAGTATTGGCATGAGCGAAGTAGTAGTGGTTGGTTATGGCACACAGAAAAAATCGACGTTAACTGGTTCAATTGCAACTGTTAAGTCAGAAGCACTTCTGAGAAATCCGGTAGCAAACGTTACAAATGCATTAACCGGACGTATGCCAGGTGTTGTAACTGCACAACGAAGTGGAAAACCCGGAGCTGACCAAGCCGATATATTTATTCGTGGGCGCGCTACAACAGGCGATGCATCTCCATTAATTATTGTGGATGGTGCTGAAAGACCATCGTTTGGCGATATTGACCCGAATGAAATTGAAAGTATATCTGTGCTGAAAGATGCATCACAAACTGCTCTTTTCGGAATAAAGGGAGGTAATGGTGTTATTTTAATAACTACAAAATCGGGAAAAGAGGGTAAGCCAAGAATTACTTATACCGGAAATTTTGCAATGCAGACTTATGCTGTTATTCCGCAAACACTCGATGCATTTAACAGTGCCAGTTTGTTGAATGAGGCCAATGCCAATGTGGGTCAATCACCTGCATTTACTGATATTGAATTGCAAAAGTTTAAAGACCATTCCGATCCAATTTTATATCCCGATTTTAATTGGCGTGAATTTATGGTTCGAAAATACTTTCCTCAAACCCAACACAATATCAATATTTCAGGTGGTACAAAAGTTGCCAAATACTTTGTATCAGCCGGTTATTTGTTTGATGACGGATATTTTAAGAAGTTTGATAACCCCTTAGGTGGTTATACTACAACACCCAGTTATAACCGATACAATTTCAGGTCAAATTTAGATTTAACTTTAAGTAAAGATTTGACAGTATCCATAAAACTTGGAGGAAGATTAGAATCGAGATATACACCAGCTGCAAGTGATTTTTATACCTATGGACAATGGGCAGATGCACAAGTTGAATTTTTGCTCTCACGAATAAACAGCATTCCTGCTTGGGCATTTTCGCCCTACTTACCCGATGGACGGTTTATGGAAAATCCATCAGCAGGTGTCAACTTAACCAATCCGTTGGGATGGCTATTGACACAAGGTTATGTTACAAAACAAACGAATACTATTGAAAGCACCCTGGCTTTGAACTATAAATTGGATAAGCTTTTAAAAGGGTTATCATTTCGCACCCAATATGCATACGATGGCACTTACTATGCCAATAGAATGCAATCAGGTTCATTTGTTTCCTACAATGTGAATAAAACAACCGGCGAAATTTCAGCAGGTTCAGCTTCGCTGGGCACAAGTGATTCTCCCTTAGGGCCTATTCAAGCAAGGTATGATGGTATTATAAACTATGATCTACAAGCGAGTCTAAACTACGCACGCGAATTTGGAAAACATACTGTTACTGGGCTGGCATTATTTCAGCGTCAAGCTAAAATGTTGGCTGGTGCACAACCCGCGTACGCATCACAAGGTTTTGTTGGTAGAGTAACTTATAATTACGACAGTAAATATTTTGCGGAGGTGAACGGGGCATACAATGGATCCGAAAATTTTGCTTCCGGAGTGCGTTATGGATTTTTTCCGGCAGTTTCGGCTGGTTGGACTATGAGCAATGAAAAGTTTATGCAATCGCTCAAGTGGATTAGCCTACTTAAATTTAGAGGTTCGTATGGTAAGATTGGTTTTGATAAAATTGGTGGAGCTCGATTCCTTTATTTGGATGAATATGCCCAAAATTCATCGCTAGTTCAGTTTGGTATACCTACATCCATTCAATTTGGTTATCCAACTTCTGCACAAACATATACATCAGTTGTCCATTCCAGAATAGGAAATCCATTAATTAGCTGGGAAACATCTCTGAAACGGAATATTGGGTTTGAAAGTAGCTACTTTAATAATTTCTTATCTGTTAATCTTGATTTCTTTGATGAAAATCGAAGAGGTATTTTGCTCAACCGCGCATCGGGTTTGGCAACTTATGGTGAAGCATATCCTATGCTAAACCTTGGAGAAGTCTATAATCGTGGTTTTGAAGTAGAAGTTCGGATTTTGAGTAAACCAGGCAGAGATTTTAAATATAGTGCTACTGCTCAGGTTAGTTTTGCCCGAAATAGAATTGTAAGTCTTGATGAACCACAAGGTATGCCAGATTATCAGAAATCTGCTGGTAAAAGAATTGGTCAATACCGAGGATATCTGACAGATGGTTTTTATAAATCACAAGAAGATATTGACAATTCAACCCCCACAAAATTAGGAAAAGCCATACCTGGTGATTTGAAATTTGTCGATTTCAACAACGACGGAGTAATTAACACAGATGATCGGGTTCCAATTGGATTTTCAAATGTTCCTGAATACAATGGAAGCTTTGAAGCTATGGTTGGTTGGAAAGGACTAATGTTATCTGTTATGCTTCAAGGAGTTACAAATGTCAGTTCAAATATTCAATTTGATCAAAGAACACTAAGCGCTAATCAGATGTACAAACACATGTTAGGTCGGTGGACTCCTGCCACTGCCGAAACGGCAACTTGGCCATCTCTACAACCTGCAGTAGGTGGAAATTTTATGAGTTATGAAACGAACGACTATTTGTTGACCGATGCCAGTTATCTAAAAATTAGAAATTTACAACTCTCCTATCAATTGCCAATCAAAGTTGCACGTAAGTTAGGTGTCAATAATATGCGATTTAACTTTTCAGGTCAAAACTTATACACCTGGACTAAGGTTTTGTATATTGATCCGGAAAATATTGGACGCAGTGCACCTCAGGGGCCAACGAATGTATATCCAAATACCAGAGTTTATAACTTAGGACTTAATGTAGAATTTTAAACTACTGTAAAATTACTATTATGAGAAAAATAAATATAGCATCAATTGTATTTTTGGTAACCTTATTACTTGGTTGCAACGATAAATTTCTCGATGTAGCACCCGACGTTGCTATAGATGAGGCAAAGGTTTTTTCAGATCCGGTATTGGCTGCACAATTTGCAGATAATGCATACAGATATCGTCCCGACGATTATTTACGCTGGAATAGTACAACAGGTATGTCAAATGCTACTGATGAGTCAGTAGGGACTGATATTAGTTCCAATTTACTATATTCAATGCAAAAAGGAATGTGGCACGATCATTCTCTGATGAGACCTGCTTTAAGTGACAGATACTTCTTAAATGACATTTCTGGAGTTTGGGATATGAGCTATAGTGGTATTCGTGTTGTAAACAAAATGCTTTCAAAAATAGATCAGGTTGCATGGACAACTCAAGATCCAAGCCGTATTAAAGGCGAAATGTATTTCCTTCGTGCATCCATGTATTTCGAACTTGTAAAACGATTTGGTGGCGTAGTAATTATGGACAAAGCCTACGCATCCAATGAAGATATTGATTTTCCAAGAAGTACTTACGATCAATGTGTGAGCTTTATTTTAAGTGATATTGAACAGGCAATTTTGCTTTTGCCCTTAAAATACGATCAGGGGAATTACGGACGAGCAACCATAGGAGCAGCCAGAGCGTTAAAATCCCGTTTATTGTTATATGCTGCCAGTCCGCTTCATAATGAGAGTAATGATTTGACAAAATGGGCGGCGGCAGCACTTGCAGCTAAGGACGTGATGGATATGAACATGTATAAGTTGCATAAAAATTACGCTGAAGTACTTAATATACCTATGAGCGATACTTGTGAATATATACAAATAAAAGTAAGGGGACCAAGGGATGTGTCCTATCCAAAGCTGTCGGTTATGTCGCCTGGTTCGGGAGGTAGTATTGGAGAGTTTAATCCCACTCAAAATCATGTGGATTTATATGAAATGAGTAATGGGCTTCCAATTAATGACCCAACTTCGGGTTATGACCCATCCAATCCTTACATAAATCGCGATTCACGTTTTTATGCTAATATTTTATATAATGACGCAACTTGGCAAGGACGTAAAATGGAAATGTGGGATGGCGGAAATGATTACCGTTCGACCGGTACAAACTATACTCAAACGCGCTATTATTGTAAAAAAATGTGGCCTGTTGAGTTTGATACTCAGCTCAATAAAAAAGCAATACTTAATTTCATATTCTATCGATTTGGTGAAATTCTGCTTAATTATGCTGAAGCCCAAAACGAAGCGGTGGGACCAGATGCCAGTGTTTACAATGCTGTAAATCAAATTAGGCAACGTGCCGGAATGCCAGTGTTGCCTATTGGATTAACTCAAACTAAAATGAGAGACCGCATTCGAAACGAAAGAGCTATTGAATTAGCATTCGAAGACCATCGATTTTATGATGTGATGCGTTGGAAAAAAGGAAAAGAAATCATTGCTCAACCAGTGTATGGAATGAATGTGGTTAAAAATACAAATGGTACATTTGCCTACACTCCAATTAAACTCAATGACTATTATCAACGAATTTTCGAAGACTATATGCATTTGTACCCAATTCCAAAAATAGAAATCCAAAAAAGTAAAAAACTGGTTCAAAACCCCGGTTGGTAAGTTCAAACCATTTAAAAATATAATAATGAAAAAAATGAAGTTTATATATATTTGCATGTTTGCACTCCTTTCGATGCTATTGACTGATTTACAGGCACAAGAGCGGGTTACAAACATAATTACAGGCAAAGTGACCGATACAAACAATCAACCGGTATCAGGTTTTACAATCGAAGTACAAGAAATTGGTACAAGCACAATAACTGATGCAGCTGGTAAATTTGAGATTACTGCTGCCAAAGGTGATGTTTTGGTATTAACTAAAGATGGCTATCTAACATTTTTTCAAGATATTATTGGTTTTAAAAATGAATTGGAAATACATGTAAAGCCTACCATAGCAGAAGCTGGTGAAAAGGACAATGTTTATATACCTTTTGCCATTGTAAAAAAGCGTGAGATTAATGGTGCTATCTCTACTATTAATTCTTCTGGCATTTCTCCATCACCTTCGAGTTCATTATTCAATGCCTTGTCAGGTCAAGCGCCAGGATTGAATGTATGGCAAACAGGGACATTACCCGGTCGTGATGATGCTTCATTTGTGATTCGCAATAGAGCCTCTTTTGCAGGAAGCAATTCACCCTTAGTCTTGGTAGATGGGGTTTCGCGTGATTTAGCCGATATGGATTTAAATGAGATTGAATCAGTTACAGTATTGAAAGATGCTGCTTCATTGGCATGGTATGGCAATAGAGGCGCAAATGGGGCATTATTAGTTACTACTAGGCGTGGAAATGCTGAAAAAACACGTTTCTCTTATGACGTGCAAGTTGGTTCGCAAATGCCAACTGCTATGACAAAGCCACTGGATTCGTACCGTTTTGCAAGTCTATACAACCAAGCATTGCAAAATGATGGTTCGCAACCATTCTATACGCTTTCGCAATTAGACAATTATCAACTTGGAACGGATTTGTTAACTTACCCAAACAATAATTTTGTACGAGATTTTATTCAAGATAATGCCTTAGTACAACGACATGTACTCACAGCCACTGGTGGTTCTAAAGCCATTCGGTATTTTACTACCTTAAGTTTCTTTAATCAAAATGGACTTTTTAAAGATGCCCAAACTTCCCTGAATAATTCAAATGTAGGTTATAACAGGTATAATTTGAGAACTAATTTGGACATTCAGGTTACTCCAATGTTAAATGTTCAGTTAGATATGGGCGGAAGAGTAGAAAATCGTCGGCAGCCAGGTGGTTCAAGTGATGCTGTTTTAAATGCAATTTTTACTACTCCTGCCAATGCATATCCAATATTAAACGAAGATGGTAGTTATGGAGGAACAAGTTCGTTTCAAAACAATCCGTTAGCACTATTAAAAAACAAAGGATATAGCAGTGAGCTTACCCGCATATTGATGGGAACATTAAATGCAAACCATAAACTTGACTTTATTACAAAAGGATTATCAGCTAATATTTTTTATTCGTTTGATATTCAAGGAGTATTTAGCAGTGGACGGAGTCAGAATTACGAGATTTATGAACGGAGTTTAGCCGGTTCGCTAACCCGGTTTGGAAATGCTACTCCATTGGTTTACTCTTCTTCAACTTTTTCAAATAATATACGCTCAAATGAGCTATGGTGTGGTTTGGATTATAAGAATAGTTTTGGTAAACATTCACTAAGTGCAAATATACGTTACCAAGAAGCGGTAGTGTTTGCAGCCACTAAATTCGAAGACAAACGTCAAGGTGTTTCAGCACGAGCTACTTATGCTTATGACAATCGTTATTATGTCGATTTGGTATCCAGTTATACCGGCGCCGATAATTATATGCCCGGCAAGCAATTTGGGTATTTTCCGGCTTTGGCATTTGGGTGGGTTATTTCAGAAGAAAAATTCATGAAAAACATTACATTTATCGATTATCTTAAATTTCGTGGATCCTATGGTATGGCTGGTAACAGTTCAACGGGCGAATCGAATAAATTTCCTTATGCCTATTTGTACACACCTTCAGTTGGTGGATATTCATTTGGAACCAGTTATACCTGGGCTCAGGGAGGCTCGGAAGCATTACTACCTAACCCCAATATTACTTGGGAAAAAGCCTATAAAACAGACATAGGTTTTGACCTGAAATTATTTAAAAATAGTCTCACTATTTCAGGTACTTACTTTAATGAGCATCGTAAAGATATACTCACGAATCCACTTCTTCCATCAATTATAGGACTTAATTCGTATAATATTAACGATGGCGAAACACAACTGCGTGGTTTTGAAGGAATGATAGATTATAACCAAAAGATAGGCGATTTTACACTTTATGTAAGTGCTAACTTTACTTCAGCTAAAAATTTAATACTTCGTATAAACGAATCGGCAGGTTTGACAGATTACCAACTACAAAAGGGGCATAAAATTGGATGGATAACTAATTATGATCGGTTGATGCTGCTTTCGGATGGTATCTTCCAAACACAGGAAGAAATCGATGCTAGTCCAGTGCAACGTTTTGCCGGCAAAGTAGTACCCGGAGATATTAAATACAAAGATATTAACGATGACAAAATAATTGATAATATGGATCGGGTAATGACCGATTATAGCGACACGCCGGATGCTTATTATGGATTCAAACTTGGCGGAATGTACAAAGGCTTAGATTTTTCTGTTCAAATGCAAGGTGTAATTGGTCGTACTATTCAAATTCGGTCTTTGGTATTGGCGGGTTCTAACAACACGGGTTATATAAATCAATTTAGTGTTGATGCATGGACTCTTGCAAATCCTACTGCACCATATCCAAGACTTGGTATTTCGGACAGAGGAAATAATACTGCTAATTCAGATTTTTGGTTGCGTTCGGGCGATTACTTACGATTAAAATCAATAGAACTTGGCTACACAATACCTTCTGTATTGACTGATAAATTTCATATACGGTCGTTGCGATTTTATTTAAATGGGTTTAATCTCATTAATTTCAACAAAACCGGAATTGATATTGACCCCGAGTTGAATTTAGCCGGTTTTAATTCAGTGTATCCTTATACTCGGACTATATCAGCCGGATTAAATCTTAAGTTCTAATATATTAAATAAATATGAAAATGAAAAAAATCTTTTATCTTATATTGATAGCCATTTTAGTTGGACTTACTTCGTGCGATTTTATGAAGTTCGACTTTTATGATGGACCTGTAACTGAAGATCAATTTTGGAAATTGAATAATTCAGCACGTGGAGAACTGAATCAAGCATATTCTTATCTTCAACAAGGTTATAACGCTTATGACGGAGCTATGCTTGCTGCTGGTTGCGATGAAGCCGTGAACTCAAACTTAAATTCCACCGTAAATATTTTTAATAACGGTACCTGGAGTCCACTTCGAACAATGACTGATGCTTATGCTACTAATTATAAAGGAATCAGACAAGTCAATGTGTTTCTTGCCCATGCCAATACTTCCAGTATTATTCCGGCAACTGATATACCAAGGTTGCGTGGTGAAGCGTTCTTTTTAAGAGCATACTTTCATTTTGAATTACTAAAACGTTATGGTGGAGTCATTATTGCCAACAAAGTATTTAATTTGAATGACTCCATTGATTTGCCAAGAAACACGTTTTCTGAAACTGTTGCACAAATCGTTATGGATTGTGACTCCGCATTAGCAATAAATTCTTTACCTTTGGCCATCGCCAATTCGGCAGCATCGGACAATGGTCGTGCCACCCAAACAGCTGCAATGGCTTTAAAATCACGCACCTTATTGTATGCAGCAAGCCCTTTGAACAATCCCGAGAATAATATTACACTTTGGCAAAATGCCGCAACAGCAGCAAAATTATTGATTGATAAAAATGCTCATACATTACTTGCAAATTACGCTGATGTTTTTAACTACACGGTAGCACCTTATAATAAAGAAGTAATTTTTGCCACCTCAGCCGATAATCGGAATGACATTGAAACGAACAATGCTCCAATCAGTTTTGCCGGTGCTTTGGGTAGAACCAACCCAACACAAGAATTGGTTGATGCTTATGAAATGAAAAATGGACGATTAATAACTGATCCTTTATCAGGGTATAGCGCTTCAAATCCTTATTTAAACAGAGACCCCAGACTTGCTCTTTCTGTTTTCTATAATGGTTCGTTGTACAAAACAGTTACTGTTGACACGTATGTAGATGGAAAAGACTCCAAAGAAAAAAGTATCAATGGAACCAAAACAGGCTATTATATGGCGAAGTTTTTAAGCAGTTCAGCAACCTGGAATACAACTTCAAATACATTAGTACGTCGTCCTTGGGTGATATTTAGGTATGCCGAAATTTTACTAAACTACGCTGAAGCTCAAAACGAAGCCGTAGGACCCGATGCAAGTGTTTACGATGCTGTAAATCAGATCAGAAAACGTGCCAGAGGTGGAATAGCAACCGACCTACCTGCAAATCTCACACAAGATCAAATGCGTGAACGAATTCGCAATGAACGGCGTATAGAGTTGGCATTTGAAGAACATCGTTTTTATGATGTTCGGCGTTGGAAAATTGGAGAACTAAGTTTTGCAAAGCCTGTAACAGGTATGAAAATTGTGAAATCGGGCACAACTCTTACTTACGAGCCATTTACGGTTGAAACTAGGGTTTTTGAAAACAAAAATTACCGTTTCCCAATTCCACAATCTGAAATAGATAAAACGACCAAACTAATTCAAAATCAGGGTTGGTAATATATTCAATAAAAAAATCGAATAAACAAAAAAAATTTTGGATATGAAAAAAATACTTATATTGCTAATTTTAACGGCTGGATTGAATGCTTGTCAGGAAAATACATTTGAAGATTTTGATTTTACAGGAGGGTATTTTCCTAATCAATATCCGGTGAAAGTATTTGACCTTGCGAATGCCAGCGATAGTACACATAGCTTTCAAATACCTATTGTTATGGGTGGTGTTTACAAAAACACGCAAGAGCGAATATTTAATTTTGAAATTGCACCTGAACTTTGTAATAAAGCTTTGTTTGAATCAACCAAAGATACTATATCTTTGTTGCCTTCGACGCATTATACATTGAGTTCTGCAAATCAGATAATAATCCCTGCAGGTAAACTAAATGGAAGTATTGAAGTAAGACTCACCGATGCATTTTTTAATGACCCACTAGCAAGCAAATTACACTACGTAATTCCAATTCGAATTAAAAGTGTAACTGGACTTGATTCGGTATTGCGAGGAAAATCTTCTGTAAACAATCCCGATGTAAGAGTTGCCAGTCAGTGGTCAATATTACCTAAAGATTATATTATGATTTCTGTGAAATATATAAGCCAATATCAAGGAAACTATTTTCATAGAGGTGCAAGTATTGTGAAAGATCCATCTAACAAGGTTATTGAAAACACGATTTACAATCAAAATACTGAAATTTGGAATTTGTTGCCAAAAGGACAAAGCCAGGTTTATGTAAATGGGGCTAGAAATAGTAAGTTTCTATCAGGTAATGCTCAATTAAATCTCAGTATAAATACAAGTGGGAATATTATAATTACCGATGAGGCTGGCACATCTGTGGGTACTGGTCAGTTTTTGAAAGATGGTGAGATTATAGGCGGTATAAAAAGAAATCAAATGGCACTTGCCTATAAATATTCGGTTCAATATACTGCACCAACACCCGAAAATCCTGTAAAAACAGTTGATGATAATGACTCGAAAATTAACTATTCCGGAGCGTGGACAAGTAATTCAGATGCTTTGTTTTATGGAAATACGAGACATTATTCTAATTCTGGTTCGTTTGTATATACCTTTACGGGCGATGGAATTGCGCTATACTGGAAAACTGGTCCAACCTATGGAGCATTTGATGTCTATTTGGATGATATGACAGTCCCAGTAAAATCAGATGTAAGTACGGTAACTCCAACAGCACTCTACAAGCAAAAATTATATGAAGTTAGCGGTTTGCCATTAAAATCGCATACCATTAAGGTAGTTATAAAAAATTCGAAAAATACGTATTTCGATTATCTAACTTATAATGTAACTCAAGTTATCATTCCAAGTGGTGCATACACCTACGAAGCAAATGACACAATAGTAGTGAAAGACAGAATATTCCCTGTGGATGTGTTCACACCATTAGTTTATTAGGTAGAATACATTTACAATTGATTGTATTAAAAGCAAATCAGAGAGAAAACTTGATAATTTATCAAACAATTTTTGTGAATGAATTTTCAGCAAACTATTATCGATTTTTATTTCTTTTAAAAAGTCAATGTTTAGTACATGACAAAAATTATATAGCGATATAATTGTTTGATTATCAATAAAATAAGTTATATTTTATTTGGTAAAGACCTTGAAATTTCGTATCTTTATAGCTGACTACCAATCAGTTATAATGA
>Ga0247836_1003068_pt1 | contig 22947 bp, 24 predicted proteins | sample LaCruzMarch2015__4_FD_187116 | JGI IMG/M metagenome (GOLD analysis project Ga0247836, IMG submission 187116) | Freshwater microbial communities from meromictic Lake La Cruz, Castile-La Mancha, Spain - LaCruzMarch2015_14m | ecosystem: Environmental > Aquatic > Freshwater > Lake | place: Spain... | reverse complement strand
TTAGTTGGGGACTAACTGGTTGGGGAACTAACACTGCAAGTCCTACTGTTGAAATAACTGGTCAAAATTTAACAACATCTTTAAGTTCAGTATCTCTTTCAATTAATGGTTCTGTTATATTAACAGGAGAAAGTTTATCTACAAATATAAATTCTGTTTCAATAACAGGAGACGCAAATCTTTCTTTAACTGGAGAATTAGCAAATTTAACTTTAAATAGTGTTGGAGGAATTCCAGGAATAGATGTTCCTGTAAATGCTCCAGGGACACTTACAACGTGGGGATCAAATAGTTGGGGTCAACTTGGTTGGAATGAAAATATTGGATTAACTACTTCTGAGGGAAATACTACAATTGAATTAGATACACCTGTAGTATTAACAGGACAATTATTAAATACTTCTTTAAATTCAGTATCTATCACAGGAAATTCTAATCTTACTCTAACGGGACAAAATTTAACAATAGCTTTAAGTTCAGTTACATCAATTATAGATGTTGATATTTTATTAACAGGTCAAAATTTAACATTAACAGAAGGAGATGTAGACCCTGCTCCTGATGCAGAAGTAACAGGTCAATTATTAACTTTAGCACAAGGAAGTGTAACTGCAGATATATCAATATCTGGTGTAGTAACAGCTGAATTATTATCTGCTACACTAAACTCTGTAACCATAGATTTAAACACTCCTGTAAACATAACAGGTCAAAATTTAACCATTAATTTAGGGTCAATATCTAACGTAATAGATGTAACTGTTAATATTACAGGATTTAGCTTGACAGGAACTACAGGTCAATTATATGTTACCGCTTGGACACCAGTAGATACTGGACAATCTATAGTATGGACTGATGTTGCTGCATAAATATTGAATTTGACATATATGAACAAATATATTAATTATAACAAAATAAGGAATTAAATATGCCAACAATATATTCATCGGACCTTAAACTATCTATTCAAGCAACAGGCGAAAACGCCGGTACATGGGGTCAAATTACAAATAGTAACCTTTATGTTATTCAACAAGCTATTGCGGGTTATCAATCACTTGCAGTAAACGCAACAACAGGTCTTACTCTTTTATTTACAGATGGAGTTATATCAACAGGTAAAAACGCTGTATTAAATTTAACAGGAACTTTAACTGGAAACGTAAACGTAACTGTACCAGATGCAATTGAAAAAACTTATTTAGTAAACAATCAAGTAACTATGGGAACTAATACTTTAACATTTAAAACAAGTTCAGGAACTGGAATTAAATTAGCACAAGGTAATCGTTATGTAATTTATGCAGATGGAACTAATGTAAATTTAATTAGTATGGAACAAACTTGGAGAGCAGTTTCTGCAGCAGCAACAGTTCAACCTGGATCTGCAATACTAGCAAATACAGCTACAACTTCATTTACATTGACATTACCAGCTTCTCCTGCAGCAGGAGATATAGTATCGGTAGTTGATGCAGGTTATACATTTGATACCAAACCTTTGACTATGGGAAGAAATTCTAGTAATATAGCTAACTCAGCAGCTAATTTAGTTGTAAGCACAGAAGGCGCTGGTTTTACACTAGTGTATTCAGGTGATGCAACAGTTGGTTGGACATATAGGGATAAATAATTATGCCAAATTACGAAGCAACAAGATACGATTTTGACGGAGCTTTCCTAACAGGAATTCAAGGTGTGAATACTGGAATAGTTGTTCCTTGGGGTTCAGCATCCATTCCATCTGGATTTTTGGAATGTAATGGTGCTGCCGTATCAAGATCAACTTATGCAGCTTTGTTTGCAGTTATTGGAACTACATATGGAGCTGGAGATACAACTACTACATTTAACGTACCAGATTTAACAGATAGAACAGTTGTAAATAAATCAAATACAAAAAATTTGGCACAAACTGGCGGAGCAAATACCGTGACGCCAACAGGAAACATCTCAGGCTCGACTGGAAGTACAACTTTAACTACAAATCAAATAGCGTCTCATGCTCATAGTGGAGCAGCCATGGGTATGTCAGCTGCCCAGGCCTCAGATGTACCGAGTGTTGCAGCGAATGCCATGGGAAACACTGGTAGCACCGGTGGTGGTCAATCTCATGACCATACTTTATCAGCTAACTTCACAGGTTCAGCTAATTCAGTTTTACAACCATATTTAGTATTAATTTATATTATCAAAACTTAAAGGTAATTTATGCACTTAACAGTTATACCATCAGATAAACAAATTTATTTAGAAACATCAGATACACAATATCCAAATAGACGTTGTCACATTATTGATAATGACCAGGAATTTTGGAATAATGTAGATCCTAGAATACTTGCTATTCAATATCATTCAGATGGACTAAAACAAATTGAATATAAAAATCCAAGAGAAGATGTTGTTATTACAGATATTTCAATTGTTCAAAAATTTATTGATAGATTTAATTTAACTGAGCAAACTTATCAATCTCAACTTTCTTGGGATAACAACAATGTTCAGGGTGAAACTAGAGAACAAAAAATTACAAGATTAGGGCCAAGACCTTAATTATTTATAATTGATCCAAGAAGTAACAATATATTTTTCTCCACTTAGTGGGGGATTTCCTCTATGTACATATGGAAATGCAGCTGGCCATATTACAATTCTACCTTTAACAGGTTTTACTCTTTGAGATTGATATAAAAATTCTGTCTCACCACCTTCTTCAACAGTATTTAAATATATTGAATAAACCAAAACTCTTTTTTCACAATCAAAACCCTTACCATGTTCTACATGCCATATATGATAACCTTCTGTAGGTAATGTTTTTTGTATTTTTACATGTTCTGTAATTAATTCAGCGCTATCACAATATTTCCTAATATTGGTTTCTGTATAATAGTGTTTTAAAGCTATGTCAAAATTAACCATTAATAATTTTAATTTAATAATGTTAAATTTTTGATCTGTTAAAACGTCTGGTTCACAAAATAATTGTTTATCTTGTTTTCGATCTTGAGTTGCATTTTCGCTTGAAAATCTGGTCCATGTTTTATTAAAACTTTCGTATTTTTTAAATAACTCTATAGCCTGGTCACATGCTTCATCTGGAATATAACCATCATAAACACCAATAAAGTCTTTAATACTACTTTTTCTCTCTTGCATCCGATACCTCTTTAATTAATTAAATTAAAATAACCACTTAAAATATATCTATCCTTATTGTCTGGGCATGCTTGGCCTCTGTGAGTATGTGTAAAATAACTAGGAAACATAACTAACTTACCTACTTCAGATAATATTATTTTTTTATTAAAAAATTGTGTACCGCAATTATGAGAGCTTAAATATATCATAAAATTTAAAATTCTGGTCATATTTATTTTACTATTTACTTCAGAATGCCAAACTTCAAAAGAAGTTCCAGGTTTCCAATGTTTAAATTTTTGTTCTTTAAGTGTCATAGGTATCCTTGCTTCTGGATACAATGTTAAATAAAAATCTAATTCTTTTTGAATTCTTCCTTTTAAAAAATCTAATTTTTCAAAATTTAATAACTTTAAATTATTTTCAATATCATAGTAAGAAAATCCTCCTATTTGATAATATTGATCGGTATGATTTATAAAAATATCTATTATTTTTTCTGCTTCTTCTTTGGTTAAAAAATTATTTTTAATATGAATAAAATCTCTAATCATTTTAAATAAATTTCATCTCCTATTACTAATATGTCTAATTCGCTATTTTTAAATAAATCAAAACAATCAATAACATTTGAAGCTAATGGTTTGCCATTAACGTTTAATGAAGTGTTTAATAGCATAGGTATCCCAGTTAATTTAAAAAAACTATCTATTAATTTTTTAAAAACAATATTATTAGAAACTGTTTGTATTCTACATGTATTATCCACATGTGTTATAGCTTCAAATTTAATTTTTTCTTTTATTTCTGAAAGTAGTAACATATAATCACTTTTTCCATTAAAATTAAAATAATTTTTTACTTGTTCTTCTAAAATAGACGCTCCAAAAGGTCTAAACCATTCTCTTTTTTTAACTTTATTATTTAATATATTTTTACCATTTTTAACCCTTGGATCCATTAAAATTGATCTGTTCCCAAGAGCTCTAGGTCCTAATTCTCCATTACCTTGATACCATCCTACTATTTTACCTTGAGCTAACCATTCTGCTGTTTTTAAAATAGTTTTATCAGAAGGTCCTCTTTGAGGAGAATAATCATCTTGCCAAAAAGGAAAATTTTCATTATCAAAATAATCTTCTTTATAATACTGTCTTAAAAATTCAATTGCACCCAAAGAAAGACCATCATCAGTTCCGTGTGGTGGAATATATAAATTGGTAAAATTATTATTTAATAATGTATTTAACACACAATTTTGTGAAACACCCCCTGTATATAATATTTTTTTATTTTTATCCGCATAATTTTTAAAATGATTAAAAATCATTTTTTCTGCTTTAAAATGGCAAGATGCTAGTCTTGTTAATTCATTTTTTTCTAAATTTGTTTTTGATCTATAATATTTTCTTTCATTAAATAAACTACTCATTTGTTTTATGTCATCTTTAAATAAATCACAATATTCATAGTCAATTTTTCCAAAAGATTTAAGACCCATTAATTTTCCTGCTAAGTCTTGCCAAAGACCTGAAACATTTAATCTATGTGCTTGATTATTTAAACAAGCTCCAAAAGAAGCTGCTTCTTCTCTTTCAAATTTTTTAATTTTTTTATTATTTAAAAAAACAGAATAAGTATCTTCTAAATCACCAAGTGCATCATTTACAAAACTAATATCTGTTTTTTCTATTTTTTTTATTGGCCATATACTTAGATGATGAGCATAGTGATGATCTATTCTAAAAAAAGGACATTTAAATTTTTCAAAATACCAACTTTTTGGTTTATGTTCTTCAAAAAGGGCGTCACTATTTAACCATGAATTCGGTGTATTAGAAGATAAATCAGGATAATTCATATCACCTAAATATGCTATAGCATTTATTTTTTTATAATCAATTTTCCATTTATTAAGGGCATACTCTAACAAATGGTAATCAGTGTTACCATAATGTTTTATACCAAATTCTCTTTCAAACTTAATATATTTTACTTTTTTTCCATTACTATAAGAAATATTAGCATCGTGACTTCTTAAATTTAAACCTATAAAAATTTTATTTTGCATCCGATACCTCTTTAATTAATTTATTTTTCTTCCAATCAGTTCCTTCTATAAGATTGGTTACTAAACAATATCTTGTTTTAGTCTCTTCTTCAACTTTACCAACCCCATGTAATACATTGGGTGGGAATATATAATAAGCTCCTCTTTTAGGCATAATTGTCATTTTAAGTTCAGGAAGTATTAATGGAGCTCCTTCAGTTAAATATAAAATTAAATGATGATCTTTGTGGGTGTGCATTGCAACACTATCTCCTTTTTTAATTTCATTACCCCAAGAATCAAAAGATATATTTTTATTATACCAATTTTGTTTATTGAAAAATGGATTTGAAGTTTGATGTTTTTGAACAACATAATCTATAAATCTGGTAAACTCTGGCTTATTATTAAAAAATCCCCATGGAGTTTTACCACCATAAACATTAGTTAATTCTGTTGTATCTAAATTTTGAGAAATCATCATACACATATTATGCATATCTATTACATTGTCATAAACACCATGTGATATTTGAATTGTTCTTGGATAAGTAACAATTAAACTATGGGAATAATTTTCTTCTTGCTTTATTTCATCTAAAATAATTGACATTTTATCTTTATCATTTAAATTTCTGCGTTGTATAATAGCAAAAAGGCGTATATAATTCAAGTATGCCACTAAAGAAAATACCACTAAAAGCTGGATTTAATAAACAAGATACCGCAACTGCCGCTGAAGGTCAGTGGATTGATGGGGATTTTGTACGATTTCGTTATGGATATCCTGAAAAAATAGGTGGCTGGAGAGAGATTTTAAATAAAGAATTAGCAGGTGCAGCAAGAGCTCAACATACTTGGACTGATTTAAGTGGAAATAAATATGCAGCTATTGGAACTAATAAATTATTAGTTATTTATTTTGATGGTGCTTTTTATGATATTACTCCACTTGGAGCAGCTTTAACTTCTTGCACTTATACATCAACAACAGGATCTGCAACCGTTACTATTAATAAAGCAAATCATGGATTAGAAGTTCATGATTATATTAAAGTTAATTCAGCTTCAACTCCTGGAAGTCCTACAACAAGTTTTACCGCTGCTAATTTTACAACAAACATATTTGAAGTTTTAACTGTTCCAACAACAAGTACTTTTACAATCACCATGCCTGTTAATGAAGCAGGAACAGGTGTTACAGCTGGAGGAACATTATCTATTTCTCCTTATGAAAATGTAGGTCCTTCAGCACAGACTTCTGGTTTTGGTTGGGGTACTGCTTATTATGGAGGCACCGTTGTGCCTGCTGTAACTAATCAATTAAGTAGTGCAATTGATAATATAGTTGTAACTATTCCTGTAGATTCAACAACAGGTTTTACTTCGGCAGGATCTATTAAAATAGATAATGAAATAATTACTTATACTGGAAAAACTTCTACCACATTTACAGGTTGTGTCAGAGGAACAGGAGGCACCACTGCTGCATCTCACTCAGATAATGCAGTTGTAACAGAATCTACTTATTGGGTAGCTTGGGGACAAGCTAGTTCTTCTTCTGTTGTTACTTTATCTCCAGGAAACTGGTCATTAGATAATTTTGGTGAAATTTTAGTTGCAACAATTAAAGATGGTAAAACATTTTCATGGAACCCTGCTACCGCTAACCCATTAACAGTTAGAGCAACTGTTATTAGTGGCTGCCCGACAGCTTCCACAATGACTATTGTATCTGATCGAGATCGACATTTAATTGCACTTGGAACAGAGACAACTATTGGATCAACTTCAACTCAAGATCCGATGTTTATAAGATTTGCAAATCAAGAGGATTTTAATACTTGGATTCCAACCGCAACGAATACTGCAGGAACCTTTAGACTGGATACAGGAAACAGGATCGTAGGAGCTGTACAAGGAAAAGATTATATATTTATTTTAACGGATCAAGCAGCTTATGTAATGCAATTTGTTGGCCCTCCTTTTGTATTTTCAATAAGACAAGTTGGAACAAACTGCGGATGTATTGGTCAACATTCAATTGTCTTTGCTCAAGGTACTGTATTTTGGATGGGATTTGGTGGTGGTTTCTTCGCATATGATGGAACTGTTAAACAATTACCATCTTTAGTTGAAGACTTTGTATTTACAACAGGAGGCACTAATTTAGGTATTAATTATGGTGCAGCAGATATTATTTATGCATCTCATAATAGTTTATTTAATGAAGTTATTTGGTTTTATCCAACTGCAGGAGAACAACAAATTAATAGATCTGTAGTTTATAATTTCCTTGAAAACACTTGGACAACCATGTCTTTAGCTAGAACAACTTATTCAGATGCACAAACATTTGATTTACCATATGCTACAAAATATTTACTAACCGGCACTCCAACTTTTCCAACTATCAATGGTGTAACTAATACTTCAGGTTTTTCTGAATATTATGAACATGAAACAGGAGTTAATGATGTAAGTGCAACAGGAGTTAAAACAGCAATACCCGCTTATATTGAATCGGGTGATTTTGATTTAGATATTGAAGGAGATGGTCAATATTTAATGAAGATAAATAGATTTATTCCAGACTTTAAAATCCTTACAGGAAATGCTAAAGTAACTTTATTGTTAAGAGATTATCCATCTCAAACACAAAATAGTCAGATGTTAGGACCTTATACAGTAACCTCATCTACAACTAAAATAGATACAAGAGCAAGAAATAGATTAATGAGTATTAAAGTTGAAAATGAAGCAACTGATGAAAATTGGAGATATGGATTATTTAGAGTAGATATTCAACAAGACGGAAGAAGATAATGGCAAAAATTACAACTTATATACCTGAACCAAGTGCAGAATACTCTTCTGAAAATCAAAGACAAGTACTACAAGCACTTGAGACATTAAAAGATCAATTAAATTTTTCTTATCAAAAAGAGTTGAGTGATGAATTATCAAGAATGGAGTGGTTTCTTAGTTAATGACTAACATATACAAAAATCAAGGTTTTATTTTAACAACTTCAAATTTAACAACAGTTTTAACAATTAATACAAGTTCAGTTGCAATTGTTAAAAGCATTAACATAACTAATGAACATAATAGTAATAATTTAGTAGAACTATATTTAAGAGATTCTTCAGCAGCAGTAGATTATGAATTTTTTCACAAAGATATGTCCGCAGATACTACAGAACAAGCAGCAGGACAAGTCTTGAATTTAGAGGCAGGAGATGGTATAAAAGCTCAAGCAGAAACTGCTAATAGTGTAAAAGGTGTTATTAGTTATTTGTTAATAGATAGGTCACAAGAAAACGGTTAAAAAATAAAATGGATAAGAAAGAATATCAAATAGAGACTGAGACAGTAACTATAATAAAGAATAAAAAAACAGGATACGTTTATAAAGACGAGGAAGAACTTAAAGCTGCAAACATTGACCCTAATGATATTAGTTGTGATGTTGTAGTGAAAGTAACTAATAAAGGACTAGAATTGTTTAAGAAATTCATGAATGATAAATGAAACCTAGAGGTGGAACCGAATTACAATTTGAATTTTTAGAAAAACATGTCTCTAAAGAATTATTAGATCAAGTACAAATCTGCACATCTGTTCCTGGTAAAGTTCCATTACATCCAACTAAATTAAACATCCTTTGGCAAAAGAATTCTTACGATCAACCAAATTTAGCGCCTTGGTTTAAAGACAAATCAAATCACAATAAATATGATTGGTATGTATTCAATTCTCATTGGAACTATGAAAAGTTTAGATATTACTTTGATATTCCAACGCATAAATCTATTGTTATTAAAAATGGTGTAGTGCCCATTGTACCAAGAACAAGGCATGTTAAGGGGGAACCCATTAAATTAATATTTCATCCAACTCCATGGAGAGGGTTAAATGTAATACTTGCTGCAATGCAACTTGTTAAAAATCCTCTTGTTAGTTTAGATGTTTATTCTTCAACGCAAGTTTATGGAGATGCTTTTAAACAAGCTAACGATGATGCCTATAAAGAATTATACGATCAAGCAAAACAACTTTCTAATGTAAATTATATTGGTTATAAACCACATGAATATATTAGAGAGAACTTACATAAATATCATATCTTTGCATTTCCAAGTATCTGGGAAGAAACATTTTGTATATCTGCATTAGAAGCAATGGCAGCTGGACTATATTGTATTACAACTGACTATGGTGCTCTATATGAAACAGGAGCAGAGTTTATTACATATGTTCCGTACGAGAAATCATTTACAAGTTTAGCGCACAAGTTTGCTTATGCCATTGAGCATGCAGCGAAAACTTTAGATCATCCGGCAATAAGACAACATTTAGATATGCAAATAGATTATACAAATAGATTTTATAACTGGAATAAAATTGGATATGCCTGGACTAAATTTTTAGAAGGAGCATTGAATGCAAGATCCAAGTAAGCCTATATGGTTTAATAAACCTGAAGAAATAAATATTAACGTAAGTAATAAAGATATTAATTTAGGACCAAGTAATATTTCTATCATGGTTTGCACTCCAGTTCATTCTGAAGTATCCATGCATTACACACAAGCTTTATTAGAATTTCAAAAAGTTTGTATGTTAAAAAATATATTGGTTAGTTTTGTTATTTTAAAATCTTCTTTAGTCACACAAGGTAGAAATTTATGTGTAGCTAATTTTTTAAATGCAGAACATAAATATACTCATTTATTATTCATAGATTCAGATATTAATTTTTCACCAGAAAGTATATTTGAAATGATTGATTTAGATAAAGAAGTTATAGCAATACCTTATCCAATGAAAACAATAAGTTGGGAAAAAATAGATAAACTAAGTAAGCAACTTAAGTATAAAAACCCAACAGAGCTTTCAACACTTGGATTTACTTATCCAATTAAAGTAGCTGATACTAGTAATATAATTGTTCAAAATAATGTTATGGAAGTCACGCATGCGCCCACGGGATGTATGTTAATTAAAAGACAGGTATTTGATAAAATGATTGAAAAATATCCTCATTTAGAAATAAATCAACCAAACATATTAAATGGTGAAGAAACTAAAACTAGTAATATGTATAATTTTTTTGATACCTTCCATGATTTAGAATCTAAAAAATATTATGGAGAAGACTTTGGATTCTGTCAAAAATGGAGAGATATTGGTGGTAAATGTTATTGTTATATAAACAGATTTATTACTCATGTAGGAGAATATCAATATTCAGGTAGATTTAGAGATGAGTTAAATTACATGACAAAGATTGACGAATTAGATAAAAACAAGTAAAGTCTACTATTTCCAGGACTTTGTGCCTGCCATATTAACTATTAAATTATGACAATATCAAGAGCACAAATGTATAGACAATTATATCAAATGGGTGGAATGGGAATAGAATCACTATCTCCTATGCAACCTGCCATGCAGCCAGCAATGCAATCAGCAATGTATACACCTTTAGAAAATACTTATTATAGTGGAATGCCTATGATGATGGCGGGTGGTGGAAGAATGGGGTATCAAGAAGGTGATATAGCTATGTCACAGCCAGAAGGAATTATGAATGCAATGCCAGGAGCCATGCAACCGGAAGCAGGCGGCATGATGCAGGAAGGTGGCACGGAACAAACTGCATTACTTACAATTATACAATTATTAATAGAACAAGGAGTTCCACCAGAACAGGCTCAAGAACTTGCAATGCAAATATTACAAGTATTTAATCAGGGTGGTGCACCAGCAGTTGAAGAATTTGCAAATCAATTAGAACAAGAAGAAGGAATGTCGGAAGACAGAACCATGATGGCAGGTGGTGGTATTAATAATTTATATCCAAGACAAGGATTTTTTATAAAAGGAGTTGTTAAAAGTATTGGTAAAGCAGTTAAAGGAGTAGGTAAGGCAGTTAAGTCAATTGCTAAATCTCCAATAGGACAAATTGCTTTGGCTGTTGCAGCACCTTATGCAATTGGTGCAATGTTTCCAGCATTTGCAACACTTGGTGGAACTGGAATTATGGGAGCTGCGTTAAGAGCAGGTATATCTAATTTAGCAATTCAAGGAATTACAACAGGTAAAATAAATCCTAAACAAGCCTTATTAGCTGCAGCAGCCGGTGGTGCTTTGTCTGGAATTAGTCAAGGATTTAATACTACGGGTGTAGATGCAGGAACTTTAAATGCAGGTGGTGCAGGTATACCTGGATCAGATATACTTGTATCAGGCGTAGAACAAGGATTAACTCCGGTAACGTCTCTTCCAGTTGATTCTTCTTTAGCTGGACAAGTTTTACCTGGTTCAATGGTTTATAATCCACCCACAACTGCTGCAGGTACATTTCCAAGTCTTGGATATGAAGTGTCACCGACTTCTCCTGTAGTTAATGTAGGAACACCCCAACCAAATCCATTTGAAAAAGGAATAACAAGTATTAAAGATTTTGGAACTAATTTAATGACTGATCCATTGAAAACACTTGGAAATGTTGGATCTTCTATTTATCAAAGTGCAAAAGAAAATATAGTACCACTTTCAATTGGTACTGCATTAGGAGCAGGTATTAGACCTCAAGCTGCAGATGAATCCGATGAAGATTATCAAAGATATTTAACAAATCGTAATGCTGAAGTAGCTAGATTTGAAGATTTATATAGAACAGGAATCCGTGGAGTTCAAGCTGCTAATGGTGGTAGAATTGGATATGAGTATGGATCAATGCCAATGGGAGAACCAAGAAGAAATCCTGCAGGTATTATGGAATTAGATTATAGAGCAAAAGGTGGATTTGTTCCACCAATTGGTATAAAAGAAAAAGCAGATGATATACCTGCTATGTTATCTAATAATGAATTTGTATTTACCGCTGACGCTGTAAGAAATGCAGGAGAAGGCAATGTTAATAAAGGAGCACAAAGAATGTACGGATTAATGAAACAACTTGAAGCTGGTGGTGTAGTATAATGGCTGAATTACAACAACAACAAATATTACCCGCACCCCATATAGAAGCAGCAAGTAAAGTATATCTTGAAGATTTAGCAAAAGGTATCGGAGCTGCAAGAGGTGTTGATTTAACAAAATTTTATGGACAACAATTTGTAGCACCTGAATCTGCACTTACACAACAAGCAAGAACGTTATCTTCCGGTCTTGGTGGTTATCAACCTTATTTACAAAGTGCACAACAATTTCAACAAGCAGCTGCTGCAGGCACAGGGCCACAAGCATATCAACAATACATGTCTCCTTATCAACAAGCAGTTATTGATACAACTTTACAAGAATTTGATGTTCAAGCACAAAAAGGTTTACCTATGCTTGCAGCACAAGCAATACAAGCAGGTGCATTTGGTGGTGGAAGAGAAGGTGTTCAAAGAGCAGAATATCAATCACAAAGTGATAGAAACAGAGCTGCTTTACTAGCACAATTACAACAGTCAGGATTTGGTCAAGCTCAACAACTTGCACAACAAAATATTTTAAATCAATTACAACTTAGTCAGGGTCAGTTAGGATTAGGACAAGCTGGACAAGGATTATTAGGAACACAAATTGCAGGACTTACAACATTAGGGGCTGGAGAAACTTCTCAACAACAAGCTTTATTAGAAGCTCAAAGACAACTTGCTCAACAACAAGCTTATCAACCTTTAAATATCGCAGAACGATATGGAGCTGGTATTACTCCTTTAATAGCTGGTTATCCAGGAAGAGAACAAATTTCTATAACACCTTCACCAAGTCCATTACAAAATATATTAGGTATTGGATCAACACTTGCAGGTATTTACAGTAAATTTAATCCTGCTCCATTATTTGGTAAATAATAATGTCTAGAATACTTAAAAGACCAATGTTTAGAATCGGTGGCTCTGCTAATGATGGAATTATGTCCATGGCAGCTCCTAGAAAAAATTATCAAGGAGGATCATCTGATGAAGAAAGAATAACTAAATCAGCGGAAGAATATGCTAGAGTATTAGAAAAACTTGCTGGTGCCGGTCCTAGTACATATAGTGATCTTGGAGATTTATTAATTTCAGGTGGTTTAAATTTAATGTCTGGAAGAGGTGCAGGTAGAGGAACATTAGGTGCAATTGCAGAATCTTATAGAGAACCCTATCAAGCATTTTCAAAAGCAAGGTCTGGGGAAGATGCATTTAAAAGACAACTTAGACTATCTGCAGCGACTCAAGCAATAAGTTCTGATGAAGCAATGAAACTTGCAAAAATGAAATATGGTGCTGAAATGGGCAAAGAACAAGAACAAAGAAAAAAAGAATTAATGCAACAGTATGAAATAAATTATACTGAAGCAAATGATTTTCAAAATTTTTTAAATCAAGCAAATACTATAGGTAAAACAGTAGGTCTTCCAGTATCTTCTGCTCCTTTATCCTTAACTTTTAAAAACGGAAAATATGAAGTTGCGGGTGTTAAAAATATGCCAGAAGGAATTTACTATGATCCTAGAAATAAAAAATATGTTAAAATTAAATCAGGAACTCCTATTATAGGAGATAGTGTTCAAGATGTTATAAAACCAGAAAAACAGATGATATCACAACAATCTTATAGAGACTATATTAATGAAGAATTAGCAAAAAAACAAAGAACAAAAACAGAAGCTGAAGGATATACCTCGTTTGATAGTTCTTCACCATAGGAGATTAAATGGAAGAGGAAGATATTAAATTACGTCCTATAAGTTTAAAAACTTTTGAACAAGGAAGTGAAACAAATGCTTTTATTGCAGGGGCAGCAGGTATTGCTTCTGGGTTATTAAAAATACCAGAAGGTATTTTTTCATTAGCTGCTGAATTAATAGATTTAGGTTTAGACACAGACAAAGCCGCTGATGTAGAAAAATTTTTTGATAAAATTAATCCATTTGAAGAAGTTGCAAAAGAAAGGGCAATTGGAAAAATAACAGAAGCATTAACTTCAATTGCAATACCTGGAACTGTTGGATTTAAGGCAGCGGCTGGTTTAGCTGATAAAGCTATTAAAGCAAGAAAAGCAGGGGCCTATGCTAATTTAAAAAGTCCAAATGTTATGAAAGCATTAGGAAGAGCAGAAGAATTAAATTCCAAAGCTAAAATACAAAGATTTTCAGCGGGCGTTGTAGGAGGTGCAGCGGGAGAAGCTTTTGTAGCTGATGTAGAAGATCTTGGAACTATTGGAGATATGTTTGAAGCAGGACCTACACAATTAGAAGATGTAACAGATGAAGGTGGAAGAGAAGACGCTGGAAGAAAATTATTAAATAGGCTTAAATTTGGTTCAGAATCATTATTAATTACTCCATTTATATATGGTGTTGGTAAAGGTATTAAAGCTGCTGCAACTAGAGGTGAACGTTTAGAATATAGTAATTCTCAATTAGATAAAACCTTTAATCAAATTTTTTCTGCATTCAGAGCAAGAGGAGCTAAACCTCAAGAAATATTTGAAGCTAAAATGTTTGAAAAAGGAGCTACTGCTGCAGATGTTAATAGTGCAATGGAAATTGTTAAAAGAATAGATAGTGATGTAGATAGAATGTTTCCATCTTTAAAATCAGCTTTTAATAAATCTACTGAAAAAGAAAAAACACAAGTATTAAAAGAAATAAATGATGCAATGTTTTCTGGTAAATTAGATGAAGTAATGCCTCTTGAAACAAGACAAAAATTAACTAATACTTTAGAAGCTAAAGGATTACCACAAGAGAATATAAATAATTTATTTCAAAGTATAGATTTAGCTAGAGGAAAATTTACTCAATTAATTGAAACAAGTTCTAATGCACCTAAAGATATTGATAACTTAAAAAATTTATTAGGAACTAGGGTAAAAGATTATTTAGGAAATACTTATAGAATATTTGAAGACAAATCAATTATTCCTTTCTCAAATTATAAACCATCTGATGAAGTTATTAATAAAACAAAAGAATTATTTAAAAGATATCATAGGTTTGCTAATAGAAATAATCCTAATTTTGATCCTATTAAAAATGCACTTACAGATCAAGAAGCAGATACTTTAGTTAGTAATGTTTTAAAAAATGCAGTGGAAGCAAAATCTCCAAAACAATTATCATTTACAAAATATATTAATTTAACCCCTGCCTCTGATGATGTAACTAGTAAAAAATTCTTTAAACGAATTGTTACTAGAGATATTGATAATAAAAAAGTAGACGAAGTTATTGGTGAAGGTAGTAAAATATTTAATGACTTATTTGGAAAAATAGAAGACCCCAGATTTTCTATTTATACCGGAGTATCAAGACTATCTGCTGTTGCAAGAAGAAATGAACTTTTAGAAAATTTAGCTAAAAATGATGATGTTATAAAACAACAAGTTGCTTCAGGTGTAAAAGCAGGAGTTCCTGGACAAAAAGGGTTTTTCTTTACTGCAGATGAAGTAAAAAATTTAACAGCGGAAAGAGCATTACCTAATCAAGAAATAGTTGCATTAGATGATTATTTAACTCCGTTCTTTAAAGATGAGTTTGCAGTTAATCCATTACAAGGATTGTATACTTCTAAACCAATAGCAGAAGCTTTAGGTGATTCATCAAAAGCATTTAAATTTTTATTTGAACCAAGAGCTGGAGCTACTGCAGCAGAAAAAGCTGGAACATGGGCCTATAGAAATTTAATTTTAGCTCCAAAAGGTTTTGCACAAGTAGCTAAAACTGTTTTAGCACCTGTTACGCATTTTAGAAATTTATTTTCTGCAACAGCGTTTTCTGCTTCAAATGGTATATTTTTTGAAAATCCAAGAGTGGTAGCCGAAGCTTTTAAAGATGCTTTTGGAGTATTACAAGTTGGAACAAGAACAGTAGAAGCTAACGCAAGGTATAGACAACTTTTAGAATTGGGAGTGGTTAACTCACAAGTTCAATTAGGAGATGTTAAAAATCTTTTAAAAGATTTAAAATTTGGAAGCGATTTAAATATTGATAAACCATTAAACTCAATGGGACAAAAGTTATTTGGTTTAACTACTAGAGGATTAAAGAAAGGACAAAAATTTGCTGAAGATTTATATACTGCGGAAGATGATTTATTTAAAATAACAAATTTTGCAGTTGAAAGACTTAGATTAAAAAATGCTTATTTAAATGCAGGAAGAGAAGTAACAGAACAATTTTTAGATCAAGAAGCTGCAAACATTGTAAGAAATACAGTGCCTAATTATGCATATGTGTCGGATACGGTTAGAGCATTAAGAAGGCTTCCTCTTGGAACTTTTATGTCATTTCCATCTGAGATATTAAGAACAACTACTAATATTGCTTCTAGAGCAATAAAAGAAATACAGGATCCTGCTTTAAGAAATATCGGATATAAAAGATTACTTGGTCTAACTACTGTATTAGTTGGAGCTCCAATAGGTTTACAAACAGGTTTCCAAGCTCTTTATGATGTAAATAATGAAGAAATGAATGCACTTAGAAGATATTTACCTGAATGGTCTAAAAATTCTACTATATTACCAATTAGAGATGAAAATACTGGTGAATTAAAATACATAGATTTTAGCCATGGTAATGCTTATGACACTGTAGTTAGACCTCTTCAAACATTGTTAAATAATGTTCAAAATGGAATTACTGATGAAAAAGCTTTAATGGGAGATTTTTTAAAAGGAATTACTCAAGCTGCAGGAGAACTTGCTTCTCCTTTTATAACAGAAGCAATTTATACAGAAGCTCTTGCTGATCTGCTTATAAGAGGTGGTAGAACTAGAGAAGGAAGACCTATTTGGACTGAAACTCAATTAAATACTGAGCCTGGAACTGTAATTAAAAATTCAATAGAACACTTAGCTGAATCAATGTTGCCTTTTTCATATCCACAATTAACTAGACTTTACCAAGCTGCTGCAGATAAACCATCCGAAAGAGGTGAAAAGTTTGAGTTGCCGGATGAATTATTAGGATTCTTTGGTTATAGAGCTGTTAAAGTAGATCCTTTAAAATCTTTAGGGTTTAAATTAGCTGATTATCAAAGAGGAATAAGGGAGTCACGACAATTATTTACTGGCGGAGAAGAAAGTCTTTTAAAAGGAGGTCCTAAAACACCTAATGATGTTATTAAAAGATTTATAGCAGCAAATAAAGCAAAATTTGAAACTATAAAAAATTTAAAAAAGGATATTGATGCAGCTGAAACTTTAGGAACTAATTCATCTTTAATTTTAAGAGAATTTTCTGATAGAAAACTTAATACTGATTATAGAAAAATAAAAAATAATAAATTTACACCTTATGTACCATCCGCAAATATATTAAGAGAGTTAGAACAAATATCTCAAAAAACAGGTATTGCTAATCCATTTACGCAAGCATTAGGTGCTATTCAACAATTAACTAGAACTTTATTTTCTATTCCACTTACAGAGAACATTAACGACTATATTGATATAAAAGATTATTTATTTGAAGAAGAGCCTTTAATAGAAACACCTCCATTACCAATTCAACCAATGCCTAATGTTTCACTTTTAACTCCTCCTCCGCAACAGGTAGCAGGATTACAAAATGGATTGACACCAGTAGAAAGTGCATTATTAAGTCCTGAAGAACAAAGAATAAGATTAAAGCAAAGAGGATTAGCATAATGGCAAACGGTAGAGACCCAAAGACAACAGGAGAACATATTATAGCCCTTTATGGCCACATAACTGGCGTAAAAAGAGATTTAAGAGAACTTAGAGACGAGTCTTCTCAAATGCATTCTAAATTTGAAAGTAAATTTGATAAATTGACTTGGTGGATCATCGGAGGATTGGGGTCAACCATAGCACTTCTACTCACACTAGCTTTTAATTTAATTAAATAAACTATTGATTATAGTTTTAAAAAACTATATTAGGCGTTTATGAATAAAGTTTTAGTACACAAACATCTTATTATAAGAGCAGAAGCAAAAAATCCTCCAATGGATGTAGCTGTTCTTCGCAAATGGTTTCAAAAATTTATAAACGAAATTGGAATGAAAGTTATGATGGGTCCTTATATTAAATATTCCAATATGGTTGGTAATCGTGGAATTACCGGAGCTGCAATCATAGAAACATCTCACATTGTAATGCATGTATGGGATGAACCTGACCCCGCCTTGCTGCAGTTTGATGTTTATTCCTGCGGCGAATTTGATCCTGAAACAATATGCAATAAGATAAAGAAAGATTTTAATACAACAAAAATAGAATATAAATTTTTAGATAGAGAACATGAATTACAAGAAATACATACTTTAACATATACAGATCCAATTGTTAAAAATTATGAAAATAAAGAAATAGAAAAGAAAAATAATATATTAATGAAAAGCCGTAAAGAAGTTGAAATTAATGGTAATGGAACTTCTGGTTATGTTATTAAAGAAGGCATTCATAAAGGAACAGTTCTTGGTCATATTAAAAGAGAAAAATCAAATATAGATAATAACAATAACATTAAAAATTCATCAAATAAAAATGAAAATTATGATGAATTAGGTTATTGAAATTTTAAAATAAATCATTATATATCTCCTAGGTTGCATCATGTGGATGGACCAATTAACTTGCTTTAAAAGGAGATAATTATGACAAACCTAGAAGTTTTCAATAATTTAAGCAAACAATTATTCAATGGATCAACAAAGTTTTTTGATGAATCTTTTGAAAATATTTTTGACACATGGTCAAAAGTACAATCATTCCCTTTCTATAACGTAGTAAAATACTCAAAAGGTAAATACGGATTGGAAATCGGTTTAGCTGGCTACAATAAAGAAAACGTACTTGTAGAAGTTAAAGATGGTATCTTAACAGTAGAAGGAAAAGTAGATAATAAAAATGTAGACTATGTTAAACAAGGTCTTGCATTTAGAAAATTTTTCAAACAGTTTGAATTAGCTAAAGATGTAGTAGTTGATGAAGCTGAAATGAAAGATGGTCTACTTAAAATTAAACTTGGTTATAAAGAACCAAAAGAAGTTGAAGGTATCAAAGTAGATATTAAATAATGTTCCCTTACAACGAGGAGGAGTGGAAATTTATATCCACTCCTTCAACTCTTCTCCCATAACTTGAGTTGCAATATCAACTTTAGTTCGTAAAGCTTTTACAATCTTTTCATCTACAGTTCCTTCTGCAATGATATCAATGTAAGTCATTGGTTTCTCTTGTCCTATACGATCAATACGTGCTTCTGATTGTTGTCTCTTTTCTAAATCATATCCATTAGAATAATAAATCATAGTAGATGCACCTGTTAATGTAATTCCATATCCACCTGTTTGGGGTGTTCCAACAATAAATCTTACAGGACTATTTGGATCTTGAATTAATTTAATTGCTTTTTGTCTGTCATCTGTGGTTGTATCACCATAATAAGTTACAACAGAATTATCTCCATATTCTTTTTTAATAGCTTCAACGATAACTTCTATATCATATCTATAGTGGGCCCAGATAACTGCTTTACCTTCCATTTCAGATAAAACATCCATTAATTCATCTAATCTATTACTTGCAATTTTTTGTGTTTGTCCATCATCAGATTTAAAATGACCGCAAGTTATTTGATGTAATCTCATTAATTGAGTTATAACATTATGTGTTGTGGTTAATTTTCCATTTAATGTTGCAAGTGCAATTTCTTTCATCTGTTTGTAAACTTTACTTTGTTCTTCGGTTAATTGAATAGTTCTTTTCATATAAGTTTTAGGTGGTAAATCCAAACAATCATCTTTTAAAACTCTATGTGAAAATGGTTTTACTTTTTCTGAAAGTTCTGCAAGATTTCTATAACCAACTACAATTTCTATTTGTCTTCCACTTACCATTATTTTTTTCATTAACGCATATCTATTTCTAAAACTATAATAAGATTGTTGATCTAACAACCAGGGGTCAAGAAACCAACATTGTGTAAATAAATCTAATGGAGATTTAGTTACAGGTGATCCCGTTAATATTCTTTTATATAAAACATGTTTACCCAAAGTTATTATATTTTTTGTTCTTGCGGCACCTGGGTTTTTAATAGTAGTTGATTCATCTATTGCCATTAAAGTTTTATGACAACTTAAAAACTTTTCTGCAAATTGTTTTCCTTTTTTAGTAGATAATGCTTCAACATTCATAATTAAAATATGAAGATCATAACTAGATTTAAATAATGTATTTAATTCTTTTTCTTTTGTTTTACTTGTTGTTGATTCCCATAACACCATGGTTTTTTCTATATGATCTGCCATGTGAGTAGGTATTTCAGAGTCAAACCAATTCTTATAAACACCTTTAGGAGCTATAATTAAGGCGCCATTTATAAGGCCTTTATCATAAAGCATTGACATATTATCTATTAATACTTTAGACTTACCGGTCCCCATTTCCATAAAATAAGCAAATACTTTCTTATCCCAAGACATTTCTAATGCCTTTAATTGATGTGCAAATGGCTTTGTCTTAAACTTATAATGCATATATAATATTTAGTTCTTTCTATTGATTAGTATAACACATTAATATACAACAAGTCAAGAATGGAAAAAAATAAAGTTTACGTAATACAAGATGTACCGGGTACAAGAGAAGGAAGACCAAAAATAAATATTATTGGTGCTTCTCAATATGGTTCACTAAAAGTTCTGCTTCCAGAAAATGCACAAATTATATTAAGTGCAGGACCTGTTGTATTTAAGTTACGACAGTTGCTAAAAGATTACACTTCAGAAGATTATTTACTACTTACAGGTGATCCTGCAATAATTGGTGTTGCATGTTCAGTTGTATCTGATATTACTAACGGCAAGTATAAATTATTAAAATGGGATAAACAAGAAAGGAGATATTATCCAATTGAAATTGACTTGTATCAAAAATCTGAAACAAGCACTTGACAAACGTAATTTAAGGGATTATAATATACAGAATAGAAAGGTAATAATATGACAATAAATTTTGAACAAGACAGAGTAGAATCAGTTACACAAATTGATGCTGCAAAAACTTTATCAGATAAAGTTTTAAAATTAAAAGATTTAGAAGACGAGATTGCTAACGCAGAAGAAAGTATAAAAAGATTAAAAGAACAAGCTCAAATACTTTCTCAAGTAGAAATTCCTAGCATGATGCAGGAAATGCACATTACAAAATTAAAGCTGAAAGATGGTGAATCAGTTGAAATAAAACCTTATTATTCCGCTTCACTAGCACAAGGAATGAATGAGACTGATTCAGATTATGTTCTAAGAAAAGAACAAGCTTTTACATGGCTTCGTAATAACGGCTTAGGTGACATCATTAAAAATGACATCACCGTTACCTTTGGTCGAGGCGAAGATAACAAGGCGGCACAATATGCTGTCCTTGCACGAGGTCAGGGTTTTGAACCAGTCCAGAAGGAAAATGTTCATTCCCAGACACTCAAGGCAGTGGTCAGAGAGCGTATCGAATCTGGACAGGATATGCCCTCTGATCTATTTAAAACTTACGCAGGTAACAGTACAAAAATAACAAGGAGATAAAAAATGGAAACAGGAAAACAAGTAGCACCAAAAAAAGCTGCGCCATTACCTTCCTCAATATTGTTTGAGAATGATGCGCATCAAGGTTTTGAAAATGTAAAGCAAGAAAGTATGGCTTTACCTATTTTAAAACTATTACAAAACGGTTCAGGAGAAGCACAAAAACGTAATCAAAATTATGTTGAAGGTGCTGAACCTGGAATGCTTTTCAATACAGTTACAAAAAAATTGTATGATGGAGCAAATGGAATAACAGTTATTCCATGTCATTATAAGTTAGAGTATCAAGAATGGTCAGATTTTGGAACAGGTTCAGGAAGACCTGAAAAAATCTATCCAGATACTTCTGATATAAAATCAAAAACAACAGAAGATCCTTCAGGTAAAGATAGATTGCCAAATGGTAATTATATTCTTACAGTTGGAAATCATTTTGTTTTGATTGTAGACGGAGATAACACTGAAACTTCTTTAATTTGCATGAGTTCATCTCAAGGCAAAATAAGTAAGAAGTGGAATTCCATGATGATGTCAATCGTTTTGGAGGGTCAAAAAGGATCTTATACTCCACCTTCATTTAGTCACATGTACAAATTAAGTACAGTTTTGAATTCTGGGAAAGGAAACCAATGGTATGGATATAATATATCTAAAATTGGCCCTGTAGCAGATGAAAAAATATATAAAAGAGCTAAATCGTTTTACGAAAGTTTAGCAACTAAATAAATAAATAATGGGTGGTGGCAACACCACCCACAACAACATGGGTGGAAAATGTTAGAAAGATTTAAGAATATATTTGCTGGTCTTGAAACTGCTTACGGTCAAACAATAATGACTGGAGAGATCAGGGATGATGGAAAGAATGAAGCAGAATGCACAGTTGTACATAAACCTGTAACTGATGAATTATGGCAAAAACATTTAAGAGGTGAATTTCCTGCACTTGGAATTGTACCAATCAAACAAGATAGTAAGTCTAAATGGGGTTGTTTAGATATTGATGTTTATGATTTAGACCATAAAGAATTAGTAACTAAAATAAAAAATAAAAATTTACCATTAATAGTTTTTAAATCAAAATCAGGTGGAGCGCATGTATTTATATTTGTAAAAGAATTTGTACCGGCATCTTTAATCAGAGAAAAATTAAAAGTAATGGCAGCAATGTTAGGACATGCTGGTAAAGAATTATATCCA
>Ga0247836_1003066_pt1 | contig 22951 bp, 15 predicted proteins | sample LaCruzMarch2015__4_FD_187116 | JGI IMG/M metagenome (GOLD analysis project Ga0247836, IMG submission 187116) | Freshwater microbial communities from meromictic Lake La Cruz, Castile-La Mancha, Spain - LaCruzMarch2015_14m | ecosystem: Environmental > Aquatic > Freshwater > Lake | place: Spain... | reverse complement strand
GAAATAAGGCAATCAAAAACAAGGTGGGTGACGGAGAAAACATCGTCATCGCTGCCACAGATAGAGAGGTCGATGAGAAGGAGGAAGTGAGGCTACATGGCTGGGGCAGAGATGAGATCGCATTCCCCAAAGACTGGGACTTTAAATCCTCCAAATCCATGGATCTCGAATTCATGAGAATGGCCGAAAACCGCAGCAAGCTTACTCACTAGGAGTGAATATGAATAGAGAGCAATGGCTAATGGCTGCAGTGGATCATCTCGTCCCCATCTTTGAGGTAAGGGGATACTCAGTGCCACCGGTGAAGGTGTCAGTAGGCTTTCCAAGTACTGGGGGAAAGGGGCGCCACCTCGGACAGTGTTGGTCATCAAAAGCTTCAGAGGATGGACTTAATCAAATCTTCATAGCGCCACACTTAAAGACCCCGCTGGATTTTTTGGACACACTAGTTCATGAGCTGGTACATGCAGTAGATAACTGTGAGAGTGGGCACGGCGAAGGTTTTAAAAAGATTGCGCTAGATATTGGACTTAAGGGGCCAATGAGAAGCGCGGGGGCTGGAGATCACCTTAAGCAAGATCTAATAAAAATTACTGAAAAATTGGGAGTATTCCCTCATGGAAGACTAAGTCTGCCAATACCAACCGCCCAAAAAGCCCCAAAGAGACCGGGAGCCAAGTGCGCTAAGTGTGGCTACGAGGTTGTCATGCTTAAAAGACATCTTCAAATGGGACCCCCTGTATGCCCTAAGGATATGGAAGGGATGGAGGAGACGGGGGAGTGGGAGGGTAATATTTAAGGTTTTCCAGCAAGGCAATTAATTGCGTTGGCTAACTCAAATAGTGGGACCAGATTGATATTAGTTCGTGCTGCGGGTCTAATGCACTCAGTTTCAGAACCTTTGATTATTGGGTAAGCATAAGGTGGAAAGAAAAAAGTGGGAATATTAGCTGCAGGCAAGGTAAAGAAAGATCCCTGCCCCCAAGTGTAGTTATCCCCTGTAATTTGCTGAGCCATTTCAAATATAAAGTTAGAGGAGAAAGATTTGCTCATTAATGACCTAGCTCTCATAGAGTTTTTTTGAAAATAGTCAGTAATAATAATTGCATCAACGTCGCCGACTAAGGCTATAGCGGGTTGAGTTGATATTCTGAAATGGCTACCTCGCTTAGCGTTAATTTTAATTCGATACTTAATAACGTCTAAATCATAGTGGTAGGAATTGAAGTGTTTATAGTCGTATACACCACCCCATGTATTTCTACCTTCTTCATATATTAAAAAAGTTGATAAAGTGGCGTAGGAAAAAATCTGATCTTTAAAATCAATTTCATCATCAAGCCAGCCCTTGTTATTTGTAGTCTCAGAGCCCGGAACGAAAAGCCGTCTAATTTTTTTGTCGGACATACGCACCTAGTTTTTAAGCTTTAAAGATGAGTTCATATTAAGGTTACCGCCAAGGCCAGGAAATGGGAAGTGCAGAGTTACCGCTAATCAAGATTGCAATGGTTTGGGTTCCATTCGCCTCATAATTTTCTATATCCATACGATACCTTGAAAGCTCCCCTGGTCGCCAAACATTGGTAACCAAAACCCCTAATTTAGTTATTTCCCCGCATACTTTATAGTATGTAAGCATTGCTTCAATTGCATCTGTCAATCTGTAGCTATCCCTCCATTGCAGAGCAAATCTATTCCGGTCCGATGCGAAAGTCATAATATTTCTGACGCAAGCATTAGGTGGATTGCCGGATGGACTTAGTACAACCAAATCAGGTGCTTGTATTGAACTACTTTCGCTAGACGAACTTATAATTTTTTGGACCATCTCAGATGTGGTTAATACAGAATTTTGATTTTCAATCGTCAGGTTGGGATAGCTGTGATGTAACAGGTCCTTAAATAAATTGGGATTCATAAAATATTCCTTTTCTATAAGTGCATCCAGCAGCTGTGTAATGTTAGGTTTATTAATTTGCATGTGCAGCAGTCCAGCTCCTAAATTTTGATTGCTTAAATCTAAGCCAATACCCCTTAGAACTGTTTTAAGTTCTGATATTGCATCACGTTGGGCTGTGTATCTGTTTTTAGGGGTTGTACTAACGCCCCATATGCCTACTTGATTATTACGGCGTATTTTTATTTTGTAGTGTTTATTCTGCTCTATGCTTACTTCACAGCCAAGATCTTCAATAGTTTTGACTGCTTTTTTTAAGAATTCTCGTTGTTTAGCGCTATTGCTCATAGTTGATTAGCCTTTATCTATCCCCGCTCCAAGATCTAATACGGCGATTTGATCTGGTTCAGTTAAGGACTCTAAGCCCCAAGCTTGCAGAACATGAGGCATGATTTTTGGTGGCGGCTCTTTTGCTTCCAATTGATAAAGCTTGGGCGCTAAAGTCTTTATGTAGTCTGTCAATAATATTGATCTGGAATCGATTAGCTTTTTAACATCCTTGTCGTCTTTGGGAAATGGAAAAGGGCGCTCACCAGCAAAAGCTTTATCAACCTTGTTAAGTTGGATTTCTTTTCCTAGCCCAGCAGCAAGGATGCCAAATAAACTTTCATTTGATTCAATTGTTTCTTCGAGCCAATCTATTAAAAAGTCAATTGTGTTTGTATAGATAAATCCTGTGGAGCAATAAATAGCTTCTTGTACCGCATCTTTGTCCAGAACTGTTCGGATTGGCCAAAGTAGTTTGCATAAGCGTCGGTCTCCCAGATGAAGCAGGGCGCCAAATATTGCACCAGGATTTTTTACTGCAGGACTTTTGATGAGGTCAACAATGGTTGCGGGGAGATACATGGGATCTCCATTTTCAATTGGCCCGTAGCTGACGAAATCAATTACCGCTGTAGAAACTATTCTTCGAGATGTTTCTTCGCAGATGAATGGAAAAAGTGCGTTAATTGAGATGGATGAAACATTAGCAACCATACCAACAGCATGTTTAAAAATTTTGAAACGAAATTCTTCTGATAAATTTGGTATAGCCATTTTTTGATACAGCTCAGATAAATCGCCAATCATTTCTCCCTTATTAAAAAATCCATATCTGAGGATTTCACAGAGAAGAATATCTCCCATGCCATTGGCTAGCGCCTCCATTCTTTCGCTAGCATCATCAGTAAATACAGCCTTTTGAAATAATTCAGGGTCTGATTCAAAGAGTAGGATTTCCTGCGCTTCTTGCATGATTTAAATGACTTTTTAGATGAAAGTTATTAAAATTAATACGTTATTTGAAGCATCTACATTAACACTTTTTCCATATCTAGGGCTGCTAATTGAATGGCTAATGAATCCAAATTTATTTCCATCTTGGAGGTTCGGGAGATTGTAAGAAATTATGAAAAAATTGAGCTTGCTACAAGTCCGAATTCATATTTCGTCCCCGTGGACATTGAGCAAATAGCTGAACGAGGCAAAAAAAGTGATATTCAGAATTTTTTACCTTTAGCTGCAGATAGAAAAAAAGATGAATTAGCTGACTTGGCATCACTCCTTTTTATGGCTGGTTCAGACTTGCCGCCATTAAGAATCGATGAAGTAGAAATTGCCAGGATGAGTTTTAATACGACCATTGGCAATGCCTACAGTCTTAGAGCTGAGTGGGGTAATGATATTACCTATCGGATGGTTACAGAAATTAGAGACTTTAAAATAGATATCCCTATTAAGTCTTCTGCAACCCCTTTAACGCTTGAAGAAATAATCTGGCAATTTGAAAATGCAGAGCCACCTATTGGCCTGAATGATTTAGCTTATGAATTGAATGAGGGTAGTGAAAATCTAAGCGAACTGGATACCTTTATCAACGCTGAATCAGCTTTTTATTCTGGGTTTCGGCAGTTTTACATCGCCGCTTCAGAGGTAGTTATTAAGAATCGCTTTCCAGATGGAGGTGGGGATGAGGATGAGGATTAATCATTTGGATTAACCGGGCTATAAAGAAATTCACTAGGTGGCCACATCTGGCATCTCAATCTTGATTGGTAATTAAGTTGGCCTGTCTAACTTCTTCGGCGCTCATTTGCCCTTCTAATATTTTTTTAACATTTTGAGCTCTCTTTAAGCCATTTTTTTCTGCGAGAATGCAAAGCTTGAAAGCCTCCACAATATCTTTTTTAACCCCTTTGCCCTCTGCAAGGCAAATAGCAAAATCCGTTTGGGCTTCAGGCAATCCGCCATCAGAGGCCAGCTTAATCCACTTGACGGCGATTGCATTACTCTGTAAATCTCCCTCGGAATCTCTATAAAGGATGCCGAGGTTGTATTGTGATATTGCATCGCCAGATGCGGCAGCCTTCTCAATTAATTCCGCCGCTTTTTTTTCATTTTTCTCCACTCCAAGGCCCTCAAGATATAGGTATCCTTGGCTTGCAGAGGCTCTGACATGGCCCTCCGTCGCGGCGAGAGATAGCCAGTGATTGGCTGCCTTGTAGTCTGGCTCCCCATCAATGCCTTTTAAAAATACTGTCCCCAAATTATATGCAGCGGATACGTGACCTTTTTTAGCGGCCCTTTCAAAGTAGTGGCTAGCTATTGCTAGGTCTTGAGAGACGCCGTCGCCGTGAAGAAACATGCATCCTGCGTTGTATTCGCCGATCGTATCGCCACCTTCCGCGGCGAGTTGGTATAAATCAGTTGCTTTCTTAAGGTCCTGATTAACCCCGTCTCCAGCCTCATATCTCATCCCTAGTTCTCTAAGGGCTCCGCAATGATTTTTAGATGCTGCACCCTCAAAACAGTAGAGGGCTTTGGCTACATCTTTTTCGGTTCCGGCACCATATTGATATGAATAGCCTAAATTGAATATTGCTTGGGCATCACCTTTGCTGGCAGCGTCACCCCAAAGAGCTATAGCAATCCCATCATTTTTTTCGCAACCATGCCCATAAAAATAAAGCATGCCTAGGCTAGTTAGCGCTTGAGATAGACCCTGCCCAGCAGCCTGAGATAAAAGGACAAATGACATGTCATAGTCCTTCTCAAAAAATTCCCCCGATATGCAGTGCATACCAAGGGTAAATTGGGCCTCTGCATTTCCTAATTGGGCCTCTTTTAAAAGGCTGAGTAACTTTTCTCGTACAACTTCGTTTTCTATTTCTAGATTTTTGGATGATATCCCTGCTAGTTCTTCAAAATTAGAATGGACTTTATTAATTTTTCTTTTATGAAGCGTTGCTAACTTAAATGCCATTGCTAACTCTTCATCATTTAATTGAGGAAGCAGTAGAGCGCCAGCCTCTCTTCCCTCTTCGCTATCAAGGGATGAGGCAATGAAATACCAGGAAAACGCCGAAACTAAATCCCTGTCTACCCCCTGACCAAACTCATACATTTTTCCTATATTTGCCATTGAAAGAGGGCTCCCTTGCTCTGCTGCCTTTAGGTACCAATAATGAGCATCTATCAAGTCTACCTCGCACCCTTTTCCTGATACAAGGGCAGAAGCTAGATTGTGTTGAGCCAGTGGATTGCCGGCCATGGCCGCTGGGACATACCACTTGTAAGCCTCTGCATCGTTTTTTACAGTGCCGCGACCGTAGGCGTAAGCTACTCCAAGATTGTAGGCTGCCGCAACATTTCCGCCTTGCGCAGCTATTAAGTTGAGTTCAAATGATTTTTCAGGATTTTGCGCCACACCTAGTCCCTGGTCGTACTGATATGCCAGTCTTTGCGCAGCATGAGGATCCCCCAATTTAGATGCAATTTCAAAATAGTGCGCCGCTAATGGAAAATCTTGTGGAAGCTCTGGGCCCCCCTTTGCGTAAAGCTCGGCAATTCGAATAATTGCCTCTATTTGATTTTGTTTGGCTGCTTTAAGAAGCCAAGAAAACCCTTCTTGAAACTTTTCATCCTCATCAATCCCATCAATAAGAATATTTCCAAGGGCCGTTTGAGAGTAGGGTAATCCCTTTATTGCTGCACTTTCGAACCACTTTTTTGCTAAGGAGAAGTTTTTCTCAACACCATGACTGTTTGCGTACATGGTTCCCAATAAATGTTCGAAATACTTATGGCCAATCTCAGCCTGAGGTTTGGTAAGGGCTAACGCCCCTGCGTAATCTCCAGCCTCAAGATATTCAAGTGCCTGTATATAGAGTTCAGCTGTATTTTGGTCAGATTTCATATTTATATGGGTAAGATTGATTAATCAAATGGCATAAAAGGGTTTGGTATTGATCTCCTCCCCCGTGAATCTCAAAAATCATTCCCCTTGATTTATTTGGCTATATTAGTGAAATCTTAGCTCACCATGTGAGCTTGTAGGGCTAATAATTAATGCCGCAATAATTAATCGCTTGATATCATAGCCTTATTGATGTTTATGATATTTTTTAAAAGTGATTGATGACGCAAAATAAAGAAAAAATGGGGTTTGTTGAGAATGGGACGGGGGCGCACATGTCTCGCACCATCATGCTCGAAGATTTGCGTAAAGTATTTCACTTTGTAGATGCTGCAGCTGATAAACAAAGTTATATCTACGCAATAGTAAATTTAAATATCCTGAGTAAGCCAACCAAAAATACACGCAATATTTCCTTGCAGAAGTTAATGGCTCTATATAGCTTTGATTTACAGAACCCTTTATTTCGATGTTTAAGGGATTTATGGGACAAGGATGCAAGTGCCCAACCTTTATTGGCAATGTCCATGGCTTTAGCCAGAGATCCCTTGCTTAATGCTACAAAAGCAATGATTTTAGATAGGCAAATAGGCGAAATAGTCTCTAAATTTGATATTCAGAAAATGTTGATTGCCTTGTATCCCGATCGTTTTTCTGAGATCTCAATTGATTCAATATCTAAAAACATTAATTCCAGCTGGACCTATGCGGGATATTTGAAGGGTAAAACAAAAAAAATTCGATCTAGGCCAACAATAAGTCCAGTAAATGTAGTTTTCAATAGCTTTCTTGCATATGCTGAAGGTAGGACGGGGCAAAGAATTTTTACATCAGATTGGATAGCGTTTTTTGGGCAGCCGTTATCCGAAATTGAATTATTAGCTAGCTCTGCTTCTAATAGGGGGTTGCTTGATTTTTTAAATGCCGGCGGTGTTAAGGAAGTTCGTTTCCCGGGGCGATTAATAGGCGAAGATGAAGAAGTAAGGCGGGAGCTCGAAAGTGTCTAATAGGATCAATAAACTGCTAAGTGCCTATAAGGATTTTCTTTCTGTCCCGAAGCAGGAGGGACTAGCTGCAATTCAAAGAGTTATCTTTGCTGTTTATGATAAGACAGATGAATTGCGTTTGCGCAATGTAATTGATGAGTTTTCACTGGTAACTAAAGAGGCTGGTGAAAAATGGCTTTTGATTGATATTACCAATGCTTTCCCTAAGTGGATGGTTGAACAAGAATATAAGGACGCCTATTTTGAATGTCCTGATGACATGGCAGGCTATCAGACTGGCGAATTGGTCGAATTCACCTCCTCACTTATTGACGATTTAAAAGATCAGATAACTAAGAATTCTGATTCCGGTACCGTTATAGCTATATTGGGTGTAGGCTCATTATTTGGGTTGGCCCGGGCATCTACAGTAGTTGAAGGTATTAAGGATGCTGTGAGTGGAAGGCTATTAGTTTTCTTTCCTGGAGAGCATCACCCAGAAAACCATACATATAGATTATTAGATGCAAGAGACGGTTGGAATTATTTGGCAATCCCATTATTGGCAAAAGAGTAAATTGATTCGAGAAGAAAATGCTTAATAAAGAAATTTATGTAAAACCACCCCAAGAAAATCGTTTAGTTAATAACGGTGTCGCTGAGGTATCTGAGGACCACTCTAAAGCTGCCTTAGAAATTTTGAAAACAGAACTTGAGTCTTTTGTATGCGATGGTCAATATGAAAAAGGGATTGAAACAATTCTTGAAAAATTCTTGATGAACTTAGATTCAAATACTGAGCAGCCTGGTGTTTGGATATCTGGATTTTATGGAAGCGGTAAGTCACATCTTGCAAAAATGCTAAGAACCTTGTGGACTGATTTTGTATTTCCCGATAACTCGTCTGCAAGAAATATTGCCAAGATTCCAGAAGGAATACGTGCGCACCTCAAAGAGTTAAGCAATAAAGGTAAAAAATTTGGAGGATTGCATGCTGCTGCAGGTAAATTGGGTGCGGGTGCCGGTGACAAGGTAAGACTAGCTTTACTTGGGATAATTTTTAGATCTAGCAGATTGCCTGAGCAATATAACCAAGCGATGTTTACGCTTTGGTTAAAAGAGGAAAAAATTCTTGAGGCTGTAAAGACTGAGCTAACGATAAATGGCAAAGACTTTAATCAAGAATTGCCTCATATGTATGTATCGGGCCACCTTGCTAAGGCTTTGCTGAAAGTCCGTCCAGATTTAGGCTCTAGTGAGGCTGACGTTAGGCAAACTTTAAGAAATCAATTCCCACAAGTTCAGGATATTTCTAGTCAAGAGTTAGTTATAGCTATTGAGCGTGCCTTGAGCGTTGACGAAAAATTTCCGTTGACACTTGTGGTGCTTGATGAGGTTCAGCAGTTTATTGGCGCTGACCCAGATAAGGCATTTCAGATCCAAGAGGTGACTGAGACGCTGTCAAAGCATTTCAATGGAAAACTTATTTTTGTAGGCACTGGCCAGTCAGCGCTTTCGGGCATGCCAAATTTACAAAAATTAATGGGGCGTTTTCCTGTGCAGTTAGTTTTAGGTGATTGGGATGTTGAAAATGTCACCCGCCAGATTATCCTAGCTAAAAAACCAACAGCCATCCCGGAGGTCGAGAAGGTGTGGCGAGATAATTTAGGGGAAATTTCAAGGCATCTCCGAGGGACTAAGCTTGAGCACATTACTGATGATGAAAATTATTTAACCTCTGATTACCCATTGCTTCCCGTTCGAAGAAGGTTCTGGGAAAAAATTATGAGGACAATTGATGTTACTGGGACTGTTTCTCAGTTACGAAGTCAATTAAGGGTTGTTCATGAGGCTGCATTAGCTACGGCTGATGGTCAACTTGGGCATGTAGTATCTGGCGATTTTTTATATGATCAAATTGCCGCTAATTTGGTATCTACGGCTCAGCTGCCAAAAGAAGTCTATGAAAATGTCCAAAAGTTTTCGTCCGGAGACGAAAAGTCAAAACTCAAAGCGCAATTAGTAAAGCTTATCTTTCTAATTAATAAACTTCCAGTCGAAACTGCTTTTGATTTAGGGCTTAAAGCTACTAATGACTCACTAGCAGATTTATTGGTTACGGATTTAGCCCAAGGGTCAGCTGGTCTCAGGAAAGAAATTCCATCCCTACTTGATGAATTGCAAAATAAAGATCGCTTGGTAATGTCTTTGGCAGGTGAGTCTGGGCCTGAATACCGCTTGCAAACAAGAGAGTCTAGTGCTTGGTATGAGGAATATAGGGCTCAAGAATCTGATCTTAAGGCGGCAGCGCAGAGGGTTGAACAAAAGCGTTCGGAACTATTTAAGTCGAAGTTTGCCGAAGTGATGAAGAAGGTTCGTATCGTTCAAGGCAGGGATAATTTAGAACGAAAACTAAACATAACTTATGACGATGTATTGCCTAGGGATAATGATAAAGCGCTATACCTCTGGATCCAAGATGGGTGGCAAACTGAAGAAAAATCAGTTATCGCTGAGGCACGCTCTAAAGCTACTGACAACCCAACACTATTCCTGTTTTTGCCTGCCCAGCAAAAAACTGAATTGAATAATGCACTTGTTTCATTTGAAGCTGCTAAAAATACAATTCAGAGAAAAGGCAACCCATCGACAGAAGAGGGTCGTGATGCGCAGCGCTCAATGGAAAGTCGCCAAACAACTGCTGAAGCGGATATACAAAGGTTATTAAGCAAGCTTTTTTCTGATGCCAGATTATTTCAAGCTGGTGGTCAAGAAGTTACAGAAGGTAGTGAGCTGTTTGACAAGATTAATAAAGCTGGTAAAGCATCTGTTATTAGACTTTATTCACAATTTGATGTTGCCGATAGTGATCAGTGGGGCAAAGTCTACGATGAGGCAAAAAAGGGAAATTTAGAAGCATTAAAAGCAGTGGGGCATACTCATGAAGCTGACAAGCATCCAGTTTGTCAAAAGATTCTTGCTTACGTTGGCCCTGGAAAATTGGGCGCCGATATAAGGAATGGCTTTGAATCCCCACCATATGGATGGTCAAAAGACACTATAGATGGGGCCTTGATGGCTTTATTAGGATCAGGGCATTTAAAAGCGCTTGATAGTACCAATAAAGCGTTTGATGTTAAGGCAATTGATAGAGGCAAAATTAATCAAACAAATTTTCAGCGAGAGTCAATCACTATTACTCCGCCCCAGCTAATCAAGATAAGGCAATTATTCAGTGCTGTAGGTGTCCCATGCCAGCCAAAAGAGGAATTAATTAAGGCGCCCCAGTTGCTCCTTAAATTACGAGAGCAGGCAAATAAGGCTGGAGGGCAGGCGCCCGCACCTGAAATACCAAATACCAAAGCCATAGACTCCGTTGAAGGGCAGACCGGTAATGCTCAACTTCTTGAGTTATTCAATAGTAATGATGTTCTATTGGCGCTATCAAGTGAGTGGGTGAATATTGGAGCTCATATAGAGAAAAAGTTACCCATCTGGCGACAGCTAAGCGACTTGCTTAGACACGCAAAGTCACTTGGCCCATATCAGGATCTGAATGCTGAAATGGAGGCAATAATAGTTCAGCGAAGCTTGCTATCTGAGCCTGATCCGGTCTATCCGTTATTAACAAAGGTAGTCGATTTACTAAGGTCATCAATTAGTTCCAAAATAAAAAATTATGAAGATGTATTTAAAAAAGAATTAGGGCTTTTGGAATCCGATCCAGATTGGAACAAAATTACTTTAGACCAGAAAGAAAAATTAATTAGCGAACATCATTTGACAGCCATACCCAAAATTGAAGTTAAGTCTGCCGAAGAAATTCAGGATGCTTTAGATGAGTGCGATATTGATCACTGGGTTTCTCGTACACAAGCACTACCAAGTCGTTTTAATGCCGCACGTTATGCTGCATCTCAATTACTTAAGCCAAATCTTGTTTCGGTCAGCATCCCCAAGAGAACGATTAATAATGAGGCTGAATTAACGCAGTGGGTTGGCGAAGTTGAAAAAATAGTAAAAGAAAAATTAAAAAATGGCCCTGTAGCACTTTAAATTTAATAGACATTTACCCGAGATAGATTAAATAATGGCAGTTTTGGAAAAAAGCTTAAGGGCAAAATTAGAAACTATAGTTAAGAATGCTAGAGCACTAGCGGAGATAGCCTCTCTTGCCGCCCTTAATCAGCTGGGTATCGGGGATTCAAAGGCCCCTGATTATTTAACGATTGATCAGAAGGATTTACGGCGTAGATTGCGCGCTCATGGGCGAGCCCTTGGAGACAAAAGAAGGAGTGATGGATCCCAAGAATTGCAACATTTAGTTTGGGAAATTTCATATGAACATTGGCATCAAATGCTTTTCGCTAGATTTCTGGCCGAAAATAACTTATTGATGTGGGAGGCAGGCGCTTCAGTCTCTCTCGATGACTGTAGAAGTATTGTCGATTCTCATCCCGAGTTGGCCATGGAATCAAAAAGTCACTGGGAGCTTGCAGGAAAACTTGCTGCACGAATGTTGCCCCAAGTATTTAAACCCAATAATCCGGTCTTTTTAATAAGATTTTCCACTGAAGAGCAACGTGAATTGGAGATGCTAATTGGCTCTTTAAAAAAGGACATATTCCATGCAAGCGATAGTTTAGGGTGGGTTTATCAGTTTTGGCAAAGTAAACGTAAAGATGAGGTAAATCTCTCAGAAGTGAAGATTGGTGCCGATGAGTTGCCTGCGGTAACTCAACTATTTACAGATCCCTACATGGTTGAGTTTCTACTACAAAATTCCCTCGGAGCTTGGTGGTACTCTCGTTATCCAGATGATAGGCATGCTTTTACTTTCCCGTATTTAAGGATTAGAGAGGATGGATCTCCTGCAGCGGGTAATTTTTTGAAGTGGCCAGACTCATTAGAAGACTTTAAAATTCTTGATCCTAGTTGTGGTTCCGGCCATTTTTTAGTTGCTGCTTTTTTAATGCTTGTTCCAATGAGAATGAGATCTGAATGTTTATCAATAGTTGATGCTGTCAATCTTGTTTTGTCACAAAATATTTTTGGATTAGAAATTGATCCTCGCTGCGTTGAAATTGCTGTCTTCTCTCTTGCATTGAATGCTTGGACGTATAAAAACGAGGAAGGTGAGCAAATTGGCATCCAGGGAAAAATACCTCGATTAAATATTGCTTGCTGTGGATTAAAAGTATCCTCAAAGGTTCAAGATTGGCATGCCTTAATTCCAAAAAATGATAAAAATTTTAATCATTTAAAAGAGGGATTAACGGAATTATATGAAACGTTTTCTAAAGCCCCTATTCTTGGAAGCTTAATAGATCCTTCGAAGTCAAATAAAGGAACATTATTTTCTTCGGGCTACAAATCATTAGAAGGCTTACTAGAGAGCGCGCTATCACGTGATCGCGAAGAGTTAATCAATGACGATGAAAGTAGTGTTTTTGATAATGTTTTAAGTGCAGAAGGCCTTCTTGGAGCATCAAAAATCTTAAGTGAATCCTATGATTTGGTAATAACAAACGTCCCATTTCTCGGAAGAAGTAAGCAAGATATTGTATTAAAAAACTTTTGTGATCAGCACTACATAAATGCCAAATCAGATTTGGCAAATGTATTTTTAGAGCGATGTTTAGAGCTTGCAAAAAAAAATGGCAAAGGTGTAATACAAGTTGTGATGCCTCAAAACTGGCTCTTTTTAACAAGTTATATGGAGCAAAGAAAGTCACTGTTGCGTTTGGTTCAATGGAATTTAGTCGCAAGGATTGGTCCCGGAGGATTTGATAGTCCTCAAGCTGCAGGTGCTGCAGTAATTTTGCTGACGCAAAACACTGATCTACCAACAGAAGACTTTGTAATGATGGCAGTTGATGCAATTCAGGAAAATGCCCCAGAAAAAAAAGCATATCTCTTAAAGGCGGGAGAATTATTGAGCATTCCGCAAAAGCAACAAATGAATAATCCTGATGGCCGTGTTTTGTTAGAAATTGGACTCAATGAAAATAAGTTTCCACTTTTAAGTTCATTTGCACATTCTTATCAAGGCATTAAAACTGGAGATGATTCTCAATATAGGTTTTATTTTTGGGAGATCCCTTTCAATGAACCTGCTTGGATTCCTTTGCAGAGTACGGTTAAAACAACAGTAAAATATGGCGGTTTGGAGAGTTGTCTAAAGTGGGGTGGTAATGGACGGTTAATGGCTAGAAAGCAAGGGCTGTCTGCCTGGGGTTTAAGAGGTGTGGTAGTTTCTCAAATGGGAGATATTCCATGCTCCATTTATTTAGGGACTGCTTTTGATAGCAACGTTGCGGCAGTGGTGCCTCTAAATCAAAAAAACTTTGAGAGTGTTTGGAAGTATTGCTCTTCAGATGAATATCGCAAGAATATTCGAGCGATTGATCAAAAAGTGGGCGTTGCAAACTCCACCTTGACGAAAGTTCCTTTTGAAATGGGGTATTGGAATGAATTGGCAAAAATAGAATTTCCCAATGGAATTGGAAAGCCATATTCAGAAGATATTACTCAATTAATTTTTCATGGATATCCAAAAGAGTCATCTAACCCCCTTCAAGCCGCCATTGCTAAAATATTGGGATTTACGTGGCCTGCTGAAAATCAACTCTCGATTGAGTTGAGTCAAGAATCAATTCACCTAAAGACTCTAAGCAATAATTTGCATGACCATATTCTTGATGATGGGGTCTTATGCATTCCTCCAATAAGAGGTGAAAAATCTGCTGCTGATAGGATTATTGCTCTATTAATTGAAGTCTGGGAGCTATCGGCATCAGGTAGCTGGAAGCCATCCATACTTGATAACTTACTCAAGGATTTTGGTTCTACAAAATGTGATCTAGAGAAGTGGTTAAGAGATTTATTTTTTGAGCAGCATTTGAAATTATTTAACCATAGACCATTTATTTGGCAAATATGGGATGGTCTCAAAGATGGTTTTTCAGTGTTAGTTAATTATCATAAATTAGATCAAAAGGGCCTAGAAAAACTAATTCATTTATATCTTGGTGACTGGATCAGGCAGCAAGAATCGGGAGTTACCAAAGGCGTAGATGGTGCTGATTTAAGACTTGTAGCAGCTAATTCTTTGAAAGAAAAATTAGAAAAGATATTAATAGGCGAAAGACCCTACGATATTTTTGTAAGATGGAAGAGCATTGAGTCTCAGCCAATTGGTTGGCTTCCTGATTTCAGTGATGGAGTTAGGGTTAACATACGCCCTTTTGTAATGGCGGAAGTCCTGCGGATTAATAAAAAGCCAAAATTTAATATTAGTTGGGATAAAGATAGGGGTAAGGATTCATTTGAGGCACCTTGGTTTTTTCTCGGACTTCAGTATGGTGGTGAAAAAGGGGATCGAATTAATTCCCATCATCTTTCTCTTTTAGAAAAAAATAAGGCAAGGTATGGTTGAATCGATTTATTTTGACTATAAATCTTATCGAAAGAGTTGGATATGAAGCAAACTGTTTTACAGGCTTTGGTATCAAATATTAGATTGGCATCAAAGATTAATATTAGCGTTCAGGCTAAGCCAGACGCAATACTATGGCCTGATTCTGATCGGCAGTGGGACGCGTTAGTGCCGACACTAAAATCTGAAGGGTTGCCAATCTTAACCCTAGGTGGGTATGATGCATCTAATCTAAAGGGTTCAGCCATCTGGATTAAATGCGCGATTGCAAATTTAATTGATGGAATTAACTTTGACAGCGAAGTCCCGATTATCTACTTGCCTGGAATAAGTAGATCTGACCTGCGAGCCATTGAAACTTGCCCAAGAGATTTTCAGCCTTTGGCAGAGCTTCAATTTCGAGGGGTCTTTTGGAGTCAGACCAATGGAAAGGATTGGACTTTAAATGCCTTTTTATCCTCAAAGATAAATGGCCTAGGACTGACTGTTACTCAAGACAAGGCAACCCTTGAGGCTCTAACTAGGGTTTTTGAGGCGGGAGCTCTATGGGATCGATCAATAGATGATCTCCGAGGAAAAAATATTGACTCCAATTGGCTTGATAGTTTGCTATCGCCCAATCCAATAAGGGATCTACTTTTATGGCTGAATAAGCCAAATCAGATGAAAAAAATATGGGGGGAGGCGAAGTGGAAGGTTTTTATTAAGCATTGCCAATCAGATTTTCAGTTTCACCCAGAGTCTGATGGCGTGCTTACAGCCGCAGAGAAGATGGCGTCACAACAAGGTAGTTGGAAATCAGTCTGGGAGTTATATTCAGATTCGTTTACTTCTTTCCCTAACATCATTGATGTGCTAACCAAAATTCAGCCCCCTACTAAGGAGCTTTTTGACGTTTGGGATAAATTCCAAGGTTATCCACAGGCGAACATACAAGCTGAAGATCAACTTAGGAAGAGTCTTTTATCGCTGGATGGTTTAGTTCCTGAAGAAATTAAAAATCAAATTATTGAATTAGAAAATGAGCATGGCGCAAGACGTAGTTGGCTTTGGAATAAGATGGGGCAATCTCCACTAACCAATTCATTGGAGCATTTAAATAAGCTAAGCGAGATATCCAGCAAAGTGATCATTGGCAAAAACTTAGAGCAACTAGCTAGTGAATACGAGGAATACGGATATAAGGTTGATTTACTAGTACTTAATGCTCTGGCTGAAACTCAATCTAATGCTGACTTAGATGCGGTTTCCTCTGTCATACGTGGGGTCTATCTTCCTTGGGTTAGCGAGGGAGCATTTAATTTTCAAGATTGCTTAAAGAGTGCTGGCGGGTTACCCGATAAAGTAAAAGATAAGAGCAATTCAAGCGGTCTTTGTACTGTTTTTATTGATGGTTTAAGGTATGACGTTGCAACTCTCCTTAAAGATAAATTGAGTATTCTTGGGACATCCAAGTTGCATTCTGAGTGGACTAGCATGCCTTCGGTAACTTCATCTGGGAAGGCTTGGTGTTCACCGGTTGCCGAATTGATTGGCGGCAATCAGGACGACAAAGATTTTGAGCCCAGAGTAAAGGCAGACAATAAACCGCTATCTGCACATAACTTTAGAAAACTATTAGCTGATAATAATATTCAGCACCTCACCAAACATGAGGTTGGTGATCCTACTGGTAGAGCCTGGGTTGAATGTGGAGATTTAGATCATTATGGGCATGAACATGGAACTAGACTCGCTCGCGACTTAGATATTCAGCTGAAAATAGTGATTGAACGCGTAGAAGAATTAATAGCTGCTGGATGGAAAAAGTTTAAATTTGTTACTGATCATGGTTGGTTATTGATGCCAGGAGGCCTCCCTAAATCTGATTTACCAAAGCATCAAGCAGAAACAAGATGGGGTCGATGTGCTGTTCTAAAAATAAGTGCCGAGGCCACACCCTTAACATTTGGCTGGAGTTGGTGCAAGGACGTCCAGATCGCCTTTGCGCCTGGAATTTCCAGCTTTATTTCTGGGGCAGAATATGCTCATGGAGGGCTTACATTGCAAGAGTGCTTGGTTCCCATCATCTCTCTTGAGGTAAAAGAGCTTTCTTTGGTTGACACAACTCTAGAGATTTTAAAGATTACCTGGAAGGGTCTAAGATGCTCAATAGAGGTTGGAACATCTGAAATGAATTTATTTGCAGATATAAGAATAAAACCTTTGGTTGCTTCATCATCATTAGCCTCTAGTGCAAAGCCGCTAGAATTAAACAAGGTTAGCCTTGTTGTAGAAAACGATGAATATTTAGGTTCAGCTGCAATTGTTGTGATCTTAGATAAAGATGGAAATTTAGTGCAAAAAATAGCAACAACTATTGGTGGTTAATTTGATACTGTATAAACAATTGAGGATGTCTCATGAAGCTTGATGATTTAGATAACAAAGCTATTGCTGCTTTAGATGGTTATCTCGTTCGCAAAGATTTAGTTCGTACTTTTAGTCGCCAATTTCCTGTTCCAACATATGTCGTAGAGTTTATGCTCGGACGATATTGCGCTACAACTAATGAAGCTGAGATTCAAGAGGGCTTAACCATTGTTCAGAAGCAATTGTCAGATAGGACGGTCAAGGCGGGCCAGGAGGAGCTATTTAAATCAAAGGCTAAAGAAGGCGGTTCGGTAAAAATTATTGACATTATTACCGCAAGACTTGATGCCAAAACTGATTCCTATCTTGCCACATTGCCAAGCCTTAGACTAACGGATGTTCGAATTTCGCCCGAATTAACTAAAGAGCACGAAAGAATGCTGACTGGCGGATTCTACGCTGAAATTACACTTTCTTATGACTCCGGTATTGCGCAAGAGAAGGGAGGTAGACCTTTTGGTGTTGAATCACTTAGGGCTATCCAATTATCTAAACGCGATTCTTTAACTGCACTCGTAAATGCAAGATCCAGTTTCACGACTGAGGAATGGAAAAGCTTTTTACTGAGAAGCGTTGGTTTTGAACCGGAAACGTTAACTCAAAGAGCAAAAGATAGTTTGTTGCTGCGCATGGTTCCTTTCGTGGAAAGAAATTACAACCTAGTCGAACTTGGGCCCAGGGGGACCGGTAAATCACATCTATTCCAGCAGGTTTCGCCTTATGCGCATCTGATTTCAGGTGGAAAAGCTACTGTAGCTAGGATGTTTGTCAATAATGCTTCAGGTCAACGTGGCTTAGTGTGCCAATACGATGTGGTCTGTTTTGATGAGGTTTCAGGCGTATCCTTTGATCAAAAAGATGGCGTAAACATTATGAAGGGCTACATGGAGTCCGGTGAATTTTCTCGCGGCAAGGAGAGTATTCGTGCAGATGGCTCCATAGTGTTAGTTGGTAATTTTGATGTAGATGTTGAACACCAGCAGAGAATAGGGCATTTATTTGGCCCACTTCCAGAAGAAATGCGAAACGATACAGCATTTATGGATCGTATTCATGCATTCTTGCCTGGATGGGATGTGCCTAAAATGAATCCGAAATTATTTACCGAACATTTTGGATTAGTAAGTGACTGTCTATCAGAATGCTTCACTCAATTAAGGACGCAAAGTCGAGTCCCAAGTATTCAAGGAAAAGTTTTTTTTGGCGGCGCTTTGTCTGGCAGAGATATTACTGCTGTAAATAAAACAATCAGTGGTTTATTGAAGCTTGTATATCCATCCCCAGATGCAATAGTTTCGAATGAAGATTTAGAGTGGGCCGTACGATTGGCTCTAGAGGTGCGCCGTCGAGTAAAGGAGCAGCAGAAGCGAATTGGAGCGGCAGAATTTAGAAATACGCACTTTAGCTACACTTTGGGTGAAGAGGGTGTGGAGAAGTTCATTTCCACACCAGAATTGCAAAGTCAAAATGAGATTGGCGATGATCCGTTGGATCCAGGTCAAATTTGGACTTTAAGTCCAGGTGGTGCAGAGGAGCATCCAGGATTATTTAGGCTCGAAATAACAGAGGGGCCTGGAAACGGAGTCAAAATATTAAATAAACCCATTCAACAGGCATTTCAAGAATCCTTGCGTTGTGCTGAGCAAAATTTATATGCAAGAGCTACCCAGCTGGTTGGCGATCGTGACCCTAGGGCCCATGAATTCTCCATTCAATTGAGGGGTTTTGATGCTGCTAAATCAGGGGCTAAAACTGGAGTTGCGTGTCTCATAGGGTTAGCAAGTGCGCTACTTAGAAAGTCTGTTCGTGGCGGACTAATTGTCGTAGGCGAAGTTACAGTCGGCGGCACAATTGAGGGTATACATAATGCAGTAAGTCTTGCAGAGCTGGCTATTGAAAAAGGAGCTAAATCACTATTGCTTCCCGTCTCATGTCGAAGGCAGTTATTTGATTTATCGGATGATATGGCTACAAAACTAGATATTGAGTTTTATCAAGACTCCAAAGATGCTTTATTAAAGGCCTTAATTGAATGATTTAAAGTCTTGGATTGATCAAGAGCACGGTATGGATATAAAGGCTTTAGGAGTATTTGTAAATCTGGCTAAAACGCAACCTAAAAAGTAAATAAATTAAGGGGTTGTTAATTTTTAAGCTAAATTAACCCCATCAATTTCATATCCATCTAAATAGTAATTTTCAGCATCAATAAATCTATCTTCTAAAACTTCGACGTCACCGGGTTCAGTGGATTCGTATGCATCCACATAGCAATAAGTAGCATCCTGTGCATTATCGTTTATTGAATAAGTTGTTGTGGAAACTAGCTGGACTTCTCGAATTTTAAAAGTTTCAGATTGTGGAAATTCGCCCCAGTCAATTTCAAACCCTTTTGGATAAGTTTGATAAACGTTTTTTAATCGCTTCTTTAAAACCCATTGCTCTTCCTCAATCTCACGAATTACTACCGTATTCTCGCCAGCATTAATGGCATCCATTAACGAGCATTTGTAAGTCTTTTCTACGAGCCAGATTTCCGTAGCTGAAATTTCGTATGTGTTAGCCATATGCTTAGATGAAGTCATCAAAGTTGATTAATTTTTATTAAGGTTAATTTAATTCCACTGGATTTCTAAAGAGACGTTTGATGTCTTTGTATGGTTTACCTGAGATGTATAACCTAGAGCTTTAAAAATTTTGGATAAGTTTTCCATTGGGAAAGGAATTAACATCTTTAGGACTGATTTATTTTCCTTAAAAACAGCATAGTAATCGTCCTTAGTGTTGACTATTTGAATGGAAGTTTTATCTTTTAAATTCTCTACTTCAGATTCTATTTTAGAGAAAACATAGTTCAGAACCTTCTGGCCATCGGCGGATGAAATCCAGCGACATATCCAGCCGTTTGGAAAGTTGATATTTGTTGAATCATGTTTAGAGGTTTCCCAGCTTATTTGATATTGGGTGGCCACCAATGTTTCTTCCAGACCATATTTTTCATAGTGATCAAAGTAAAGTTCAATTGGTATAAGCTCTGATTCTATAGATGGAATTACATCATCGGGAACAATATCTCTATATAAGTGCCAATCATCTTCAACATGTATCCTAATTGTGTATAGAGTTAACAGTAAGTTGAATACATTTTCAGCTAAATTTTTTCCTGACTCATACTTTCTAAGCAGGTTTTCTACCTCATGCAATTCGAATCTTTTAGAAATATTTTGTATGCCTAAAAAACAAACTCTCATTTGTGTATAAATGCCGCTTAATTTATCTTGATTGAGCTTCTTGATCATACCTAAAAGAGTAATGTTCTCGTAAGATTCTTTTTCAATAATTTTGTAACCTAGATCAGAAAATCTGGATTTTAAACTGCTGGGATCTATATCGTACAGCTGAGACTTATGTTTATATTGAAACGGAAGTATTAGACTTTTGTTCTCCTCTAGAGCGGAAGATAATGCTTTTTTAAGGATATTATTGACATATAAATTCTTAACAAGTTTCAGGTTTTCAGCTTCTTCTCGCTCTCTAATACGTTTTTGCTCCTCGTCCTTTTTCCTTTTTAATAACTCTTGCGCTTCCTTTTCTTTCTCAAGTTTTTTTGCCTTAGCAATATCAATTTTTGAACTTAGTTTTTTTCTAGCCAGAGATGCGGAAAGTTTCATGAGGGCGTAATAATTAAGAATTATTTCAATGGTTCTGGTACATACATTCTTCGAAGCGGAAGAATTCCTTTGTGCCTAGAGTCGAAATTCTCATAGTGTTCAAGTATTAAATCAACGAGCTCAGGTCCATCAATCAGTCGAAAATTTGGCCTATTGATTTCGTATCTCCTTGATTCCGTACTGTAAGAACCTAATGCAATAAAGAGGCCAAACTCACGATCACTAAGGATGCCGTTGAGCGCTGAAACATCATTGTGTGAAACAGTACCTTCACCACTTTTAACTTGTACCTTAATGATAGGTGGCTCTAAACCAAGGTGATCTCTGTGGGCTATTAGATCAACTGCAGGCTCATTTCTTCGGGTAAATCTTACGTGATAGCCCATGCATTCAAGTAGATGTTTAACAAAGCCCTCTAAGGCCTCGCCTTTTAAGTCTTGGGCTAAGGTTTTTAGAATAAAGTCTCTAGTCGTTTCTTCTGTATCTTCTGAAACTGAGGCTAGCGCTTCATCAGCCATTATTGGGGTTGCAGAAATTTTCTCCCCTAATAGCGCTGCTCTGAATTCTTCAGCATAGTTTTTGACTTGAAAGAAGCTCATCGCCGAACCAATTTCATGTAATGCACCTTGGCTGAACTGCGTACGACTGTATGGCTTTGCTTGCCATTTTACTGATCGCTGGTGGGGATATGATTCAGACTTTTTAGCATCATAGATATAGTCAGACTCAATCTGGCCTATGTGAATATTTCTAGTAATTTTGTCTGGAAATATTACCCAATCACCATTTTTCATTTCATGAATGAAGCGGAATAATTGCCCTGCATTATTGGGGACAGCGCTTGGTTTTTCTGGATATGCTTGCAGAATAATTTCTTTAAATGCTTCCCTCGTCGCTAAAACTTTGCTCAAATCCCCAATTCTTTCCCAGCCAAGTCCAACAAGCTTATTCTTGAGGAATAGTTGCGATGCATCACCAGTTTTGCCGGCATGTATGCCCCACAAGGTTATGTCTGTGTTAGCTTTTGGGCCACCTTTTGCTTTGATCATGCTGATATCCCTTTGTTATTAAGTCTACTGCAATAGATATTTTTAGGGTAGTCCTCCAAAATTGCCTTCTGAATCTTCCCCATGGCGTTATATATACTCAAAATCATAATTTCTGGAATAACTCCCCGGTTTTTTGTGGATGATTATGGAGAAGTTTTGCTTTTGGTTGAATAACTTATTCAATTACCACCAAATGCATCTCCAGCCAAGATTATGTCAATCGCTTTAGATTTTATTAAGTGAGACTAATAAAGTTTTCATAAATACATTTCATGTCAGTTGCAGTTTTAGGGACTACATTTTCATACAATATATACGCACTTTAAAATCTGAGCTTAGCCTTTTTAAAGCGTTTTTTCACGCCAGCACCACATCCCTGTGATACTCCAAAAACTGTTGTTGCTCATTCCTAAAGCTACCTACATTGATGTTCTTATCAATACACCATTTATCTAGAACAGAATTGTCTAATTGGCTCGAAAGAATTAAATTGCCATTTCCCTCAAAAGAAATAAAACCCTTATCAAATAAGTGATCTATGTGGGGTGCTAGCAGTAGACCGTTATACCCACTAATTTTTTCAGCATCATTTGATTTTTTCCAGGGCTTGATATGGCTTGCAATGAGGTGCCTTGGATTTGCTACTTTAGTAACCCTGCAAACCCTCTCAATTTGTCTGACTTGTGCTTTGAAAACCCCCTGGCCACGTCTTGAATTAATAATTTGGGTTTTTTGAGTTGGGCCAATATCGGTTCTCATGATGATTTCATCAACCTCTGCGATTTCATCGTTGGGGGGAACAAAGTCTAGATTTTGAGATAACTCATCAACAATCGAATCTCCCACGCCTCTTGACAGGGCTATTAGTACATCAGCCATCCCCCCTGAAATCCTTGCCAAATAGATTTGGTTGCCAGACCCATCTGGACGAATAGGCGAGAGTAAGCTGGGTAGCGTAGGGCTTAAAAGTCCCATATGCTCTCTAGGTCTAAATTGCGCCACCCCCAATTCTTGAAAAGCGACATCTACTAGCCAACCATCGTCCAACCAATTGGCACCCGCATTTCCAAAGTCAGGCTTAACACTCGACTGTGCTGGGCTGGTTACCACCCCAATTGCTTTGATATAGGTATCAGCAAATGAAAATACGATATCTCCTACCTTCATTTCTTTCATAAAGTCATATGAAGGAACTCTGCCGCCCCTTGAATTTGTTTTAGGGGACCACATAAAGTTCCCTGGAACTTCATGCTTGTAG
>Ga0247836_1003065_pt1 | contig 22958 bp, 26 predicted proteins | sample LaCruzMarch2015__4_FD_187116 | JGI IMG/M metagenome (GOLD analysis project Ga0247836, IMG submission 187116) | Freshwater microbial communities from meromictic Lake La Cruz, Castile-La Mancha, Spain - LaCruzMarch2015_14m | ecosystem: Environmental > Aquatic > Freshwater > Lake | place: Spain... | reverse complement strand
AAGCGGTCGGCTCGGGAGACGCGGCGAAGATTGCCCTGACCGTGCGAACGCTGCGGCGTGCCTGTTGGTGCGCCGGCGTGTTTGTCGTGATCTTGGCGGTCGTGTTGGCCCGGCCGGCCAGCCAGTGGAGCTTGGGTTCGACCGAAAGGGCCGTGGCCTTTGCCCTGCTCGGGGTGGCCGGGTTCCTGCAAATTCTTTCCGGCGGTCAGGCGGCGGCGCTGCAGGGGTTTCGCCGCATCGGCGATCTGGCCCGGGTGAAAGTCTATGCCATCGCGGCCACCACGGTGGTGTCCGTCACGGCGTATTATTTTTTCGGGGAAGGCGGAATTATCCCCGTGCTGATTTGCGCCGCAGCCATCCAGTTGCTGGTCACATGGATTTTTTCGCGCCGGATTCGCCTCGAGGAGGTTCGTTTGAGCTGGGCGGAAACGTGGTGGAGGTCGCGGGAGCTTGTCGCCCTGGGACTCGGCTTCACTTATGCCGCGTTGATCAGTGGCGGAGTGACCACCGTCCTCGGATTTCTTGTCGTCCGCGAGTTGGGGTTTGAGGCCAACGGGATGTACGGTGCGGCGTGGATGCTTTCCGGGTTGTTCGCCGGGTTTGTTTTGGGGGCGATGGGCACGGACTTCTTCCCGCGGTTGACTGCGGTGCAGTCCGACCACGGTCGCATGCGGCGGGTGGTCAACGAACAGACGGAGATGGGTGTTTTCCTCGCCTTGCCTGGTCTACTCGCGACGCTGGCCTTCGCCCCGTGGGTGATCAAGGCGCTCTATTCCGCGCAATTCCTACCGGCCGCCGAATTGCTGCCGTGGTTCGTCCTCGGCGTGTTCGGTCAGGTCATCACCTGGCCGCTGGGCTTCATCCTCATGGCCAAGGGCGCCAAGGGCCTTTACGCCCTCACCGAGACCCTGGCCAGCGTCGTGCGTTTGGTTTTGTCCTGGGTCTTGCTGCAAGTTTGGGGTTTGCCGGGCCTGGCGGTGGCCGTGCCTCTGGCCTATGTCTTCTATGCGCTGCTCATGTTGCCGGTGACGCACAAGCTGGTCGGTCACCGTTGGAGCCGCGAGGTCGGCCAATTGCTCGGGTGGTCGGCGATCCTCGTTGCCGCGGGCTTCGCGGCGAACCGCCTGCTGCCGCCTGCCGCTGCCGTGCTTTGCGGCGCCGCCCTGGCTATCGCGGGTTCCGTTTTTTGTCTGCGCGGCTTGGCTGCGCGGGTCGGCGCGGAACATAAACTGGTCCGGTTGATCGGCTCGATACCTGGGGGCAGGCGGCTTTTCGGCGCGGGGCGCCGTGATGGCAGATGACAGATGGAAGATGGCGGATAACAGATGGCAGATAGAAAATGGCGGATGGCGGATGACAGAGGGAAGATGAGAGAACGAAGATGGCGGATATGAAAGAGGGCGGGTTCAGGACGTTTGAGGAGATGGAGGTGTGGCGCGATGCGCAGGCTTTGGCTGTTCGCGTTTACCGGGACTTCTCGAACGTGAAGGATTACTCCTTCTGCGATCAGATCAAGCGGGCCGTTGTCTCGATCTCCAACAATGTGGCCGAGGGGTCGGAGCGGACGTCCTCCACCGAGTTCTCGCGCTTTCTCGACATCGCCAAAGGATCCGCCGGCGAGGTTCGCAGCATGTATCGGTTGGCCGTGCAACTTGGCTTCGTTAGCAAGGAGGTCGCCGATCAGCGGTGTGCGCAGTGCGCCAGCATCTCAAAGCAGATCGCCGGCTTCGCCAGATTTTTGCGGAGAAAGTAGGGGCGCCGTGATGGAAAATGACAGATAGAAGATGGCGGATGACAGACTACGGATGGCTGATGACAGATGGAAGATGGTTCGGGGGGGCGCCGAGACATCTGGCATCTTCCATTTTCCATTTGTCATCGGCCTAAGGCCTTTTCAGCTTCTATTACCGGCGCAGCCGAGAACGGATGGAAGATGAGTGAGATTTTGAGCAACGATGGGGCGGACGGGGAACGGCCGCTCATTACCTTCCTCCTTTTGGCCTACAAGCAGGAGGAATACATCCGCGGGGCGGTTGAGGCGGCTTTTGCCCAGACTTACTCGCCGCTGCAGATCATTCTCTCCGACGATTGCTCGCCGGACCGCACGTTTGCCATCATGGAGGAAATGGCCGCGGCTTACCGCGGACCGCACGAGATCCGGCTCAACCGCACCGCGGCCAACGGGCAGATCGGGGGGAATATCAACTCGGCGATGCCGTCGGCGCGCGGGGCCTTGACCGTCTTGGCCGCGGGCGACGACCTTTCCCTACAGCACCGCGTTGCGCGGAATTACGAGGTTTGGCATGCGGCCGGGCGGCCGGAGTATTGTTCGGTTCTTTCGGGCGTGGAGCATTTCGGCGAGGGCCGCGAACCGCACTATTCGCCGGCCGAGGTCGCGCAGGCCGGGGCGTATCCGCCGTATCTTTTCGAGGACACCCATGTTTACAACGGGTCCGGGCAGGCCTTCACCACGGCCACGTTCCGGTTGTTCGGCGATTTCCCCGCCGGCCTGGTCAACGAGGACAGCGCGCTCATCGTGCGCAACATCATCGCCGGTCGGTTGCTCACCGTCGACGAACCGCTCGTCCGCCACCGTCTGCACGGCGAGAACAGCGGCGCGACCGGGTGGTCAGCGAGGATGAATCCCGCGGCTGTGCTTCCGCGCCTCGCCCGGTGCCTGCGCAACCGGGAGAGGGAGGCGGCTTCTTTCGCCGCCGATTTCCAGACGGCTAAGGATTATCAACTGCCCGGCCTGCTGCGCTACGGCGACCGGAAGTTCCGCCACGCCATGCGCACCTTGGCCGGCGAACGCGCTTTCTGCCTCGAGGCGGCCCGGCGGTTGGGCGGCGGCCCGGCGGATCGCATCCTTCTGCTGGCCCGTTGCCTGCCGGGGTCGAACGCGGCGGCGCGCCTTTTGCGCAAGTCTTGGCTGCAGGTGCTGTCGCCTTCCTTGCACGCGCGCTTGCGTGCCTTGATGCGGGGGGATGGAAGGGGGAAAAGCTGAAAGGCTGAAAAGCTGAAATGCTGACCACCGGCGCGGAAAACCGCGCGGGTAACCGGAAAGTGCGAAGCGCTTGGAGATAGACACCGCGCCAGCTGGTGCCCGCAGGGTGCTCGACCATAGACGAGCATCAACCCTGCCGAAGGCAGCCCGAAGGGCGACACAACCGACCGTAGGGAGATAGAATGCCAAAGGCAGCCCGCAAGGGTTCGCGAAGCGAATCAACCGGGGCGAGGGAGGCAACAATAAGCGGAACCGGAGGTCGCCGCGGCGACCGGAACCGAGTGCAAACGAGATGGCCCGCAGGCAAATGGCGTGAGTCCCGCTGGCGCGGGGCGAGGGCAAATAGTGGATAGCGGATGGAAGATGGCGGATGGCAGATAAAAAGCTGAAAATTAAATCCCGAGCTTGTCCCTCTCCCTTTTCAGCTTTTTCCCTCCGCCATCTGTCATCAGTCACCAGTCATCAAACGATGAAGATTTTGTTTTTGTGCTCCTCGCTGCGGCCGGGTTGGAACGGGGTTGGCGACTACACGCGTCGGCTGGCCGGCGAACTCGCCGCGCGCGGACACCAGTGCGCCATGCTGGCCCTGCATGAGAAGGTGTACCCTGGCGCGCACGAGAGCCCAGAGGACGAACCGACCCGCGGGGTGCAGGAGTTTCCGGGGCTCGACGCGGCTCTTTCCTGGCGGGAACGGTCGGCCCGGCTGCGGTCCCTCGCCGGGCAATTCGGTCCGGACGTCATCAGCCTGCAATACGTTCCTTACGGATTCCACGACAAGGGGCTGCCCGTGCTGCTGCCGCGCCGCCTGGCCGCCGCGGGCGGCCCCGCCGCCGCTTGGCACATCATGTTTCACGAACTGTGGACGGGTATCACGGCCCGTTCTCCCTGGAGCCACAAAGTAACCGGCTTCGTGCAAAGGCGAATCGCGAAAGATCTTGTCCGGCAGCTGCGTCCGGTGGCGGTCCACACAAGCAACCCGCTCTATGAGGAGCTCTTGCGCAGCGCCGGCATCACCGCGGGGTTGTTACCGCTCTTCGGCAACATCGCTCGCGATGAGTCGCAGGCGGCGTGGATGGACGACACATTGCGGCAACTGGGCATCACCGGGGAAAACCGGGCTACCTGGCTGGTGGCCGGAATGTTTGGGAGTTGTCATCCCGATTACCCGCTCGAGCGTCAGGTCCGCCGGATGGCGGCGGTGGCCGGGGACGCCGGCCGGAGCTTGGCCATTCTGGGCATCGGCGCGGGGATCGGCCTCGGGCCGGAGTGGGAGCAACGCGTTCGCGGCGTTGTCCCCGGCTCCGTGGTCCGCCATTTGGGCCGGCAACCGGCGCCGCGGGTGTCGGCTTTCCTCAGCGCGCTCGACACCGGCATGGCCTGCACCCCGGCCGAGTTCGTCGGCAAGAGCGGGTCGGCCGCCGCCATGGTCTTGCACGGCGTCGCCCTGGACAATTCTCACCGCGGCGACATGCCCGAATACCGCCACCTGCGACTGGCTGAACTCGATCCGCGCAGCCTGTTCTGCGAGGCAAGCGAAGTCGCGCGGCAGATGGAGGAATCGGTGCGAAGCGGAAATAGGGGAGCGGAAAATGCTGACACGCTGAAAGCGGATGACAGATAGCGGATGGAAGATGACAAATAGCAGATGGCGGAAAATGCTGAACCGGAGGTCGCCGCGGCGACCGTAGATAGCGTGAGGCGTAGCCGAGGGCAAAAGCTTAAGCGCTGAAAAGGGAGATCGTCGGTCACCTGATCTCACAGGACAGGTCTTGCGATGCGTGATAGCCTGTCGTCTCCGTGATGCTACCAAACGCTGAACGTGCTTTCGTCGATGATGCGAAGCTCGTCGAGTATAGCCTCGCCACGAATCACCCGGTGGGTGCGAACAAGGCGCTTCTCTTCAACCGCGTGCTCGGCTTCACGGTCAGTGACGCGGATAAGCTGCGGCGCCTCATTCTCAAGGCCGTTTTGATCCACGATGCCACTATCGGGCTGGGTAACGATTTTGGTCAGCGCTATGCCGTGGATTTTTCCGTGAAGACTGAAGTCGGGAGCGCTGTGGTGCGATCTGCTTGGATTATTCGCAAGGGTGAAAACTTTCCTCGCTTGACGAGCTGTTTTGTGCTACCAGAGTAAAACTTTATGATGGAAACCAAACCAACAATACATCTTCTGGACACGGTTGCTTTGGTTTGCGACGTGCCTGATTTTGGACTCGTCGCCGGTGAAGTCGGGGCGGTCGTTGAACTGCTGTCGGATGATGCCTTCGAGGTCGAGTTCGTGGATGATGCAGGCTACACTTACGGGCTGCACACGCTGCGGGCGGATCAGGTTGTGGCCTTGCACACCAAGGGGCACGCCCTGCGGGGATCGCTTAAGGCGGCCTGATTGGCTTGATTCGGGAGAAGCTGAACCGGAGGGCGACGAGATGAAAGATAGCGGATGGTTTCGGCGCGGGCGCCGAGATGGCGGATGGAAGATGTAAGATGGCGGATGGGAAAAAGCTGACACACTGAAAGCGGAAAAGCTGAAATGCTGAACCGGAGGTAGCCGCGGCGACTGTAGATAGCGTGAGGCGAAGCCGAGGGCAAAAGCTGAAAGCGGAAAAGCTGAACAGGAGGTCACCGCGGCGAACGAAGGCAAACGCTGAAAACTGAAAGCTGAAAGGCTGAAAGGCTGAAAGTTTTATTTCAGCGTTTGTTTGCGGGAAGACCAACATGGGAGAGAAGCTATCAGTCGATTTGCGCGCGGGCGGGTTGGGCGATGTCTGGATGCGCCTAGTGGGTTTCCATGCCGCGGCCGCGCTCCGGCCAGGCCTTCGCGTCAGCGCGGCGGTGCCGGACGTCCTCTATGACATTGCCTCCGCCGGGTTCGGCGGACGGCTGGAAGTCGCGACCGAGGCGGAGGCTGGAGAGGTCACTTATTCGGTGCGCGGTCTGCGCGATCTCCTGCCTTCTGCCTTGCGCGGGCGGCGCTGGGCCGCTCCTTACGGACGGGTGGTGATCAGGGATTGGAACCGATGGCGGGTCCGTGACCGGCTGAACAGCCTGGCCTATGCCGGGGCCGACTTCTGCGGTCTGGTCTACTCGCCGCCGTGGGACTCGCTGGCCTGGTATCAGGGCTATTCCGAGATCGTCCTCCTGCCTTCCTTGCGCATGATCAAGCCGGAGGAATTCAACTGCCAAGTGGCTGCCGATCTTCCGGATATTTCGCGTCGCGTGGCGCGCCATGCTGCGGCCTGTCCCGTTCCCGGGCCGGAGTCCGTAGACGGGCGGTTGGTGGTCTTCCCGACCGGCAGCGCCCGGCAGTTCATCCCCTTGGAGTGGGCCAAGGCCCATCTAGGCGATGCGGTCTTCGCCTTGCATGAGAGCGAGCCCGACTCCGGGAGGTGGCGCGACGCGGGTTTGGCCGTCGTCGTCTACGCGACGCCCGGACAGATCGCGGCTTTGGGCCGGCGGGCGCGGATCGCGCTGACCACTGACAGCTTTCCTTCGCATGTCCTGCAGTATGCGGGCGCGGAGGTTGTCGTCCTGATCACCGAAGCGGCGCGTCGCCGCGTGGTCTCCCCGGGATTCGGCGGCCGCGTGATCGATGCCGTGGCCCCCTGCCATCCCTGCCCTCATCTGGAGCGCCGCGCCGCGCCGCGCTGCAAAGAAGGACACGAGGTCTGCCTGAACTGGGCGTCGCCGGTTTATGCGGAGAGGATTCGGGAAGTGTTGATGGAAGATGAAAGATGGCGGATGGAAAAAAGCTGAACCGGAGGTCGGCGCGGCGACCGTAGATAGCGTGAGGCGTAGCCGAGGGCAAAAAATGAAAAGTGGAAAAGCTGAAAGCTGAAAGCTGAGGGCTGAGAGGTGAAAGTGAAAGGCGGAGGGCTGAAAGCTGAGGGCTGAAAGCTGAGGGCTGAGAGGTGAAAGGTAAAAACTGAAAAACTGAACCGGAGGTCGCCGCGGCGACCGTAGATAGCGTGAGGCGAAGCCGAGGGCAAAAAATGAAAAGTGGAAAAGCTGAAAGGCTGAAAGCTGAAAGCTGAGGGCTGAAAGCTGAGGGCTGAGAGGTGAAAGGTGAAAACTGAACCGGAGGTCGGCGCGGCGACCGTAGAAAGCGTGAGGCGTAGCCGAGGGCAAAAGCTGAAAACTGAAAAGCTGAAAGCGGAAAAGCTGAAACGCTGACCACCGGCGCGGAAGGCCGCGCGGGTAACCGGAAAGTGCGAAGCGCTTGGAGATAGACACCGCGCCAGCTGGTGCCCGCAGGGTGCTCGACCATAGACGAGCATCAACCCTGCCGAAGGCAGACCGAAGGGCGACACAACCGGCCGTAGGGAGATAGAATGCCAAAGGCAGCCCGCAAGGGTTCGCGAAGCGAATCAACCGGGGCGAGGGAGGCAACAATAGACGGAAGGTTTTATTTCAGCGTTTCAGCATGTCAGCATTTTCTGTCATAAAGCGCAGGTTTGAAGTTTGGTGAATTCACGTATGCACATTGCCGTTTGTATTCCGACTTTCAACCAGGCGGACCACGTCGGCGGGGCGATCGAAAGCGCGCTGGACCAGACGGGGGTCGGCACGGAAGTGTGGGTGTCCGACGATGCCAGCACCGATACCACGGGCCAAGTGCTAGCGCGGTTCGCGGGTCATCCGCGTGTGCACTTGCACCGTCAACCGGTGAACACCGGGATCGCCCGCAATGCCGGTTGGGTCATGGCGCAACCGGCAACCGATTTCATCGTCCGGCTTGATTCCGACGACCGTCTGCACCCCGGCTACTGCCTGGACCTGGCCCGTCTGCTCGAGGCCGAGCCGCGGGCCGCGGTGGTGCACGGCGCGGCCAAGCAGGTCGACGAGCGCGGACGGCGGGTGCGCGTGCGTCGTCTGGCGCGGCGGAGCGGTTTCCAGGACGGGGAAACGGCGCTGCGCGAAGCGGCCACCGGTTACAAGGTGGCGGCCAATGTGTGCATGTTCCGCGCATCGGCCCTCCGCGATCTCCCTTTCCTTTATGAGGAGGGCCACGATTTCGGCGAGGACTGGGCCTTGTTTGCCCGCCTGGCCGAAGCGGGGTGGGGCAACATTTACCGGGCGGGCGTTGCGGCGGACTACCGCGTGTGGTCGGACCACGAGGGCGCGAGGGGCCGCCGCCAAGCGGTCGAGGTGGCGGGGATCACCCGAGTTTTCACCGGCGCGCTCGAGCCGGCGTGGCGCAGGAGGGGATGGCCGGCCGACGATCTGGCCGCGCCGCGCCGGCGCTTCGCCCGCCTGCACGCCGCGGCTCTCGCCGGGCTAGCGCCGGACTCCGCGGAGCACGCCCGGTTGCAACGCTTGCTCTTTGAACTGGCCGGAGCGCCCGAGGCGGACGCCGAGTTCCTGCTCCGCACCGCCCTGGTTCCCCAGACGGCCTGGCGGCAACGGCTGGAGTTGAAACTGCGGGATCTGTATAAGGCCGTGTTCTATCGTTACTGATGATCACCCTGTCCCCTCCCACCACGAATATCAATGTTCGCGAGGTGGCGCTGGCCCGAGACCTTTCGCGCGTGCACTACGTCGTTCGAGAGGATGTTTTTGACGGCAGCAGACTTCGGCGTGGAATCCGCCGGGCCAGTGGTCCTCGGCACGTCCCAGGCATACGGTCATTTATCACGAAACTGATTGCTTCGGCTGGATGCTGGAAATTTGCTTGGCGGAGCGAAAGTGATGTATTCATTCGATTACTTTAGATGAGATTGTTGACGCAGTGACGGTATCTCTACGGAGCCGAGGTTTGATCGATTGAACGTATTGCGTGTCATAGCGTCGATGGATCCCTCGATGGGCGGTCCGCCGCAGGGGATCCGGAATTCGATCGGGGAATTGGAGCGGTTGGGGATCCATAATGAGGTGGTATGCTGCGATGCGCCGGATGCGGCATGGTTGGGCCGGGACAGTTTTCCGATCTATACGCTGGGACCGGGGAAATACGGGTTTGCTTACACGCCGAAGCTGGGGCCGTGGCTGGAGGAGAATCTGTCGCGGTTCGATGCGGTGATCGTGCATGGGTTGTGGCTTTGGCCGAGCGCGTGCGCTGTCCGCGCGGTGGTGCAGGAGCGCGCCTTGCGCACGAGGGCTGAGGCCGGAGACCTGAGACCTGAAGTCTCGGAAACGTCCAATCTTTCGGAGTCTCTCAACGTTGCCTATGGGCCATCTCCGGCCATTCGGCCTACGGTTCAACTTTCAACTCTCAACTCGAAGCAACTGCGTTGCTTCGTCATGCCTCACGGCATGCTCGATCCTTGGTTTCAGCGGGATAAGTCGCGGCGGGTGAAGGCGGTGCGGAATTGGTTTTATTGGTGGTTGATTGAGCGCGGGGTGGTGAATTCTGCTGATACGATGCTCTTCACGTGTCAGCAGGAGTTGGAGTTGGCGCGGACAACATTCGGGGGCTACCGGCCGAAGCAGGAAATCAATGTGGGCTATGGGATCGCCGAACCGCCGGCTTTCGAGCCGAAGATGCAGGAGGCTTTCGCGGCGCGGTGTCCGGGGCTTAATGGGCGGCCGTATTTGCTTTTCATGAGCAGGATTCATCCCAAGAAGGGTGTGGATCTGCTCGTCCGCGCTTATGCGCGGGTGCGAGCAGAGCATGGAGCATGGAGCGGGGAGCATGGAGCGAAGCAGGAAATCCGGAGAGCGGAAGACGGAATTAGCCACGGATTGGGGAGGATTAGGGAGGATGGGTCCGAGCGGCTTGCAGCCGATCGGCCTGGTGAGAATGCCGCCGGCCCGGTGACCCGGGCAGGCGACGGTCAGTCCCAGCAAAACGGCAAGGGGCACGGCGCGTTTCCCGATCTGGTGATCGCGGGGCCGGGTTGGGAGTCTAGGTATGGTGAAGAGGTGAGAATGCTGATTGATGAAGTGAATCAATCCATTGCCTCAGCTGAACACCGAATACTGAACACTGAACACTCCGCGTGCGTGCACGCGGTCGCCATGCTGTCTGGCGAGGCAAAATGGGGCTCGTTGTATGGGTGTGAGGCGTTTGTCTTGCCTTCGCATCAGGAGAATTTCGGGATCGCGGTTGTGGAGGCGTTGGCTTGCGGCAAGCCGGTGCTGATCAGCGATCAGGTGAATATTTGGCGGGAGATCGCGGAGGATGGGGCGGGGTTGGTGGAGGCGGATACGGAGGAGGGCGTCGAGAAATTGCTGAGGCGGTTTTTGGCAAAAGGCAGGAGGTATGAGGCAAAAAGCAGGAGGCATGAGGCAAAAGGCAGGAGGCATGAGGCGGAAGGTATAAGACAAGAGGCAGGAGGCGGGCCTGATGGAGTAGTTTCACCTCCACAGGCTGAAAGGGCTGAGGACGGAGGGCTGAGACCTGAGGTTGGAGGGCGGATGGAAGACGGAAGATGGCGGATGGCGGATGGTGGAGGGGCGCCGCGGGAGTGTTATTTGAAGCGGTTTGCCATTGGGCCGGCGGCGGCGTCGTTGGCGAGAGCCTTAAAAAGCTGAAAGGGCTGAACCGAAGTCCGCCGTGGCGGACGAGATAGGTCGCTTTAGCGATCAACTGATACCGGAGCGAAGCGCAGATGGCCGCAGGCAAACCTGAGACCGGAGACAGCCTGAGGCGTAGCCGAAGGCAACGTCGGAAGGTTAGAAAGTTGAAAAATGAGTAGGACGGAACCAATGACTGCGCAGGAGTCTCTGGTGCTGTGTTCCGAAATCGCCGTTTGTGTCGATGCAGGGAGGTTCGAGTTCTCGAGGCACGCAGCTGACCAGTCTATTCTCCGAGAGATTACAACCGACGAGATTCGGCAGGCGCTGGCTGATCCAGAGGCTCTAGAGAATTATCCGGCAGACAAATACGGCCCCAGTTGCTTGGTTCTGGGGTTCACGCGGGCTGGCCGGGCTCTGCATGTTCATTGCACGCATCCCACCAGAGACCCGATGAAAATTATCACGGCCTATGAGCCAGAGCCCCTGCGTTGGGTTGATTTCCGAAGCCGGAGGGTTTAGCTTTCATGCCATGGAAGAAAAGTTCATCACTTACACGCTCGAGCGGGACGGGAAAGTCTTCGTCGTCGAGCATGTACCTGCCCGGGTGTCGAAGGAGACCGGGGAAGCTTTCTTCTCTCCCGAGACGGTCGACAGGTTGCAGGCGATCATCGCCGGAAAAAGCACACCGGTGCGGCGGATTGAAGCGCCGGTTTACGAGTTTGCGGCTTGATCCTCTGTGGCGTAGCGCCTCAAGGGCAGCCTCGCAAAAACCATGGACATGAACTTGAACACTGGTGGAAAGAGCGTTTCGGCTTCGGGTATGAGTGCCTTACACACTCTGAAGGGACTTACCTTCGAAACACCGAGACTGCTGAGCGCATCCGAGATCGAATTGCTGCGGCAAGCGAAGGCTGAAATTGCCGCCCGGGTTGAACAGCTTTCTGGCGTTCCCCTCGTCAGGGAAGAGCCGAGTCCAGCGGCAGCCTGAATTGGTCTGGTCAGACTGAGAGGACTGAAGGCGGCACCGGAGGGCGCCGAGGGCAAAAGCTGAACCGGAGGCCGAGAGGCCGTAGATAGCGTGAGGCGTAGCCGAGGGCAAAAGCGGAAAGCTGAAAGGGGATGGAAGATGGAAGAGGGAAATGCTGAAAGGCTGAAAGGCTGAAAGCGGAGGCTGATGGAAGATGACAGATGTCGGATGGGCCAGTTGCGAGCAAATGAGGGAGGATTTACACGGGCTTGCGGATATGTCTGGAGCAAACTACACTGTTTCCATGGCTGTAGATCGCATTACGAGAGACCCGAGGGTCATGGGGGGCAAACCCTGCATTCGCGGGATGCGGATTACGGTGGGCACAATCACCGGTCTGGTGGCGGCCGGTCGTCCGTGGCATGAGATTTTGCGGATGTATCCGTTCCTCGAGGATGAAGATATCCGGGCGGCGCTGAGCTACGCTACGAGACTGGCTGAGGCTTATGATATGGAGTTGCAGCCCGCATGAGGCTGCTGGTCGACGTCTGTTTGTCGACGGACTGGATCCCCTTCTTGGTCGAGCGAGGTATCGAGGCGCTTCATTGGTCATCGGTTGGACCGCGCAGCGCCGATGATCAGGTTATATTCGCGCACGCTGCAGAGCACGGATACGTCATTTTTACCCATGATTTGGATTTTGGCACACTACTCGCGTTGACGGCGGCGAGTGGTCCCAGTGTGATTCAAGCACGCGTGGACGACACTTCCGTGGAGGCAATCGGAGATGTTGTCATTGATCTGGTGAGGCAGTGCGAAAAAGCGCTGAACGAGGGGGCGCTTGCGACTTTGATGCCCGATCGCACGAGAGTAAGGATTCTTCCGATCTGAAGAGTGCCCCTGTCCACGACTGGGAAAACTATGACTACGCGTGTCATCCGGACCATTTTTTTGGTAGCGCTGGCGGGGTTGCTGGTTTTCTACACGTGGTTTGCCTTTCGGGATGACGGGCGGTTGATGACGGTGCCAGGCGTGCCGCAGCCGGTTTGGTTTTACTTCGATCACCACGCGAATATTCGCAATGGCGTTGGGTTTTTGATTTTGGGATTCGTCGGTGCTGCGGCAGTTGCGGGGCTGCACGGTCGCTGGCAGGTGGTGTTACTCGGGCTCTTTGCAGCCGCGCCGGTGATCAAGGATTTTGCACAGGATGTTTTCGCGCCGACGCGGCATTTTAATTGGGATGCTACGGGCTTGGGTGTTGTAGGTTCAGTCATTGGGTGGCTATTAAGCGCGGGGGTGGTATTTTATTTCCAGCAAGGCCGAAGAGTTTGACTTAAAACTGGCTGAGTCGGTCTTGTCAGGAGCCTTAAAACAAAAAACGCCGAACTAAAAAATAAAATGATATCAGGACATGATCCATCTTCGGCAGATGCTCTCTTGCGCCCTGTCTTCCCGTTGCGACAGCGTTTACTACGCTTGGTCTGGCTGGTAGTATGGGCGCTGTTGTTTCGCCCCACTCCGGTGCCCTTTCATACATGGCGCTGCATCCTACTGCGTCTTTTCGGGGCGAAAATCGGACCAAGAAACTTTATATACCCTTCGGCGAAAATCTGGGCTCCATGGTTGCTGGAGACGGAAGACGTGGTGACCATCGGGCCGCATTCCGAGGTCTACAATCCTGGAGGCGTGAAGTTGGGGCACCATACTATTGTCTCACAGGGTGCTTATCTCTGCGGGGCTACGCACGATTACAACTCGGAGGACTTTGACTATATCGCGAAGCTAATCACCACCGGTGCATACGCTTGGATCTGCGCGCGGGCCATCGTGCTCCCCGGTGTGATCTGCGGCGAGGGCAGTGTTCTAGGCGCGGGTGCGGTAACGCCACGATCCCTCGAGCCTTGGACAGTTTACGCCGGAAATCCCGCGGTTCCCGTGAGGAAGAGGGCGCGCGTCGACGGACATCCGGAGAAGCCATGACGATTTTACCATCCGAGGCAGAGGGTCGGGTCTTTGACCTGTGTATCGTGGGCAGCGGCCCGGCGGGCATCGCTGTCGCGCTGGAGTACGCGGCCCTCCGTCCCTTGTCCGCCATCCTTCTTGTGGAGTTCGGCCACGACAAGCCCGGCGGGAAGAACAGCTTGGACGACGCGATCGAGATCCGGAACCCTACAAACCATCATGAGCCTTACGAGTGCACCAACAAGGGATTCGGTGGCACTTCAGCCACGTGGGGCGGTCGATGTGTCATGTATGACGAAGTCGATTTTATTCCGCACGCGGCTATCGGGTCCGACTGCACATGGGACAAGGCCCTCTTGGCCGAACTCCAGCCTTATGTTGCGAAGGCGTCGGAGTTGCTGGAGTGCGGCAGTGGTCCCTTCGATCTTGCGCCGGACGAGCGGGTGGGAGGCACGCGGATCGCTGAGGGGTTCGTGCCGGGAAAAGTCACGGATACGATTGTGGAGCGTTGGAGCATGCCAACGCGTTTTGCCGGGCGCTACGGCGGGCAGATCAAGGAGTCTTCTGCTATCTTTCTGCTCCAAGGATGGCGTGCTCGCCGCTTCGGAGCTGTGAATGCGGATGGTGTGGTGGAAGACCTCGAGCTTGAGGCGAAGGATTCGACCGCACGTCTCCGGATCCAAGCACGGCAATTCGTGCTGGCTGCTGGGGCCCAGGAGGTGACGAGGTTGCTCCTACAGAATAAACAACTCTTCACACGCGCGGGCGAAGCACCTGATGCACTCGGGCACTACTACCAATGCCATTTGTCCGGGAAAATCGCGTCGGTGCAGTTTTCCGGCGCACCGGAGAAGACCGACTTCGGATTCATCAGAGAATCGGACGGAACTTATATCAGGCGTCGGTTCCAGTTTCCCTCGGAAGTGTTGTGCCGAGAAGGCCTGCTGAACACCGCTTTATGGCTTGATAATCCGCTTTATGTCGATCCGGTGCACCGCAGCGGCGCCATGTCCTTTATGTATCTCGCGATGATCACGCCGGTCTTGGGGCCGCGCTTAGCGCCGCCAGCTATTGCCCGCACAATCACGAAGGGAAAAATCTACCGCATCCCAGCACATGTGGCGAATATCTTGAAAGGCCTGCCCGGATCTCTGTGGACGCCTGCGTCGGTCTTCTTTCAGCGCTACTGCCGGAAGAGAAAGTTACCGGGCGTGTTTCTCTACAGCCCCGAGAATAAATACGCCCTGCACTTCCACGCCGAGCAAATCCCGATCCGGGAGAATCGCATGGAGTTGGCTCCGGATGGCGAGACGTTGGTGATCCACTATGACCTGACGGACGCAGACATCGATTCGGTCATCAAGTGCCATGAGTTGTTGGATCGCTGGCTTCAGGAGTGCCAGTGTGGACATTTGGAGTATTGGTTTCCCCAAGAGCAATTAGCCGGTGCCATCAGAGAGATGTCCAAAGATGGTATACACCAGTGCGGAACAACACGGATTGGACGTTCAATAGCGGACGGCGTGGTCGACAGAGACCTGAAGGTTTTCGGCACGAACAATGTCTATGTGTGCAGTAGTTCGGCCTTTCCCACATCCGGCCAAGCTAATCCGACATTTCTTACATGTGTCTTCGCCGCACGCCTGGCGCAAAAGTTGGCCCTCGATGAAATACATTGAACTTGCGCCAGGGATTCGTTCATCGGCTCTCGGTTTCGGGTGCGCGCCGATCTTGGGTTCTGTCGATGCCTCCACCGCAAGGCGAGCGTTGAGCGAGGCTCTGGATGTTGGTGTCACGCATTTCGACTTGGCCCGTTCTTACGGATACGGCCAAGCCGAAGCCTTCGTTGGAAAATTCCTGGGGTCGGAGCGGGATCGGGTGACGATCGTCACGAAATTCGGAATCACGGCAACTCCGGTGGCGTTGGCTTTCGCACCACTCAAGCCACTGGCGAGACGGATTCGAAATCTCGTCAGGCGCAGCGGTACCGAAGCTTCCGACAAGCCCGCGGCGGAAGCTCCCCCGCCAAAGCTGGTGCCGAAACAGGGCGGGGCCTCGCGTTTGGCTGAGTTTCTGCATCGGCGCATACCAATCACGCCGATAAACATGAGAAGGAGTCTGGAGAAAAGTCTCCGAAGGCTGGGTTCGGACTATGTGGATCTACTTTTGATCCACGAGCCACTAGCATCGATCACCGAAATAGACTCCGTTCTGGAGTTTGCGGAATATTTGGTTGCAGCGGGCAAGATCCGGGCCTTCGGGATAGCATACGCCCAGCACCAAGAGTCGCTGCACGCGGGCTATTTGGATCGCTTCCACATCCGGCAGACCAATATCCCTCACACTGAACTTGAATACCAAAAACTGGTGCAGGCCAGATCTGGTGGCGCCAATGTTTTCTTCTCGCCCTTTCGCGGCATGGGTAAAGCGCACTCCCCGGAGGTTCGTCTCAGAAAAATAGCGGATGACTTCCCATGCAGCGTTACACTTTGCTCGATGTACAACCCGAAGCATATCCGGATAAATGCCGCGGTTTACGCGTAGCGCTCATGCTCTGAGCGAAGAGCCGGCACTCGCCACGCTAGGGCTTCCTCAAGCGTAATGGGATACCGACAATACTTCATGGTTTCAGTCATTATAGTGACCAAAAACAAGGGGCGGGGTCTGACTGCGTGCCTTGAGTCGTTGGCTTGGCACTTTTGGTGTGCAGATTGTTTCGCGCCGACACGGCATTTTAATTGGGATGCGACAGGCTTGGGGTCTTGGGTGCGTTTGTCGGATGGGCGGCAACAGCTGTGCTGTTGCGAGTGGTGAATGCAAAATGATGAATGCAAAATGACTGAGGCGGGTGCTACTGCGAGGTATTGCCGCGAAGAGGCGCAAGAAGGCGGACGAGGAGTGGCCGAGGAGACAGACGACAGGTGACACGAGCAAGACGGAGGGCGGATGGGCTTGCGGGTTGGCATAGTTTGGCGTAAAGAAGGAGAACTCGGCATGACAACGGAATTCCAAGGCATTCTTGAAGGCGGCGAGCCGCGTGTTGCTCAATTGTGCCGTGATTTGTCGGTGCGTGAACTGCGTCTCTTTGGGTCTGCTGCGACCGATAAGTTCGATGAGACTCGGAGCGACGTCGATGTCGTGGTGGAATTTGTCGATGGCGACAAACCCGGCATCGCTGATCGTTACATGGCATTGGCGGAGGGGTTGGAGGAAATTTTCAGTCGTCCGGTTGATCTCGTCACGACCCGGTCTATCCGGAATCCGGTTTTCCGTCAGATGGTTGATGAGACAAGTCAGCTGATTTATGCTGCTTGAGAGCAGCAAGCTTCTGCTCGATATCCGGCAGGCGCTGGATGATATCGGCGACTTCACCCGAGGGTTGGATCTCGAGGCCTACTTGCGCGATGCAAAGTGCCGTGCCGCGGTGGAGCGCAAATTCGAGGTGATGGGCGAAGCTTGCACGCGCCTGCGAGATCGCTTCCCTGAAGTGTTCGAAAATGTTCCGGATGCCAGGCAAATGATCAGCTTTCGCAACCGCCTGATTCACGGCTACGACAGCGTGGATGATGCCATCGTTTGGGACATCATTATGCGCAAGTTGCCCGCGCTCGGACGACAGGTTAACGGGCTGCTCTGATTGCAGCCCTCTTTACTCCCTGACTACTGGCGACTGATGGCTGATATCTGAACGTAGGAGCAAGCAGAAGGGCTGAAAGCAGAACCGGAGCGCAGCGGAGATGGCCAGAGGCAAACCTGAGACCTGAGGGCAAGCAGAGACCTGAAGGCTGAGGGATGGATCTTGAACCGGAGTCCGCCGCGGCGGACGAGATAGGTCGCCGCGGCGGCCAAACCTGGATAAAAGCACGACAGAGAAACCAAAAAGATGAGCATCAATACCAACACTCATACGGGAGCGAGTTTTTCGCTGGGGAACCGTGTCACGCGGGTGGGTTGGAATTTGGTGCAGGGGACGGTGTTCCGGTGGAGTCCGTGGCCGTTGCATGGATGGCGGAGTTTTCTTTTGCGGCTCTTTGGGGCCAAGGTGGGGCGCGGAGCGCATGTGTATGCGGGGGCCAAGATTTGGGCGCCGTGGAATGTGGAGATCGGCGAGGAAACAGGAGTGGCGGATGGGGTGACTCTTTATTCGCAGGGGAAGATCACGCTGGGGCGGCGGGTGGTGATCTCACAAGGCGCGCACCTGTGTGCGGGGACGCATAATTATAAGACGCGCGGGTTTCCGCTGGTGACGGCGCCGATCACGGTGGGAGACGAGGCGTGGATTGCGGCGGAGGCGTTTGTGCATCCGGGGGTGACAATCGGCGAAGGCGCGGTGATCGGAGCGCGGTCGGTGGTGACCCGCGATGTGCCAGCTTGGATGGTCTGTGCTGGCCATCCTTGCGTGCCGATCAAGGAGCGCAAGGTCGCGGACGCATGAGGCAAAAGGCATGAGGCACGAGGCGGTAGGCATTAGGCAGGAGGCGGAAGGCATGGGGCATGAGGCGGAAGGCATGAGGCAAAAGACGAAGAGCATGAGGCGGAAGAGAAGCTGAGTAAGATTATGGGAAATTTTCGGTTCGAGGATCTGCAGATTTGGCAGAAGGCCTGCGCGATTGGAGACCAGTTGGACGTGATCTCTGATGACTTGGAGAAGCGGGGGAAGCGGCGCTATGCGGAGCAGCTGCGCGGAGCAGCTCTGAGCGTGTCGAACAATATTGCGGAGGGGAGTGGGAGTAAGTCGGAGAAGGATTTTCGGAATTTTCTCAACATTGCGCGGCGCAGCGTGTTCGAAAATGCCAACATCGTGCTGTTTCTGCGTCGCAAGGGTGTGGTTGGCGCTGAGGCGGCTGCGGAGTTGCTGGATGGTCTGCGGGTGCTGTCGGCCCAGATCGCGGCGTTTGCTAAGTCCTTGCCGCGAGTTTAATTGGACGGTTTTCTTTTTGCCTTATGCCTTCTGCTTTTAGCGTCGAGCCGCTCGACCTGACGATTGCCATTCCGGCGCGGGATGAGGAGCGGAATCTTCCGGATTCTTAGCAAGCGGCGACTAAATCGCATGGTTTCGGTCATTATTCTGAGTAAGAACGAGGAGCAGGATCTGCCTGCGTGCCTTGCGTCGTTGGCTTGGTGCCGTGATGTGCATGTCGTGGACTCCGGAAGTTCGGACCGGACGGTGGACATCGCGCGTGCGCGTGGGACGACGGTATGGACGAATCGGTTTACGAGTTTTGGTCAGCAGCGGAATTGGGCGATCGACCATTGTGCGGTGAAAAATGACTGGATTCTTTTTCTTGATGCCGATGAGCGGTCCACGCCGGAGTTTGAGCGGGCTGTGGTGTCAGCGATCGGTGCGGCCTCGCCGGAAGTCGCCGGTTTTTATTGCTGCTGGAAGATGATGTTGGGTGATTGTTGGTTGAAGCGGTCGGATAATTTTCCGAAGTGGCAGTTCCGGCTTCTCCGCAAGGGGCGTGCGAGGTTCACCGATGTGGGGCATGGTCAAAAAGAGGCCGCGGTGGAGGGGCGCATCGAATACTTGCAGGAGCCTTATTTGCACTACGCGTTCTCGCGCGGTTGGGAGGTATGGACGGAAAGGCACCGGCGCTATGCTCGGCAGGAGGCCGAGGAGCGGTCAGGAAAACCGCTGAAGTTGCAGGATCTCGTGTCGCCGCATAGCTCGAGGAGAAATCCGGCGATCAAGCTATTGGTGGGAAACTTGCCGGGATGGCCGCAATTCCGGTTCCTTTATTCCTATGTGTTGAAGGGTGGTTTCCTGGAGGGGAACGAAGGGCTGACTTATTGCCGGAAGATCATGTGGTATGAACAGCTCACCCAGCACGAACTTCGAACTCTGAAACACCCTCCGTTCCCATAGCCTGTTTCCAATTTCCTCCCACCCGCCAAGCGCACCTTCCCGGTGCGCTTTTTTTATGCCGCGGACTGCTGGTCCATCCGCGCCTGCCGGAAATGCTGCGTCAGGAGGACACAAAGAGCCGCCGTTGGTGCGAGCAAGACGATCCATTCGGTGGCGGGAATTCTGGGTGGAGCGTAGACGGTGAAGGCCAGCAAGCCTGTCGCTGCGAAAAGCGCGCTGCTCGGACGGCGAAGCAAACAAGCCAAGAGAGGTAGCAGCAAGGGCAAGAGCATCATATTGTCGTAATGCACATGGTAAAAAAGGGTGTATCCGAGCACGGCGCAGAGAGCGGCGGTTGTATCCATGTTCATCTTTTCCCGCACACGCCGTTGCATCATGGCTATGGCACAAAGCGCGATAACACCAAGGGCGCCAAGAACGGCAAGACGGGGGTTTATGCCCAGAGCATCGACCCAGAGCCCCGCCCCATAAAGTTCCCTCGTGATAAAGGTGAGTTTATGGCTCTCCACCCCTTGGTGCCAAAAGTCCCAGGGCATGACCCCCGTCCACCAAAGGGCAAAAGCCGTGAACGAACCGAGAATGGCAACGCCCGTAGCAAGCCCGCGCCACTGTGGCCTGACCAGAAAAAGAATGGCAAAGGGTAATGCTATTTGTGGCTTTAGCATGGCCAGGGCCCAGCAGCAGCCGGCAAGAATGGGCCGCCCGCGTCCCAGCAAAATGATCTGCAGAATGATCAGCGCGGTGCAAATAATAGAAAATTGTCCGATGGCTATTGCAGTCGAGTGGCCCGAAAAGGCAAATGGCACGGCGGCGCCCAGCCACGCCGCCGCCCGCCCGGCAAAGCGCAACTGCGAGATACCATACCAGATCAGCACGGCGAGCCCCGCCAAGCTGAGGACTTGGAAAGTCACCCGCCCCATAATGAAACTCGGCGCCCAGAACACGGCGGCGAACATAGGAAAGCTGTAGGGAGGATACACGGTATGCATCCGGACGCCGGTCCTTCCTGCCGCCTCGGCCACCCGCCGGTGCGGATAAATATGGTCGGAAAAAAGCACATATTCCTGATATCGCGAGTGCAGGTCACCGTCGGCATCTCTCCCCCAAACCCGATACATCCCGTGCCCCCAGTAGGCCAGGCCCGCACCGAAAAGAACCACGGTCGCCATGGCCACGACGACGCTGGTCTTTAATCGGCAAAACATAATTCAACCAAAGTAGCAGTGTGCCTGCTCTCCTTGCAATGGCCTCGCAAGGGTGTGGAGATCAATGGTTGAAAAAGCTACCCAGATACAGTGCCTGAAAGCCACAACTCCCTGGTGGCCTCGGAGAGTGAATCGCGCGGAGGTGCGGAGGGAGAGGGGTGGAATAAATTGCCGCGAAGAGGCACAAAAAGACGGCACTCGCGCAGAGGTGCTGAGGTCGCTGGGGTTTGTTTGATTTTGTTCTGAGCCCTCTGCGCCCCTGCGCCTCAGCGGGAAAACTGTGGGATTGAATCGCGCGGGGGTGCGAAGGGAGAGGGGTGGAATAATTTGCCGCGAAGAAACACAAAAAGACGGGACTCCCGCTGAGACGCGGAGGACGCGGAGGTTTTCGGAAGGGGAGTGAATCGCGCAGAGGCGCTGAGGTCGCTGGGGTTTTTTCGGAAGGGGAGTGACTCTCACGGAGACACAGAGACGCTGGGGTTTTCTGATTGGGATTCGAAGATACTGCGCTGCTGCGGTTGCCTTCGGTTCGGCGGGAGGATTCTGGGATTTGTCAGGGATCTAAAGCCCAATATACTGAAAAGTAGAATGAACGAAAACTCGATCGGAACCAGAATCATCGAAGCGGCAATTGCCGTTCATCGGGAACTTGGGCCTGGGTTGTTGGAGAGTGTTTACGAGGTCGTCTTGGCTAAGGAACTCGAGGAGCGTGACCTCAGGGTGGAGCGGCAAGTCGGGGTGCCGATCACTTTCAAGGGAGTCCGGTTTGATGAGGGATTTCGCGCAGACCTGATTGTCGGAAAGCTCGTACTGGTGGAGCTGAAGTCCGTGGAAAGGGTGACCGCTGCGCACAAGAAGCAGGTGCAGACCTATCTACGACTGACAGGTTTGAAGCTCGGGTATCTCATGAACTTCGGCGAGGTGGTCCTCAAAGCGGGGATTACACGTTGCGTGAATGGCTTGGACGAGGAGCATATCAATATTGCCCGGTCGCAGGAGAAGCTTGAACTTTGAAGACGGTGGGGGGCTCTGGTTGGGGTCGTCCGACCGTATGCCGGACCCTCTGCGCCTTTCCGCCGCGCCGGGAGAAAATCTGGAAAGACGGGAATCGCGCAGAGGCGCTGAGGTCGCTGGGGTTTTCTGATTTTGTTCTGAACCCCCTGCGCCTCAGCGCCTCAGCGGGAAAATTTCTGAAATAAACTCGTGCTGAGGTGCGGAGGGAGGGCGCGGGACCCGCAGGTCGACATGAGCAGGAGCGAAGGAGTCAGCCACAGGAAATGGAGGGCGCGCGATGAGCGCGCTTTTTTATTTTTGCGTATGAGGGTAATTTTCGCAGATTCATGGCGCGCGAACGTATTTTGGGGATTCCGTTTTTTACCGGCTCGGTGGAGGAGGCGGTGGGGGAGACTTGGCGTGGGGGGCTGGTCGTCGCGCCGTCGGGGCCGAATCTGGCCAATGAATTGCGCCGGGTGCCGGATTACCGGCGGGCGGTGGAAGGTGCCGAGGTGGCCTTGACGGACAGCGCGGTGATGGTGGCGGTCTATCGTGCGGCAACGGGAAAGAATCTGCCGCGGCATTCGGGGTTGAAATTTTTGGAGGCGATGTTGGCCGAGCCGGCGCTGAAGGAGCCCGGGGCGGCGTTTTGGGTGATGCCGACGAGGGAGGAAGGGGAGGCGATCGCCGGGTGGTTGCGGACGCAGGGTTTTCCGGTGGACGAGAGAAATATGTATGTCGCGCCGTTTTACCAGAGGTATCCGATCAAGGATGAGGAGCTGTTGCGGCGGTTGAAGAGTGCGCGGCCGCGGGTGGTTTTTTTGAATTTGGCGGGGGGCAAGCAGGAGGTGCTCGGGGCGTGGTTGCGGGGGCGGTTGGAGCCGAGCCCGGGGATCGTCTGCACGGGGGCCGCGGTGGCTTTTCTCGCGGGGACGCAGGCGAAGATTCCGGTCTGGGCGGATCGCAGCGGGCTGGGTTGGTTGATGCGTTGTCTTTCCGAACCGCGGAAGTTCATTCCGCGGTATTGGAGTGCTCTGCCCTTGATCGGGATGGTCGCGCGGTATCGGGAGCGGAGTCCAGTGGGCCGGGAAAAGGCTGAGGACTAAACGGGAGGCGACGAGACGGTCAAACGCGGAGCTCCGCTCGGGGAGAGGGGTGGCGGCTCAGCGTCGGGAGGTCTCCCACAATTCCACGAGGAGAAGGAGGGCGGAGATGGTCGCGATGATGCTGAGGGTGAGGAAGAGGAGGTCGATGAAGGTGTTCACGCCCGCGAGTGGAACACGGGGGGTAGGACATCGGCGGGGGGAGGCTCGGATTACTTAAAGGATGAAGGCCGGAGTTTGAGTTTTGAGTGAAAGATGGACGGGCGGCGAATCCGGAGTCGAAGGAGCACGGCGAGTCCCGCGGACGCGAGGAGCAGTGTGATGGTGCCCGGTTCGGGGACGACGAGCAGGTAGGCGCGGTCGCCGATGATCTGATGGGCCTGGGTGGTCGGGTGGATGTT
>Ga0247836_1003059_pt1 | contig 22999 bp, 18 predicted proteins | sample LaCruzMarch2015__4_FD_187116 | JGI IMG/M metagenome (GOLD analysis project Ga0247836, IMG submission 187116) | Freshwater microbial communities from meromictic Lake La Cruz, Castile-La Mancha, Spain - LaCruzMarch2015_14m | ecosystem: Environmental > Aquatic > Freshwater > Lake | place: Spain... | reverse complement strand
CTGGGCTAACGAATCGCGCACCGGTGGTGCTCAGGACAGCGTTCGCCGCAAGGACCGCAACACTCAGCGCCAGCAAAGGCCTCAACTCCGAAGCTCCGCAACCTGCTGCTTTTACCCACTCAATTCAGCGAGGAGCCTGTGTAACCCATCCGCCCGGTTCAAAGTGTTACCTATCCGCGGATCGCACAGAATGACGCACCGGTGGTGCTCGGAAGGCCATGAGCGCATAAACTGCCGCAGTATGCGCCGGATCATGGATGACGAAACATGCATCCGCAAACGCCGCGAATCCGAAGCCCTACGTCCCGTCGCTTCCACCCACTTCAAACTTCGAAGGGGCGGTTACAAGGGAAGCCGGACGTCATTCTTTTTGTGTCTCGGTTCCGGTTGTCTGACCGGGATTCTTCCGCCATACTTTTCGTTCCATGCCTGATTCCTCATCTGCATCTCCCGTGAACCCGCTGCGCGAAGGTTTGTCGAGTCGCGCGATGGCGGAGCCGTGCGCGCTCGTGATTTTTGGCGCCACCGGCGACCTCACGCACCGCAAACTCATTCCTGCCCTGTATAATCTCGCGGCCGATGGCAACCTCCCGCCGGCGACTTCGGTCGTTGGCTTTGCCCGTCGGGAAAAGACTGATCAGGAATTCCGCACGGAACTCGAAGAAGCGGCCCGGAAGTTCTCTCGTCAGAAGATTAATGACGAACTTTGGAGCAGCTTCGCGGAGTCGATTTCCTACCATCGCAGCGCATTCGATCAGGCGGATGGCTACATTGCGCTCGCGAAGCGGCTCGAGGAAATCGATGCCCGCAACGGCACTCGGGGAAACCGCCTCTTTTATATCGCCGCCGCACCGGATCAGTTCGAGGTCATCCTGCGCAATCTGCGCGACAGCGGACTCAGCACCGCCCGCGACGGCGCTTTCGCCCGGGTGATTGTCGAGAAGCCCTTCGGAAGCGATCTCCCCACGGCTCGGGCCTTGAACAGTCTGGTGGATGTGGCTTTCTCCGAGGCCGACACCTACCGGATCGACCACTATCTGGGCAAGGAAACCGCTCAGAACATCATGGTCCTGCGCTTCGCAAACTCCATCTTCGAAGGGATGTGGAACAATCGCTACATTTCCCACGTTCAGATCACCGCGAGCGAACCTCTCGGCGTCGAGGGCCGGGCCGGCTACTACGATAAATCCGGCGCCCTCCGTGACATGGTCCAAAACCATCTGCTGCAGCTGCTCTGCCTCACGGCGATGGAACCACCCACCGATCTCAGCGCGGACTCCGTTCGCGACGAGAAGGTAAAAGTGCTGCGCGCGCTGCGTCCGCTCAAAGGCGCGGAAGTGGCCAAGAACGTCGTCCGCGCCCAGTACGGGGCCGGCACGATCAACGGGAAACGCGTCCCCGCTTACCGGGACGAGGCGAACATTCCACCGGAATCCGCAACGGACACCTACGTCGCGCTCCGACTGCACGTGGACAACTGGAGATGGGCGGGGGTGCCGTTTTTTGTCCGCGTGGGCAAGCGGATGCCGAAGGGCGGAACCGAAATTGCGGTGCATTTCAAAAGCGTTCCCCCGGTTCTCTTCAACCGCTCGAGCGACGAAGTGCTCGACGAAAATGTGCTCGTCATCCGCATTCAACCCGATGAAGGCATCGCGCTGCGCATGTGCGCGAAGCTCCCCGGATCGAGCCTGCGGATCGAACCGGTCAAAATGGACTTCCACTACGGAACGTCCTTCGGCAAGGCAACCCCAGAGGCTTACGAACGGTTGCTGCTCGATGCGATGAGCGGCGACCCCACCCTCTTCGCTCGCCGGGACGAAGTGGAACAGGCTTGGCGATTTGTGGACGCGGTCCGGGCGGCTTGGGGTGACGGGGAAAAGGACCTTTGCTTCTACTCGGCGGGCACCTGGGGTCCGACGGAAGCAGACCATCTGATCGAGCGCGACGGCTTTAGTTGGAGACGGCTGTGACCACGATCGAAGACAACCCGCCGGGATTGCCGGTGGAATTGGGGAAAATCGACCGCGAACTCGGCCTCCTATGGGAGGAGAGCGGCGACACGAAGACCCGGGCGTCTCTGATCAACCTCGCGATCTACACGGAATCGCCCGAGGCGGTTGAGGCGAATACGGCGTTGATTTCGCAGGTGGCACGCGAGTACGCCTGCCGCGCAATCCTCATTTTTGCCAACCGCGCCGCGGCGCGCAACGAGGCGCGGGCCTGGATCAGTGCCCATTGCCACATGGCCGGAAAGGGCGATCGCCAGGTCTGTTCCGAACAGATCACCTTCCAACTCGACGGGGATCTGGTCGGATCCCTCCCAAACATCGTCTTCTCGCACCTGGATTCCGACCTTCCCCTGTGTTTCTGGTGGCAGGGCGCGTTCCCGGATGCGGACGACGCCACGTTGTGGACATGGGTGGACCGGCTCATTTTCGACAGCCAGGATTGGTCGGATCCCGCCGTCCAATTCGAGCGGGTTCGCGCGCTGCATGCGTCGGAGGGCCGCGTCGTACTGTGCGACCTGAACTGGACGCGCCTTCTGCGGACGCGCTTTGCGTTGGCACAATTCTTCGACCACGCCGGGGCGCTACCGCATCTGTCGCGCATACGCCGGGTGGAGATCGTCCATGCTCCGGGTTGCCGGACCGTGGGGTTGCTCATTCTGGGCTGGCTTGCGGCGCAGTTGGGCTGGACACACCAGGAAATTCTCGGCCGCCATACCTTCCGAAGCGCAGCAGGCGCGGAGGTCCAGTTCGCACTTACGGCGTCGCCCGGAGCATCCCTCGGCGCCTGTCGGCTGTTCTCGGACACCGCGTCCTTTGAACTGGCCCGCAGCGAAAATGGGGAGGTGTTTCGAGCCGCGATGACCCTCCCGGAGTGCGGCGAAATCCACAGCACGCTCAGCGCAGGGCGGGATCAACTGGTGGACGTCCTCGTCACCGAACTCAGCCGCGGCGGCAAACACCCGCTTTACTTGAAATCCCTGGAGTCCGTTGCTCCGTTGTTCCTTTCCTAATCCATCAAAATGCACCATTTCCGCTACCGCGACGGCGCGCTTGCCTGCGAGGGAACCGACCTCGAATCGCTCGCCTCTGTTTACGGCACGCCCACCTACGTCTACAGCAGTGCCACCATCCTGGATAACTATCGCCGCTTGAACAACGCGCTCGAACCGCTCGATCGGGAGGTTTGTTATGCGATGAAGGCGAACTCCAATCTCTCCGTGTTGGAGTTGTTTGTCCGCGAGGGCGCGGGGTTTGACATTGTATCCGGCGGGGAGTTGTTCCGGGTACTGAAAGCCGGGGGCACGGCGGCAAAATGCACGTTCGCCGGCGTGGGAAAAACGCGGGATGAGATTGAGTACGCGCTCCGGGAGGGCGTTTTTTGCTTTAATGTGGAATCGGAGCCGGAGCTCGACGCCATCGAAAGTGTCGCAGCGGACATCGGCCTGCGGGCCCCGGTGGCCGTGCGCCTGAACCCCGACGTTGACGCAAAGACGCACAAGTACATTTCGACGGGGAAGAGTCAGAACAAGTTTGGCGTCGGCCTCGACCGCGCCCTCGCGGTGTATGCGCATGCGGCGTCGAGGCCGCACTTGGAGATTCGCGGCGTGCAGACGCATATTGGTTCGCAGATCCTCGACCCCGCTCCATTCGGCGAGGCGATTGCGAAGATTCTTCCGGTGGTGGAGGAGCTCAAGCGGTTGTACAACCTTGCGTTCTTCAGTGTGGGTGGCGGAGTGGGCATTGAGTACCATGAGGCGCTGGCGAGCGGATCGGCACAGTGGTGGGTCGATCACCCGGAACGAATCACCCCCGAGGCGTATGCAAAGGTCATCGTGCCTCTCCTGCAACCCCTAGGCATGCGCATCTTGTTCGAACCGGGTCGGTTTCTGGTGGGAAATGCCGGAGTGCTCCTCGCGACGGTGCTCTACATCAAGAAGACGCCGACGAAGACATTTGTGGTAACGGATGCGGCGATGAACGACCTTATTCGGCCGGCTCTGTACGAGGGGTGGCACGAAATCGTCCCGCTGCGAGCGGGTGACCCTGCTGCGGAGCGACTCCCGGTCGACGTGGTGGGCCCGGTTTGTGAGAGCGGTGACTTTTTTGCGCAGGATCGCCCTCTTCCGCCGCTGGCGCCTGGGGATCGGGTCGCGCTGCTGAGCACCGGGGCGTATGGATTTTCGATGGCCTCGAATTACAATTCCCGTCCCCTTCCGGCGGAGATTCTGGTTACGGGAGATTCTGGACGCGTCATCCGCAAGCGGCAGAATTTCACGGACCTTGTTGCCGCCGAACTCGACCGCGGGTGAAGCGGGGGATTCCGAGCGAAATGGCATTTTCCTATCCGTGGGAATCCGCAGCGGGTGGGTCATCGTAAAAACCTTTTGCTTGGAAGAGATTTCCATATCATCCGCCCCGTTATGAAATTCTTTGAAGGTTGCACCGCATTGATCACGGGAGCGTCGGCTGGACTGGGTGCCGAGTTTGCCCGTCAACTCGCGCCGTACGCGGGCAATTTGGTCTTGATTGCCCGCCGGGCGGACCGCTTGGAGCAATTGAGGGCGGAGCTTTCCGCGCGGCATCCGGAAACGTCGATTTTCACCCTGCAGGTGGATCTTGCCAAGGACGGCGAGGTCACTCGGTTGGTGGAATGGCTGTCCAATCAGGGCCTCAACATCGATTTTCTCATCAATAATGCCGGGGTGGGCGACCACGGGGAATTCGCCGACAGCGAATGGGATCGGATTCGTCAGATGATCGAGGTGAACATCACCGCCCTCACGCGACTGACCCATGCGCTCCTGCCGCAGCTCAGGGGGAATGGTCGTGCGGCCATTTTGAACGTCGGCTCCATTGCGGGAATGATTCCGCTGCCGGGCTCTGCGGTCTACGCGGCTACGAAAGCCTACGTGAACAGCTTTTCGGAAGCCCTGCGCATCGAACTCCGCGGCACAGGCGTTACCGTTAGTGTGCTATGTCCCGGACCAGTCGAAACCGAATTCTTCGTCGTCGCCACCCGGGAAGGTCATGAACCCGTGCTGGCCACGGATGAAGCGCGTCAATCGTTCATTGTGCCGGTCGAAGAAGTGGTGCGGGTTGGGCTGGAAGCGGTCATTGCCGACCGCCCCCGAGCCATTCCGGGCTTCGTTGTGGCCGTTTCGATGGCCCTCGCGGCGCTGTTGCCGCTCTTTTTCTTGAGGATGATACTACAGAAGCGCTTCGAGAGCATGGAAGCGGAACCGGAGACCGTTTGACAGACGGCATTTCTGAATGAGGATGTGCTTGTGAATAATTTCACAAAGTCCCGAGTGGAGACCGAAGAGCGATTCCGTGCGGCGGTCGACCTCGTGGCGCCTCAGCTTGCGATCGTTGAGGAGCGGATTCAGAATCAATCCCGGGCCTTCGACGAGGCGATCGAGGGGTACGTGAGCTATGCGTGCGGGGGTGCGGGCAAGAGGCTCCGACCTTTGGTGGCACTCCTTTCCGGCGGAGCGACCGGCGGGGCCACGGGAGCACATGTGGATCTGGCGGTCATCTTGGAGCTGATTCACATCGCGACCCTTGTACACGATGACATCATGGACGGGGCCGAACTGCGTCGCGACCGGCCGACCACCAATGCGAAGTGGGGCAATGCGCTGAGCGTCCTTCTTGGAGACTGTCTTTTTGCGCACGCCCTGCGTCTGGCCACGCAGTTCGAGGACCAAAGCATTTCTCGCCGGATCGCGGATGCCTCCTCCGAGGTTTGCACGGGCGAGATCATCCAAACCCAGCGGCGGTTCGACCTCAATCTGAGCGAGGACGACTACCTTCGGATCATTGAAATGAAAACCGCCGCGCTGTTTGCGGTGGCGGGTGAGATTGGGGCGTACCTCAGCGGTGCGGATGATGCGACCACGAATGCTCTCAGGGAGTTCGGGCGGAAGTTCGGGATTGCGTACCAAATCTACGACGACTGCCTGGACCTGTTCGGGAACGAGGCGGACGCCGGCAAAACACTCGGCACAGACTTTGAGAAGGGGAAACTGACCCTCCCTCTGCTTGTGATGCTTCGGCAGAGCGAGAACGGAAGTCGGGGAGCCCTGAGCGAGATGATTCTCCAGCACTCGGAAGACGACTACGCAGCGATTGGGACGATGCTCCGCGAGGCGGGAGCTGCCACGGCCGCCCGAAACGCCGGCGTGACGCTGCTGCACGAGGCCATCGCGGAGTTGGATGCGGTTCCGGAAAATGCCTCCACCGAGGCCCTCCGCGACATTGCGCATTACCTCGACTCGCTGTTCCACGACCTGACCGCCTGACGTTGAACCCGGCGTGCAGTTGTCCGGTTGCACATTTCCCGGCATACGGTCGGATGTCCCCGTCGTCGCGCTCCCGTTTGCTCGAACTCCCTGCTGCTGATCGCCCCCGCGAGCGCCTGGCGGATGCTGGTGCGCAGTCGCTGAGCGATGCGGAACTCCTGGCCATTGTTCTGCGAACCGGAGCGGCGGGGTGCGACGCGATCGATCTCGCTCGCGATCTGCTCGCAAAATCCGGATCCCTCCGTGCGCTGGCGCGATGCGCGCATGTCGAACTCGTACGCCTCGCGCGAGGTGTGGGCGCAGCGAAAGCGGCGGAGCTGTGTGCGGCGTTTGAGCTTGCACGCCGACTTGGCCGCACCCGCGGGGAGCGGCCCCGCCTAACGGATTCCCAGGCGGTTTTCGATGCCCTGGGCCCCGGGCTGCAGCTGCTCAATCAGGAAGTCCTGCAGGTGGCTCTGCTCGATACCCGGCTGCGGCTGATGCGCGTGGAGGAGGTATCACGCGGCAGTGTCAACGAGAGCATTGCACACCCCCGCGAGATCTTCCGCCCCGCCATCTCGCACGCCGCCTACGCCATCGTCGTGCTCCACAATCATCCCTCCGGCGACCCGTCGCCGAGCGAGGCGGATCGACGCATGACGCGCAAACTCGCAGAGGCCGCGCATGTGCTCGACATCCGACTCGTCGATCACCTTATTATCGGGGATGCGGAGGCAGGACGCGCTCCGTATTTCAGCTTCAAGGAAGCAGGCTTTTTGTGAAAATTCATCCCACGGCGATCATTGAGGACGGCTCCCAACTGGGCGAAGACGTGGAAGTGGGTGCCCACGCGCTGATCGGGCCTGAAGCGATCATCGGCAATGGATGCGTGATTCAAGCGAATGCGGTAGTGATCGGGCCCGTTTCGATGGGGGAACGAAATCTCATCGGATTCGGTGCTGTGATCGGTGCCGCACCCCAAGATCTTTCGCACCACCCGGGCATCCAAAGCCGTGTGCGCATCGGCGATCGGAACACGTTCCGCGAACATGTCACGATCCATCGCGGCGCATTGGACGGCTCGGAAACCGTGGTCGGAGACGACAATTTTCTCATGGTCGGGACGCATATTGGTCACAACGGCCGCGTGGGCAATCGGACCATCATCGCGAACCAATGCCTTCTTGCGGGCCACGTGGAAATCCACGATGGCGCGGTACTCGGCGGGGGCGCCATGTTCCACCAGTTCATGCGGGTGGGTCGACTCACCATGATTCGCGGCGGTGCACGGCTCGGGAAGGATGTGCCTCCCTTTACCGTCGCCGACGATCACAATCTTCTGTGCGGAATCAACGTGATCGGCCTGCGCAGAAATGCGATCAGCCCCGCGTCGCGGATGGAAATCAAGCGGGCATACCGGACGATCTTCCGCGGTTCGCTCTCCGTTCGCGAGGCACTCACCGCCGCGCTGGCGGAAGATTGGGGGGATGAGGCACGGGAGTTTTTGGAATTCATTCAGGAAAGTCGGCGCGGGGTCTCGACCGCCAATGTCCCTCGCCGTGGACTGGAGCGCGAGGGTGACGCGGCGGAGTAAACACGTGTTCCGCCAAATTCTCTCCCTCGCCGCGGCCGGAGCGCTGGTGGTTACCTGGACCGCCTGCGGACCACAACGCCCGGCCGCAGACCTTGTTTTTGTCAACGGGGCGGAACCCGAGACGCTCGATCCCGCGATCATCACGGGTCAACCCGAAGGTCGCCTCGCCAACGCGCTCTTCGAGGGTCTGCTGTCCTTCGGTCCCGACGGCCGACCCATCCCTGGAGTTGCCCAGAGCTGGGAAATCTCCGACGACAAGAAAACGTACCGGTTTCACCTGCGTCCGGGCACCCGGTGGAGCGATGGCACCCCCCTCACCGCACGCGATTTCGTCGAATCCTGGAAACGCACGCTCACCCCCGAAACCGGTTCCGCGTACAACTACATACTTTTCCCGATCCGCAACGCGGCGGCCTACGCAGATGGCAAAATCAAGGATTTCCGTGAGGTCGGAGTTCGCGAAATCGATCCCCAAACCCTCGAAGTCACCCTCGAAAACCCGACTCCGTATTTCCTGGATCTGTGCGCTTTCGTCACGCTGCAGCCCGTCCCTTTGCATGTCGTGGAGAAATTCGGCGACGACTGGATCAAACCGGCAAACATCGTCGGCAACGGAGCCTTTCTGCTGGAGGACTGGAGGATCAACGACCTCATTCGCCTTCGCCGTAATCCTGAATACTGGAATGCAAAGAATGTTTCCCTCAAATCCGTCGACGTCCTGCCGATCGCCAAGGCAAACACCGCGTTTAACTTCTATGCGTCCGGGCAGGCCGACCTCCTCATGGACAAGGGGCTCACGCCCCCTTCCCTGTTGGACGAACTGAAAAGCCGCAAAGATTTTCACGCGGCTCCCTTTCTCGGTATCTATTTTCTGCGTTTCAATTGCTCGAAGCCTCCGCTCGACGATCCGCGCATCCGCCGGGCGCTTTCGCTGGCAATCGATAAGTCCGTCATTACCACCAAAATCACGCGGGCGGGGGAACTGCCTGCGACCGGTTTTGTCCCTCCCGGGATGCAGGGCTATACGTCGCCCGAGTCGCCCGGCTTTGACCCCGAAGCCGCGCGCCGCCTGCTTGCCGACGCGGGTTTTGCCGAAGGTCATGGATTCCCGAGGCTGACGTATCTTTACAGCGAGGGGGAGCTCAACGAGGCCATCGCGGTGGAGTTGCAGAACATGTGGCGTCAGCACCTCGGCATCAGCGTGGACCTCGCCCGGCAGGAGTGGAAGGTCTACCTCAACTCCATGAACTCCCTGGATTACGACATTTGCCGATCAAGCTGGGTGGGCGATTACCCGGATCCGATGACGTTTCTTGACCTCTTCCTTGCGGGCGGTGGCAACAACCGGACCGGTTGGGTCAGTTCGGAATACGACCGCCTCATTGGAATGGCAACGGCTGAGACCGATCCGGCGAAACGCTCGGAGATGCTGCGATCCGCAGAATTCCTGCTCGTCGACCAGGCGATGCCCATCTGCCCTCTATACTATTACGTGGGCATCCAACTCTACGACCCCGATCGCATTGGGGGCATCCAGCCCAACCTTTTGGACGAGCACCCGCTTAAGTCGATTTTTCGGAAGGAGCCCGCGTCAGCTACTGCGCGCTGAGTGCCGCCTCTATGGCCGCGGTCACTTCGGGAATGTCCGGTTCCGTGCGCGGTTCGAAGCGCGCTACGACGACGCCCTTGCGATTGACGAGAAACTTCCCGAAGTTCCATTTCACGTCGCCTGGAAACTTCGCGCCCTTCCCGGTCAGAGCCGCATAGAGCGGGCTTTGGTCGGGCCCCTTCACGTTGAGTTTGTCCATGATCGGAAACGTCACGCCGTACTTCGACGTGCAGAATTGCTTGATTTCCGCCAGTGACCCCGGTTCCTGATTCCCAAAATCGTTGCAGGGGAATGCGAGGACCACAAAGCCGCGATCGGAATAGTGCCGGTAGATTTTTTCCAACCCGGTGTATTGCGGCGTGTTTCCGCAGCGCGAGGCCACATTAACGATCATGACGACCTTCCCGGGATAACTCTGCTGGAGGGTCGTGACCGCACCGTCCATCGTCCGGAAGGGGGCTTCGGCCACGGGTGTTCCTGCGAGGGCGCAGGAGATGGAAATCACGGAAAGAGCAAAACAAACCACACGCTTCATTGGAGCAGACTCGCGGGTTCGACGGTCCGGGGGCAAGCTAATCGTGACGGGCGGACTCGGCGTGATGCAGGGAGGCGCTAGCGCGTCCGGTTTTCGGTGTACTGCGGTCGCTGGGATTGGAAGTACGCCTCGGCCATGCGAAGGCGCTCGGAAATGAGTTCGTCCAGTTGGCTTTCGATGGGAGGCGCCGTGCTCGCGGCGAGCCCGGGCGGCAGCCAGGCACGCCCCGTGAAGTTATCTCGTACGCTCCCTCCTGGAGCGCGGCGGGGCGTATCAGAAACGTAAAGCCGCTCTCCGGCCATTCCAAGCGCCACCATCTCGACGTGCCCATAGTACCCACCCGGGGTTCCCCTCGGAACCTTCCCCACCCGAGCGTCGCCCGAGTAAACCAGTACGCTGCCCAGCGGAGCTCGATCCGGCGCGGCACAGCGAACGGGCCGCCAACCCGCACGCTGGAGGATTTTTTCCCAGTCCTGACCATTCCCCCGCTCCAGTCCACTCCCCCAGCCGACATCATGCAAAACGGAGTACATGCCGCGGCCACACCAGCCCGAACTGATGTCATCCGTCGCCGCCTCACGAGTGGCAGCCATCAGCCGCTGTCTCAACGGAACCGCCGGCTTCAACGGGGACGATAAAGAGGACGTCAGGGAAGGCGTTAGGGATGAAGAAACAACGGAACCTTCGCCGGGTAGCGTGGCACCGGTAGCTTGGGCGACAACAAAGAGAAACAGAAGCGTCAGGGGAGAACGCACGGAAAGAAAAGTGCGCCGGAATTCCGATTTCACAAGCCAAATTCGTGTCCGAATTCCTCTGTTTGCCTAATCGTTCGCTGCGAATCCCGGTACATTGGTCGATCGGCCGTGCGGTCAACAAGCGCCAAGTTGGTCATGACAATTAACCTGCCGTGGATTTCGTGCACCCTGGAGAGCCTCGAATCCATCCGAACGAACATTCCTCTATCAGACAAGACCAGATTCTTCCCGGAAGGTGCGGCGACCCTCCCGCCCGTTAGCGGAACGATTCTACTGCCGTACAAAGATGTTGCCCATCACCGTGGGCTCCTTGAAGTTCGTTCCACTTGGGGAGAGCATGTAGTGCTCCGGCGTGTTACCCGCCATGCGCTGCCGGCAGATATTGACGCCCCATGGATAAAACGGTGTGGGCCGCCCTCCGGAAATCGGCTTTGCGTCAATGCGGACTTCAGCCGTCCAATAATCGGGATACTTTTTCACGGCAACCGCGCTGACTTTGTAAAAGTTCGGCAGATCCTCGACCCGATCGGTAACACATTCGTCGAGAACCACCCCGGCAGAATTGATCCCGATGAAGGGCCGGATTCCTGCCGCAGTCTCCAGTCGGATTTCCACCATGTCATCGGCAAAAATGCCCATCGAGTCGGCATCTTTGCAGGATTCAACCAACCGGCCCATCTTTGGCTCGCGACACTCGATGCCGACGATCAACGCCGAATTGTCGTCGATCCAGCGGAACGCGACCTTGGTTTCCACATGCTGCGGGATTTCCCCGGTGCGCATCTCGCGCAGAGGGTGGAACCCGTAGCCATCGGGGTCACCCGCCCGCCAGAACGGCTTGTTCAGATCGCCATCGATCACCGGCACCTCCTTGGCCGTTTTGATTTGGATATTGGGACCGGTGCGCTTGAGTTTCTCAAACAGCAGCTTGAGAGGCTCCATCTCCCCCGTGATGCCTTCAATTCGACGGCCATAGATGGAATCTCCGGCCTTGGCTTTGGCGCGACCGAGGATGTCGAAGAAGCGGTCCACGTCGGCCTGTTTCAGAAAGCCGCTCGCGGAGGTGACCTGGCGTGGCTCGGGACGCATCCATACCGACTCGGCAAACTCAAAAAACTCTTTCATCTCGGCCTTCGCAGGCCCGTAGAAGAGTTCGTAGTACTCATTGAGTGTGGCCTGGATATCCAGATCGCGGTTCCAACAAAGTTTGCTGTGCAGGTAAGGCATCAGGTGGCTAATCCACGGCCTGGCCATGATCGGCATGTTCGCGGTTTTCGTATCGCTGGTGCTCGCGCTCCAGCCGATCTCCGCCATAAAGCCGATGGCGTGATCATAGAGCTCGTCGAAGCTCTTCTTCATCTGCGCCGGGAAGATGACCGGGACGGGCGGGAAGTTGTAGGGCGGTGCGTGCTGCAGATAGTACTCCCATATCAAGAGCTGTTCCGGACTGCTCATGGCGGCAATCCACTCTTTGCGGTTCACCCGCTCGTGCTGCCTATCCGGCAAATGCCATCCGGCGGCGGTCTGTGTGAAGCCGATCACCATGTTTTCCGGCACCTTGTCGAGGTGGGATGGGATGCGGCTGGTGATCCCGTAGGCAAAGACTGTGAATCGCTTGTCCGGGAACTTCTCCATGAGGCGGCGGCGGACATCCATGTTGAAGTCCCACGTATAATCACTGAAGCGCCCGCTCTGACCGCGGGTCGCAAACTTGTCCCACCCCGCAGCAACGTCCTCGCTATCAATAAGAGATGGCCAGCCGTCCGGTTGCCCGATGCCCATGTACCCGATGCCGGGAAAGTGTTTGTCCACCACCTCCAAATAGGCGGCCTGCTCCGCCCGCAGCTTCTCGCTGCTCAACCGCGGCACCTTGTAATCGATGATGCCATTCACCCGTCCGTAATACTCTTGTGGTTTGGACTCGGGCTCGATTTCGGTCGGACCGCTGACACTGTGATAGATCGGCAGGAATCGGTCGCCACCAACGCCCATGGATTTGTACCAAAGAATTTCGTCCGGTATCGACCAGCCCACCCGGCAGTCTGCAAAAAAACGCACCGGAAACTCCGGCTCGACAACGAGCTTTTGGTGGGAAATGGCGATGGTCTTTTTTTCGGGCATGACGATACCCAATTCCGGAATCGGCGCATACCAGCGCATGCCCAACTGTTCGAGCAACGCGTAGATGCCGTAAAGGGTGCCGGTGCCATCGATCGAGTGAAATCCGAATTTCTCGCTGAAATCGCGGTAGTCCAGCATGGGGGGCCAGCGCCACTTTTGCCCGACCAGTCGTTCCCAATCCTGTTGCCGGTTCGGATGTGCCACTTCGCGGAATCGCAGGAAGGATTCAGCGAAGTTGTAGAATTGTCGTCCGGCGACGATGACGTGATTGTCCTCCGCGATGATTTTGAAGCCATCGTTCTTGATGCCCTCGAGGGAAAATCCCAGCTTCCGGGTCGAGTCACTTTCGCCCACGTAAACCTGGTTGGCGACTCCGGCGCTCGGCGCGTGGACAATGGGAAGCGTCGCCCCCGACATCGCCCCGAGGTGCTTCTGCAGCTCCTCTGCCGCCGTTTTGACGCTCGGCGAGGCATCAGCAGCCAGCACAATTTCCGCTGTCGGCTTGCCATCGACTACCAGCGGGACATTCGGTGCTGCAACCGCGGCGGAGACCACGAGGAGAGAAATGAAGATCGAATGACTTTTCATGACGAACGGCGGCCTTTCTATTCAGCAAGCCTCTTGCGTGCGGATTCGATCAGAGCGGTTGGGGCATTCGCAACCGCCACGGCTTTTTCAAAACTGCTCTTTGCTTTCGCGGTTTCCCCCATTGAGCGGTAAACGTCGCCATAAACAATCAGGACGGTGCAAACCCAATGCGGGTCGTTGTTGGTCTTCCGTTCGAGCTCGGCAACGTCCGCCAGCGCCTCCTTGTGCCGGCCCATGCCCGAAAGGAACAGGGCCCTTTCGCTCAATCCGCGCTGCAGCATGCCGCCTCCGGACGTTTGCAGCCGAATCATCTCGGTGTAAGCCGCAAGCACCTGATCGGCGCCGGCATTCGCTGCCACCGCATTCTGTGCCAGCGTATGCCAGACCCGGGCCTGATTGAGCTTCGAAACGGTGGCATTGAGCGCCAGCCGCAAATCGCTTTCGGCCTGCTCGTACTGCCCGAGCGCGGAGTGCGCATGAGCGCGGGCCATCAGAGCGGGGAAGATCAAGCTTTCCGGCCAATTCTCGACATCGATCTCTTTATCCGCAAGCGCCTGCCATTGACGGGCTTCTTCCAACAACATGATCTGGCAGAGCTGCCGTATCTCCGGCTCCGGAATTCGATCCGCAAGTTTCATCGCTTCTTCGGGCCGACCCGCTCGCTCAGTGGCCAAAGCCGCTTGAGTGAGAGCTTCGGATTGCTGCACCGGATCCGGATAGCTCCCCGCCAATCGAACAAAAAACTCCGCAGCCGCTTCGTGCTTACCCGCTTTGACCAGTTCCATACCTTCCGTCCGCGCACTCGGATAACTTCCAATCAACGTCGCGCCTGATGCCAAAAACATCAGGAACGCAGAACGAGGCACTCTATGGGACATCTGTCCCTGCTAAGCCGCGTGACTTGACCGGTCAAGGACCACCAGACTGGTGAGGAACAATTACCTGTGGACCGTCACATTGCATCCGCGTGCAGGCAGGGCCGTTGTGAAATCGTCACGGAGAATTTGAAAAGAGGCTGTCGACTTTTCTCTATCGTTCCCATGCTGAGGGAACGCAAAAGCTCCCGGAGGTCACTTTTATTTACCAGCAAAGCAAATCTTGGCAGACATTCCGTTTCGTGAACTTGTCACGAGGTCACTTCCGCACGTGTCCGCCATGGTTGTTCACGATTTAACCCATCCCGACTTCGATCCCCCCGACTGCCCCGCTTGGGCAAAGGAGGAAGTGCCACCCTCGATCAGGCCGTATTGCGGAAGAAACGGCCTGCCATCGCCTTGGAATGAGAGGAACTACGCGCTGGCCATGACAGTTCGTGGCGTGGATCGTTATCATGCCAATCAGTTCATCGTCTACGGACCCGCAACGGCGGAGTATTTGTATACCAAGTACACACCGCTGGAAGTCCGCTATCGGCAGGGGATGTTGCCATCGTACGAAAAGCTGGCGGCGGATGTGACTTCTTCCGCGCAGTCGCCATTGGAAAAGGCGGTGAGTCTTCTCAAACACGGTACTTCTCGGATGCGGCATCCGACGATGCCTCCGTGTGGACCAGAGGTGAGGTCTGATCGCAACCTCGACGACGAGTCCCTTTTGCGGAGCGGGATCGGAGGCTGCAATGAGCAGGCAAGAGTCTTCATCCGGCTGTGCCAGGTGTGCGGGATTCCTGCCCGCCTCATTCAGCTTTTTTACTCCGACACCACCGGGCATTGCATCGCCGAATTCCATGCCGGGGGAGGCTGGCACATGGCAGATGCGAGCTGGTTCTGTGTGTTTCCCGACGCCAACGGGCAGCTTCTCTCCGCAGCGCAGTGCCACGACCGCGGGGAGGGGCAAAAGTGTGCCGGCCAGGCCTACTTCGATCGTTTTCAGGAACTGTTAGCATTGCCACCGGAATCTTTAGGGCTGGGCAACGACACCATGAGTTCCCCGCAAGAAACCAATCTGCAATACTGGACGCGCCTCAGCGCCAGATCCGCCGAAACATTGGCCGCAGAATTTCATGTTTTTGGCGTGATCAATTACCCCTTGCCCGCATGAGAATCAACGCGGCCAGGCGGAACTCCGGGAGTGGCTTCGGACGGCGGATGTGATATTTTGGCCTAAGCCTGTCGGATATTTGTACAGCGTTTTTGCGACGGCACCCGTCAAGCTTTGACCATGAGATTCTTTACCATGAAAATCACATCCATCCCGCTCCTCTTTTTGTGCTTTGTTTTTCCCTTCTCCAGCCAGGCTGAAGAGGTGCGGGTGGATTGGGAAGGGGCGTTTGATGGGAAGACGGGTTCCGATTTGCGCGAACCGGATCGTCGCCTCATGATCATTGGCGCTCGAAAGGAGAGTCTGAGTTTCGTTGACGGAACTTCCACCCCGCCAAGCCCCTTCGCCGGAGGCAAAACCGCTCTGGTATTAGATTCGAAGCCGGAAACTCCGTACTGGATGCGATTGTGCTTCCGCCCATTCGACACGCCAGAGGCACCTCAAGGAGCGGTGGAATTCTTCCTTCATCCCGTGGAAGGCAGAGGGGAAGTTCAGGTCGGCCATCAAAGTGCTCCGTGGGACCCGCAGGTCAACAAAACCTATTACATTGAAAACGCGGCCTTCGATGTGGGACTGACTCCCGGGTCGGAACCGATTGTCGCCGGAAGGCTTGGCGAGACGGATTCCGTCACCACGATCACGGCAGGAGAAACCTATCGGGTGACGATCAAATGGGACTTAACCCAGTCCCCTCCCATCGCGCGCATCTTTCTTAACGGGGAGGTCTTGCGAGAAAAGGGAAAGGCGGCCCCGCTCAACCCGCCGCTGGGAACGATTGCAGGCAGCAAGGGTCTGAATGCTTTCAGGGTCTCTCTCGGAGGACCCGAGGATCACGTGGGGAGGCTCCTGGTCGGCCCCATGGCCGCGTTCCTCGGCTCCATCCCCGATATGGAGCAGGCGGGAAATCTCAGCGATCTCTGAGACGGCAAAACCTCCCGGTGGAAATCTTGGGACTGACGACGCGATCCCGCGTTCGCGGCGACGCGGCATCCAACCGAAAGCACCGCCTACTCGCAGGGATTGACGCCCCAACCGGGCACTGGTCATTTTTCCTAACCACCGTAACTCCTCTTGGCCATCCGGAGCTGAGCGGGCAATCTTACAGTTGGGTAAGCCCAGGGAGAAAATAGAACAATGGAACAATGGAATCTTATTAAGCGGACATATTTACTTAAAATGAACAAATCTCCGTTCCCGATGAGCAGGAACTCCGCATCCTGGGTATTGCTTGCCGCCACTTGTGCGCTCCTCCTTGCATTCGTGCAGGACGGGTGGGCCGTTGACCGAACCAAAGCAAACAACACAACCAATTTGAACCAAACCGGGAGTTGGGCCGCGGGGGTAGTTCCCACAAGTAGCGATGTGGGTGTCTGGGACGATACGGTCACCGGAGCCAACACGACCCTGCTCGGCGGCAACCTTACTTGGCTGGGCATCCGCATCGGCGGAACCACGCAAACTGGACTGATCACCGTCAATACGGGAAACACCCTTACCCTCGGCTCTTCCGGAATCGACCTATCATCCACCTCAAGGAATCTCACTCTCTATAACGCGGTCACCGCAGGAGCAGACCAGAATTGGGCAGTGGGAACAGGGCGTACGTTGTCTTTCGGAGACTTCGCCACCAACGAACTCAGCGGGAGTGGCAATGTGACAAAGACAGGTAGTGGCACCCTGGTGACCGGTCATACCTCGTCGAGCTATAACGGCACCTTCACTATCGAGAGCGGAACTTGGTATACCCGCGGCAATGGTTTTTCTGCGGTAGATTCAGCCGTCGTCTTAAAAGCTGGTGTGACGGTCTCAAATCTGACGACAGCAATTGCCACCGTCAGTGGAAGCACCGGAAATACTACCACCCACATCGACGGCAACGTGACCCTGATTGGAACCAATGGTGGCACATCGGACACCACAAGCTTGGTATTCAACCGCACGGCAGGCACTGCGGCGGTCAACCTGCGGGCGAATGCCGAGATTAATGTTTCCAATGCACCGGTCGGCCCGAATTTGACCGGTGGACGGGTATCTTTTGGGGGAGTGAGCGAAAGCGGAGGAAGCTTCAGCCTCACCAAAACGGGCCAAGGCATCTTGGAGTTCAACAATGCACAGACCACTAACACAACTTACACGGGGGGAACCTTCGTCAACGGAGGCACCCTGCGGCTGTCCGCTTACGGCAAACTATCGACAGGAGGAAACGTCACCATCAACGGCGGATCAACTCTCGATCTAAATATTTTTATCGACCAATCGGTCGGCACCGTCACCCTCAACGACGGCAATATCACCCAAGGAACAGCCAGTCCGACCAGAACCCTCTCTGCCACGAGCTTCGTGATGTCCAACGGTTCGGTCAGTCAGAGACTTGCCGGCGCGAATGCCACCATGACCAAGGGAACCTCGGGCACGGTCACGCTCTCTGCCAACAATACTTATGGTGGCGGAACGAGCATCACCGCCGGAACTTTACTGGTTAATAACTCGGCAGGTTCGGGAACCGGGAACGGCACGGTAAATGTGGAAAGTGCTGGAATTCTCGGTGGTAACGGCACCATCACCGGCACCACGACCATCAGTGGCTCCCTGCGACCGGGCAACAGCATCGGAACGCTCACCGTCGACGACGATGTGACATGGAACGCCGGCAGCAACTGGGTTTTCGAGCTCGGTACGGCGGGCGCGAGCATGGGCTCACCCGGAACGAGCGATCTGCTTAACCTCACCGGCGCGGGCGCTGATTTTCTCAAGGGAAGCGGTAGCGGATGGACATTCGACTTTGGCGGAGGAGGAGCGGTCGGCTGGTACCAACTCGTGAATTGGACGGGAACGTCCGGGTTTACGGGCAGCGACTTCGCCGGCATCAACCTAGCCTCGGGCCTTTCGGTGGGATCGTTTGTCGTGGACGGTCCGAGCACGGCACTCTACCTCTCGGTCATTCCCGAGCCGTCGACCGCACTCATCCTCATCGGTGGTCTGGGCACCCTTTTGATCCTGCATCGTCTGCGCCGCCAGCGACAATCCTGAATCCATCCCTTCACCGTGAAGAGCAGGAAGGGCATGAAGGAAATGGCTCCAAAAGGGGCTGAAAAGATGCCTTCACGCGTGCACCCGTTCGGTGAACGAGATGACGCCAGATCAGAACAAGTCACTCAGTCACCTTCATGCTCTTCATGTCCTTCATGGTAGTTTGAGCTGAGGGGATCAAAACCGGCAACCTCGCCGGCGTAGACGTTGAAGCGTCCATCGCGCAGGAAACCGACCAGCGTAAGTCCGCTCCCTGCCGCAAACTCCACCGCGAGACTGGACGGTGCGGAAACGGACGCAATCACCGCGATTCGCGCCGCAAGGGCTTTTTGGACGATCTCAAACGACGCCCGACCACTCACAAACAGCGTGCATCCCGCCAGAGGCATGCAGCCCTGCCGCAGGCAGGCCCCAATGGCCTTATCCACCGCATTGTGGCGCCCGATGTCCTCCCTCGCGGCAAGGAGATTGCCGTCGGGATCGAAAACACCCGCCGCATGCAAACCGCCCGTACGGGCAAACGCGACCTGGTCCCCGGCCAAACGCCCGGATAAGGTGGTTAGAAACGTCGCGTCCGGAGGTGTTGACGCCGCGACGGGCGGGAATTTCAACAGAACTTCGTCGATCGAGGTCTTGCCGCACAACCCGCAACTGACGTTGACCGGTCCTCGCGGGGAGGGTCGTTGGAATCCCGCGGCGGCGGATGCCGTGAGAAATACGTTCAGGATGTTTTCCCGACCGACCACGTCGCCGCGCCCGCAGTGCGCCATTTCCAGCACATCGCTGCCAAGGTGAATCAACCCCTCCGTGAAAAGATATCCGGCCGCCAGATCCTCGTCGCAACCCGGCGTGCGCATGGTTACGGCCACCGCATCGCCGAGCACACGGATTTCGAGCGGTTCCTCGACGGCCACCCAATCGGGACAGCCCGCCTCGAGTCGGCCGTTGAGAAACCGCCGGATGCTCACCTCGCGAACGGCGGGGTCAGTCTTTCTCCACCCGGACATGCGCGTTGTAATTAGGCACCCCGCCCATTCGATCGACCACTCCCCGACGGATGAGCCCGTTGCCCTCCGGCCAGTGCACCTGGAAGTTCCCGGGGGCAATGGGGGCCGGATGCACCCGACCCCGGTAGCGCCCCACGTCGCTGACGAGAGTAATCTCCTGACCCGCCGCCACGCCGAGCGCGGCGGCATCGGTTTCATTCATGAGAATGGCATCGCGCGGCGCATCATTCAGAGGATCCACCTCCGCGTAGATCAGGGTGTTGAACTGCTTCCCCCGCCGAGTGCTCACATGGAAGACGCCGGGGTCGCGGTGGATCTGCGGGGGTGCGATCGCCCGGAAATGCCCGCGGCCATCGGACGTTGGAAAATTTCCGTCCGCGCAGAGGTGCGGGCCCCCGTACTGGAACGCGTCGCCTGTGGTGCGCAGGTTCTGAATGCCGTCGTAGAACGGAACCACGCGAGCAATCTCCTCGCGCATTTTCCAGCCATCTTCGCACCCGAACCACGCCCCGCGTGCGGGGTCCACTTCGATGGCGATATCCCGCAGGATCCGCCACTCCGCCCGCGCCTCCCCGACCTCTCGCGGCAGTTCGGGCGAAAACATCACCCGACGTTCCGTGCTGGTCTCGGTTCCCCCATCGTCCTGCTCATATCGGGTCTTGGCGGGGAGGAGAAAAACCGCGTCGCGCGCCGGGATGAGCATCTGATCTGTCACGACGATGTCCTGATGCACGCGGACGGCCGCATGGGACATGGCCGTCCGCACATGGACAGGATCGGGCAGCGTTCGCAGAAAATTCCCGCCCAGGCAGTAGAACACGTCCAATTCCCCCCGTCCGCACGCGTCCACCATTTCCGTCGCCGTCATCCCACGCCAATCCGGCACTTCGAAACCGTACTGCGCAGAGAGTGCTGCGGCATTCGCGGCGTTGACCGGCAGATATCCGGGGAAAGTCGTCGCGTAGGCTCCCATCTCCGCGCCGCCTTGAACCGAGGAGTGCCCGCGGATGGGCATGACTCCGTTTTTCTCCGTTCCGATGTAGCCGCGGGCAAGTGCGAGATTGAGGATGGCCTGGACCGCATCCCCGCCGAACGGATGCTGCGTGATACCCATGCTCCAGACGAGCACGGCATTCTTCGCATCGCGGATCAACTCGGCAAACTCCCGCATCGCCGCTCGATCCAGCCCGGCGGCACGCTCCAGGGGTTCCCACTCCAGAGCGCCCAACTGCGCGGCGAGTTCCTCAAAACCGGTCGTGTGTCGGTCGACAAACGAGGTATTCACCCAACCCTCCTCGCACAAAATCTTCATCACTCCGGACAAGAACGCAATGTCCCCTCCCTGACTCACCGGGAACCAAAAATCCGCCAGGCCACTTCCGAACAGTGCGGAATCCAGATTCGAGGGTACCCAGTAGCGCTTCATGCCGGGCTCGAGGTAAGGATTCACCAGCACCACGCGGGTGCCGAGTTTCTTTGCTTCGTGAAGGTACTTCGTGCTCACCGGTTGGTCGTTCGCCGGATTCGATCCGAAGAAAATGACCAAATCGCTCCCGTACCAGTCCCGGTAGCTGCACGTCGAAGCCGCCACACCGAGCGCCTCTTTCATAGCGGAACCGGAGGGCGAGTGACAGATCCGCGCCGCGTTATCGATGTGATTCGTACCGAGGAAACGCGCGACTTTTTGCGCCATGTAGTACACCTCGTTGGTCACGCCGCGTGCCGTTACAAAAAACGCGAGCCGTTGCGGTTCCGTGCTCCGGATCTTGCCCGAAATGCGCCGATTGGCTTCCTCCCAGGTAATCCGCCGAAAACCCGCCGCGTCCTTTTCCCGGACCATCGGGTACGCGAGGCGCCCCAATGCACGAAGCGCGGCGTTATCCATCCCATGAAGCGCGGAGACGTCCGAAAGCACGTTCTCATCCATCGGCGGCATGGTGTTCAGCCGAAGAAGATTCAAACGGGTCATGCACAAATGCGGGCCCTTAACCGTCCAGTCCTTTAACCCGGCCACGCCCAGTGCGCAGCCATCGCAGACGCCCTTGGTAACGACCTTCCACGCGTAAGGCAGGTTGTCGCGGTTCTTCCAGACAATGCCCGCCATGTCCCGAAAATGACGCGGCTTGGTTTGTCCCAAGCCGAACGGTACGGCATTTCTCAGCCGTTCTTTCCAAGAGAGGCGGATGGCGTGGGAACTGACGGACACCGTGTTGCGCCTGCGGGACTATTCCCCGCCGTTACGGCCCGGGAACGTCAGCTCCGCGATGCCGCTTTTGTCGAGTTCTCCGAGTCCAAGCGCGATCATTCGGTCGTACTGCGCCTTGGTCGCAATCGCAAGCGGCAGGTGCAGGCCCTCCTGGAACGAAAGGGCAAGGGCAATGCCGCTGTCCTTGGCAGCGTGAGCGGCGGAGAAGTAGCACGCATGATCCCGGTTGACCATATCTTCCCCGTCGGTGGCGAGCACCCGGGAGTTCGCCCCCGTCTGCGAAAACACCTCCATGAGCACCGCCAGATCGAGCCCGAGCGCCGCGCCCAAGCCCAGTCCCTCGGCGAGGCCTGCGGTGTTGATGTTCATGACCATGTTGACGAGCGCCTTGACCTTCCCGGCGGACCCCGCCTCGCCAATAAACCGTGGAGACTCGCTGAGTGCGCTCAGCACCGGCATGACCCGATCGAATACGGCCTTCCGGCCCGCACACATCAGGTAAAGCGTGCCTTGACGTGCCTGCGTGATACTGGAGGCCATGCATGCCTCAAGACTCGACGCGCCTGCTGAATCCGCAAGCGCCTCGATTTCCACGTGCAGCGCGGGACTGACCGTCGCACAGTTGATGAAAATCCGGCCGGTGGCTCCGACGAGGAGGCTATCCCCTTCCGTGGAAAAGATCGCCCGTTGCGCGGCATCGTCGGTGACCACGGTGATCACCACGTCCGCGGCGGCAGTCACCGCAGCCAGCGCGTCGCAGGCCGCGGCCCCCAATTCGTTGGCAAGCGCCTGTGCCCCCTCGCGGTGCCGATCGTACACCGCAGTGACCGCGAAGCCCTGATCGACCAGCCGCCGCGCCATGTTTGCGCCCATGCGACCCACTCCAACCACTCCAATGCGTTCGTTTTGCATAATCGTTCCGTTTGTTTCGCGATGGCTCAGTCGGACGGACTAACCCAGCGCTTTCGTCCAGGCGTCCGCGATGATCCGGCGCAACACAATTGCGTCCTCCCAACTATTGGGAAGCTGGGCAAAGTTGTAACCCCCGTCGACGGGTCCCATTTCTGGAACGAGGATGACCTCGCGCCCGGCCTGATTGCCAGCGACCCACATTTCCAAAGCTTTCTCAAGGAAGGGAATCCACTGCGTGATCTCCAACGAAAGCCCCCCTTTGCCGTCGGTCACCGGAACCTGACAGTGGTGGCCGTTAAACGGACGAAAATGGAAT
>Ga0247836_1003054_pt1 | contig 23015 bp, 19 predicted proteins | sample LaCruzMarch2015__4_FD_187116 | JGI IMG/M metagenome (GOLD analysis project Ga0247836, IMG submission 187116) | Freshwater microbial communities from meromictic Lake La Cruz, Castile-La Mancha, Spain - LaCruzMarch2015_14m | ecosystem: Environmental > Aquatic > Freshwater > Lake | place: Spain... | reverse complement strand
TGGCGATGCCATGTCGAAAGGTGAAGGAGGTTGAGGCCGAGTCGGTTGCCTACCTTGTCACCGCGCACGCTGGCCTGGACTCTTCCGATTACACGTTCGGCTACGTTGCTAGTTGGGGCGCCGGTAAGAATCTTGAAAATCCGAGCCGCACTGCGGCTCGAATACTTGCTGCCGCTAGAACCATCACCACACTGCTGGATTCACCAGGCCCAGCGACTTTGGGTCTCAATGGCGAGGTGACCACTTCCTTGGTGCCACCGGCGTGCTCTGCGCTGAGTTGGACGAAACCTTCACAGCCTTCCGGGATCAACATGGCCTGACCTAGTAACTAAAACGGCAGCAAACATTTTCTTTTGCGGGTGCCACGTGTGGTGTTGTGTCGTTAGGACCAGGAGATTGAAGGTGGCCGGTGGGTGGTGGCTGGGGCGGTGGCATCGATGCCGTGCTGGCGCACCTGCTCGAGGACAGGTCCAACTTCTTGGGTGTAGGTATCAAGACCGCGATCCTTCGCGATTGCCTCTAGCGCTTTGCCTGTTGACCAGTGCATTGCGTTTCGAGCGTGAAAGATGGAGATCGCAGCTCCGTTTGTGTTGGCGAGTTCAGCTTCAGTGAGATCGGCTCCGGTCAGGTTCGCGTCGGTGATGTTCGCCCCGCTCAGATCAGCGCCGCGTAGTGCACTTCCTAAAAACGATGCCGAGTGCGCATTGGCGCCGCGAAGTAGGGCACTAGTCAGGTGCGCGCCGTCGAAATTGGCCTCAGTGAGGTCACTGTCGGTGAAATCGGCTCCGGTGCAGTCGGCCCGCTGTAGGTCAGCCACAGATAACTGGGCCTTCACCAATTTCGCCCCGACAAGGATGGCGCCCCTAAGTACCGCACCTTCAAGGTTCGCTCCACTGAAATCCGCACCTTCCAGGTTCGCTCCACTGAAATCCGCGCCTTCAAGGTTCGCTCCACTGAAATCCGTACCGGCCAGCTCACTCCGGGTGAAGTTGGCATCTAAAAGGTCGGCGCCGGCGAACGGGGCCACCGGTGTTCCCTGGTGCACTTCGGGTCGATCTTTCATGCTGGTCCTCCTGGCGTCTGTGGGCTCACCTGCAAGACACTCCTCGCTTTGTGAGGGCGCCTATAACTAGATCAACGGTATGAGGGGCACTGGTACCGCCATATTTCAGCAAAGCGACTGGGGGCACTACATGTCGAACCTTGTCTGCTTTGTTTCTTTAATCCTATTTAGGCAGTATGTCCTGTCATTTTGGCGTCATATAACGCGCAATTCAGACATTGCAAAGGCTCCGTGACTCATAGAGCGAAGTTATGGCGCGGGTGCCAAGGTCGCATCATGGCCGGAATGCAATCAACCAAATAACCACCTCAAAACCAACCTGAAGCAGTAGTGGCGGGCCAATTTCGCCTTCGACACAGGCAGGTTCCAAGTGACACATCGCCAACTCATCTTGCGCGGTTCAGGTCACAGTGTTTTTAATACCCGATTGCCAGGCAAGATAGTCTAGAATCGCACTGAGCACCTAAAGTGGCCTGCTCATAGGGGGCGGAGATGTGCTGCACTAGCTCAACTCGGATCTCGTTGATTCTGGCTGCAGTTGCGCTGACTGCAAGTGCATGTGGAAGCCAGCCGAGTGCATCGCATTTAAATGCCGTTCAAGAGGTGTGTGATCGGATTTTCGTTGCGGATTCTTCCACAACGAGTCCTGAAGAGTTCCTTGCCATGCTCGTTCGAGGAGAAGCCGTCGCGGACGCTGCCGCTGCCGATGAGGACGTATACAGAACCCTGGCCGCAGGATTTGATGGCGCCGTCAGGGCATTGAATTCGGGTGACTCCACCAGATACTTGGAGGAGTCCATGCTCATCGCCAGTGAGTGCACGGACTTTATGTCAGGTGCCAAGCCCTAAAAAATTGGGTATGACGCTAATGCTCGACTTGGATTGCGTCATTAGACAGTGTCCTCAGTAACTGGAGAAATTAACAGGCCGCCAGTATCCCACCTTCTGGGTTGGCCCTCGTCCGAGGGAAGGTGGGTTTGGTATCCGAAACACAGCTTCATGTCCTGGGCAGGTATCGACATACTTGAGGATCGCAGTTGGGACTCTACGACCTAAGGATGGATCAAAGGTCTCCATAACATGGCACCATCGAGTGACGGCACGTCTTGTGCACCGCCGCTCTTTTCCCAAGAGTTCAGTTATTGGAAATCCCTTCTTCAGATACTTTTTTGGCCAGTCCCGCAGAGGCGGAATCGCGAAGCCATCGCCCTCCATTTCGCAATAGCCAATATCCGGCAGATCCGGGAAAGCAACGGGTAATTCATCGTGCGCTACGATCCAGCGGCGCTCAACGTCACCGTATTTTTCGGAAAGTGGCGCACTTCGAAAACGAAGATCGCGGTATAGGTCTAAGTCCATTGATGTCCAGTCGCTATTATTCGCGGGCCATCCGTCTCCGCCAAGCTCAACGCCCCCGAATGGCAGCGGATCCACGCCGGTTACTTCCTGTTGATCTCTCTCCGCAGCATAAAGTCGGTTTGGTTCTTCTGCTTGGGCTACCTGCTGCCCACATTTACCACAGAACTTGGGCGCGTCGCCAACTAAACCCTCACCACATTCACTGCAGTACATCGTGCCCCCTGTGCCGCTCTCTGATGCGGTTTATCCTGCCATCCCCCGCCGGGTCGATGGCCAGAAGTCGCCAGATGGTGTGTGCGAGTGCTTGGCCGCGGGCACGTTTGCTGGTGAAATCTATAGTGCCGAGAGATTCCTCGATTAGGACGCCGTTGATGAGGGCAGCGATCTCCCAGGCCTGCACGTCTGGGCGTGCCCAGCCTTGGCGTTGGCCTTCTTCGATGCGGACGGCGATGGCTTGCTGCCGGGGTTTGAGGACGAATTCGATGACTGACTTCATTAGGCGCGGCTCGTCCTCCACGTGGGTGATCGCTGTTGCTAGTAGCCGAGGCAGTCGCCCCGGCAGGTCGGAGGCGAATAGGGCTGCGGCTTCAAGTTGTTCGCGGGGGCTACCGCTTTCGCCCCATCCTCCGTCTAGGGGTGGCATCTGTTTTACCGCGGCAACAGCCAAGTCCGCGAGGTTTGGGTAGTGGCGGTAGATGGTGCGGCGGTTAATGCCGCTCGTGGCCGCGAGGTTATCAATGGTCAAGTAGCCGTATCCCCGTGAGCAAATCAGGTCGAGCGCATGGGCAGCGATCGCCGAATGTAACTGCAGCCAAGCCGCTCCCCCGGCGTGCACGCCTTTAACTGGCGTGACACTTTTCCTCGGCACCCCGCCAACCTACCCCATTAGGGCTATATCTGTCACAAGTTCAGGCACAAATGTGACACCTTCTGCGCGAATAAATATCTGTTTAATGGTTTAAGTCGCGTGTCGGTGGGGAATAAGTGTCTTGTCATGTTGTATGGCTATTTGGCCCAGAACGGGGAAGAAGAAATGAAGATCCGAAAGTTTATTGCAGCCTCCGCGGTAACCGCGGGGGTGTGCGTGGCGATGCTCACCGCTCCGATGGCTAACGCCGAACCAGTCGCAAACTCCCTCATTGCTCAAGACGACGCACCGGCGCCCTTAGCGCCGAGCACTGTGGTGGTTGGCGTTGATGCTGACATCCCCTCGGGGCTAACAGTGCGGGGAGCCGCAGACAAGGTGATCAGTGTCCAGGGCGCCGGTGAGAAAACCCGCACGGGCAAAGCCATCAAGTCAGGGTCTCCGGTGGTATTCAACAAGCTCACCCCCGGCAAGGTTTACACGGTTCTAATTGCTGGTAAGCGCATCGGTACCGCGACCCCTGTTGCAGCACCTAGCCCGGCATGGGGCCTAACCGTGTCAACCACTGGCCAACTCGGAACTGTTGCGTTGGAGTGGAAGCATCAGGTGACAAAAGCCCAAGGCAAAGTTTCCTACCAGGTAACTGCCACACCACAAGTTATCAACGCCCGCTCGCTACCTTCACCTAAAGCGGTGACAGCTCAAGTGGCTGCGATGAGTTGGACTCTGGAAAACTTGGACCCGGCGGTCCTCTACACGTTCTCGGTCACCCCGGTTAACAGTGCCGCCACGGGCGCGGCAACAACCGCGGCCATGAGTCGCACCCTTGGGGAGATCTTCGGCACCGGCGAGGTCACCTCCGACCCGGCCCCGGCCCTTCCAGCAACCCAGGCACCAGCTCAAGTCCCCGCATCGGTGCCCGCACCAGTGCCCGCCTCAGCGCCCGGGCCGGTAGCACCAAGTACCCGCACTATCTACGTCTGCCCTGATGCCTATACCGAGACCGGTAGCGGTGTCTGCGAAAAAACCTCCGCCTACACCTACACCTCGATCGGCTACACCTATCACAGCGAACCGAACTACGTGCAGGTGCAGATCGGCACCACCGAACGCTCACATCCATTCGATGGCAACGCCTGCGGTTGGGGCACGCTCTATGGCAACACCTGCTACGAGTGGACCGCGGTTTACGAAACCCGCCAACAGGGCACCAACCAGGTCAAGGACACCACCCCCGCCGGTTACACCGACACCGGTAGCACTTGGTCAAAGAAGGACGCCATGCCCACCGGTTACACCGACAACGGCAGCGCCTGGGTTCAGACCACCGCCAAGGTCGCCAAGATCGTTTCGGCCTGATCTTAAGAATTGAATAGGAGATCAGCCATGAAGAACGAAGACTTGATGCAAATTGTGCGAGACCCAGACCTGATTGATCCACTTGCAGCACGGGCGCTAATTCAACTGGCGCGGTCCGCGGCGCGCGGTGATGAGGACATCGCCGGGGACGTGCTCCTAGCATTAACTGAGAAACTGCTACCCGGTGGCGTGCTGCGCCAGCGGCTAGGCACCCATGCGAATCCGCCGGCACTGCTAGTGAAGTCGGCATCGAATGCGGCCCGGGATGCGTGGGATAGTGCCGGGCGCTTTAAGCGCACCATCCCACTAACTGTCGATGGGGAGCTAACTGGCATCGAGCCTGCGGTATCCCCGTTTAGTCCAACGTATGGATTGTTTGATCTGCTCGGTGAACTTGGCTGGACAACCGAGCACCTAGAGATGCTCGCCCTACCACGCAAGCGGGCAGGGCGCTCGGTGCATCCTGGGATCGAAGAGGGACTAGAAAAACTCGCTGCGTGTTTTGGTATCACCGCGCGCTGCCCAGGTTGCCCAACCGAATACGACTTGCTACGCGTTGACCTACAGGGCCCAGACTCCTGGCCGCAGCTAGTACCGGTACTAGTTGAGTGGGGCTGGTCCCAAGAGGTGATCGAGTACATCACCACTTCACCAGCGAACATCGCCCACTGGCGCGCACTATCGATTGCACCACCAGCGCGCCAAGAGCGACGCATGGTTGAGATCGTGCGAAAGATGCGCGTGGAACCTTGGCTACTGCAGGACTCCCAAGTGATCCGCGACTGCGTACAGTCCGCAAAAAACCAAGCCCCCCGCCTGGAACTGGCAGCACCAAACGGATGGGGGCAATGCCAAAGAGCGTCATAAATGCGAGGTACCGGCCGGGCGGGCGTGATTGGGCTTCACACCGAAACAATCACCCCACCCGGCGCGGGGTACCCCCGCGCGTGTCAACAAACTAAAAAGCAAATTGATAAATAGATAAATTGATAAATAGTTAAAAAGCCCGCACCGGCCGGACGCCGTACGCGTTGTCCTTGAGGAAGTTGCCCTGATACCCATCGGCGAAGGCCTGGTACCACGCGTCGTACGCATCGTCCTGCGAGGAACTCCAGTAGTCACCAGCCCCAAACCCGCCAACACTTTCTCGCTGCTCATACAACTCGTTCAACTCATCCTTTGAGGGCAAGAACCAATCGGTTTTCCCGCCACCGTCATAGTCGCTAACCGTGTTCGCCGCACCCGACCCGCACGCAGCAGTTATCAACTTCGTGTTCGCCGCACCCGCCCCTATCGTTTCCTTCGTCCCAGCCAAATCCAATCCCGAATCGTCACACCAATCTGCTGGAGCTAATTCGGGCCCCGCCTCCAAATACCGACCCCACGGCTGGTCAGAGCCCGCGTCATAGAAGACGATCCCCCCACCGGGGCCGGTATCACCAACGTTGCATTCGCTACCCAGCAGGCACGCCGCCGCTACGCGCTGAGCCTCCTGATTTGCAAGAGAGGTGCTGTAGCCGTAGCCACCAGCAATAAGAGCGAGGACCACCACCGTGAGGATCAACAACGACACCGGCTTGTGAAGGACAACCCACCGTTTCGCTGGGCTCATTGCTGCAATCTGAAGTTCGCGTGCAACTTTCGCACGCTCGACCTCCTCCGCCTTCGCCCGGGCCGCTTCCTGCTCTCTTTGTCGCGACTCCTCGGTGAGGCGGGCTGTCTCCTGCATCAATTCTTGTTCATGTTCTTGTTTAGCTATCAGTTCAGTTGCATTACGGAGTTCCTCGCGGGTGCGAAACTCATTCTCTATCAATGTAATCGCATCAGCTAATCGCTTGAGGCCCTCAGGGTCCGTGACCCCAACTAGGGTGGGGTCACGTTTGATTGCTTCAACAACGATCAACTCCCGCGCAGGGATCTGAACTCCCGAGGCGGAACTTCCGCCACCCCCGCCTCCATGTGCCTCTAACGCTTTCAAATAAATATCACCTTGCTCTTCTCGACGTTTTCGCTGCACCTCCTCTGATGGTTGCATAACAGCGATGATGATTACGCCTACCCAACCCAAAAACAATCCAAGGGCCACGCCGGCACCTGTCCGGCCTTTGCGCTCGCCAATTACTCCGCCAAGAACAGTAGCTATCACCACCCAGAAGATCAAGAAGAAGAGGAATAGGAAGATGACATCCATTTACATGCTCCTTGTGCTAGCGCGGTTCTGACCTCGCCCTTGAGACAATACTCCTAATGTAAGTAACTTCGCAGAGATTCGTCATTTGCATCGGGCGGAGGGGATGCCGGTTAAGGCGATCGCCCGCCGGCTGGGGATATCGAACAACTGGTCTGCTGAAGTTATCGAGTACATCACCACTTCACCAGCGAACATCGCCCACTGGCGCGCACTATCGATTGCACCACCAGCGCGCCAAGAGCGACGCATGGTTGAGGTTGTGCGAAAGATGCGTGTGGAACCTTGGCTACTGCAGGACTCCCAAGTGATCCGCGACAGCGTACAGTCCGCCAAAAATCAAGCCCCCCGCCTGGAACTGGCAGCACCAAACGGATGGGGGCAATGCCAAAGAGCGTCATAAATGCGAGGTACCGACCGGGTGGGGCCGTTGATAGGCCAGAAGCACTTCGACCCCACCTGGAGGTACCCGTGAAGACCATCACCCCAACCGACATCGTCGCCGCACTCAGTCACTGCCAGCCGGCCCAACTCGCCCACGCCCTGGCTTCCTCCCCCGAGTCAGCGTTCCAGCGTCTCGCCAATGCTGTTCTAGAGGCCGCGCAGTTCAAGGCCACCTTCCCTCGCGATGATGTCATTGCCGAAGCCGATGCATTGCTATATGACGTACTGCGGTGGCCCGTGGTGGACGCTAATCCGAGAGGGGTCAGTGTGGATCCGATCTCGTTTGCCTATTACCAGCAGGTGAGCATCACCGAAGCCACCCGGGTGCTGGAGCTGATTGCCGCTACCGAGTCTGAGGCATGCGATCGGCTCATGGCATCTGGAATTGAACCGAACTTCACCCTCGCCCAATCGCAGGTGTACGACTGCGTCGTGAACCTGCGCGCGCAGCAACTCATCCCAACAAGGCACCTAGTTCGCGAGCACGCGACCTGCGTCGCAGCATCAGCGATGCGACCTGGCGAAGGCTCAAATCCGATCATCTACTCAAACGATCCAACGCTGGCCCCACGGATCGCCAGCCCGTCCCCAAAGGTGCACGTGCTGTTGTGGCTCGACCGCATGGACGCCAACCCACCCCAAACTGGACTGTTAGAGGTCCGCATCGAATTTCTCTTAAGTGCCAAAGCAGAACTCGGCCAGGCATCTAGGGTCGCAAGTGAACTCTCGTCAGGTGTCGTTAACACCTCTCGAGCTTCAACTGCAGTAATTGCACCCATGGCCTCGCTTAGCTTGGCGGGTTGAAATGGCGCCCACCACAATTCTTAATGGCGTTGGCCGACTCCTTACGATTGAGCAAGCAGCCGACATCTTGGCAGTGAATCCACGCATGGTGCGCCGCCTGGTTGAAAGCCGCCGCATAGCCTTCGTGAAGGTCGGACGGCATGTGCGGTTTCGCGAGTGTGACCTGGTAACTGTGATGCAGGCGTGGACGATCCAACCGGTCAATCGCTCGCGATGAAATTGGCCGTAACATGCGATGTTGCTCAGCAGTCGACCTGGTCCACGCCCCCCGACCAGTGGCCCAAGCGCCCATGGTGCGGAATGAGTCCCGTCCCCATGTGATTCATCCTGCGTACTCGCCAGTTACCACTTGGGTGTAGGGCCGCTGGGATAAGCCCATCAGCTAGCTCCGCTACCCGAACAGGAACGACAGTAACAAGACGATGGCTATCACGGCGACTGTCAGGCCGACGATCCCGCCGAGGAAGGTGGTTAGGCAATCGTCGCCCCGTTGTTGTGGTGGCATGCCCCCTCCGTGGATTGTTGGTCCACGCATCTTCGCAAGGGGGTGTGACATTCAGCAGCCTCAGGGAAGCACCGCGTTGATAAAGCGGCACACAAGGCGAAGATCATCTGGTGTGCTGGCCGGCGGGAACACCGCCTGGGCGTTGCTAATCACGAGGGCTAGCAGTCGGGCCCGCGAAAGTGCCACGTTAATGCGATTTATCTCGTAAAGGAAGCCGACGTCACGGGCCCCCTCGGCCAGTCGGCCCATGCTAAAGATGACCACATGCGCTTCTTGCCCTTGGAAGAGATCCACCGTGCCGACGTTCACTCCGCCCGGGACGGTTGCCCTTAACTTGTTGACGTGTGAATTATGCGGAGCGACGACAAGGATGTCACTGGTGGTGAGAGGTCTAGTCAAGCCCTCTTCGTCGGTCACGGTCACGTGCATGGTTAGCCCGTCGATGGCGGACAGGACGGCAGTTACCTCATCGTCACCGTCACCATCTAATGGAAGCCACTGCACGCCTGGACTCGCCCGGATGATTGTGCCAGCGACCGGGAAGTCGGATCCCTGCAAAGTGCGCAAGAGCGCGGCGCCGGCCGGGTGCAGCGCACTTTCATAAGCAAGGTCAGATACGACTTTGCAAACCTCCTCATGCATGCGCCAAGTCTCGTTCAAGAACACCCCGACGTGGCTAGGTAATACGGGGGCGCTGTTTGAAACGTATTCGAGTAGCGACTTGTCTATCTCCTCGTCGTGCCTGGCCTGAACCGGCGCGGCCAGTTGCTGCGGGTCGCCGAGCGCAACGGCCATCGGGGCACATCTTGAAACTGACAGCACGTCGGCAATGGAAAGCTGACCAGCCTCATCTACGACGAGCAGGTCGGCTGAACTGACAAGATCGTCTCGCGACCACGCGTAGCTGGTAGCGCCGGCAACCACCGGGGCTCCGTTGAGCCGGTAACTTTCAATCCAGCCTAGTAATTCGGAATTGGTTTTTATCTGATGAATCACAGGATCGTCGACGACCTTTTCACTGGGCCCGGCATGACCGAAAGAAATTGCCAACCCGCGTGCTGACGCTTCCTTTTTGATGGCCTGAAGCATGTTGTCGATTACTCGGTGCGATAATGCGGTCACGGCTATTACGGGGGAATGCCCGGACACTCGGCTTCGTTCAATGGCATCGCAGACTAGTTTTCCACCCAGCCAGGTCTTGCCGGTGCCAGGTGGGCCCTGAACGGCAAGAAGTCCGTGTGTCATAACACCGAGCAGGCGCATCGCCCGCTGCTGAGCCGATTCCCCATCTTGGGCGGCCATGGCGGCCGCATCCAGCGGCGGCTCCTGGTTGAGGATCGCCACAGCTAGGTCATGGGACGGAGCTAGCTCATCTGCTATCACTGCGCTAGCCAAGGTAAGTAATGCGTCTCGCTGGCTGTCGGTGGCGGCTGACTCCGACAACACGAATGGGCCGTACTGGTCCCGCACACTTGTGGTGGCGAAGGTGAAGAGCCCGTCCTCTGCATTGAACTCGGTAATGATCGTGCTGATCGGCTTGCGGTCATCGCCCTCGGCGAGGGCCTCTTTGACGTGCTTGCCGGCCCTGATCTTCCAACTGCCGGGCCGACACCGGGCCGTGAAGTTGGTGGCTCTCTTGCGGCCCTCTGGGGGTGCGCTGTCGATGATCTCAACGTCGAGGATGCATGACTCGTGCTCGGTGCCGCGACGAATACTGGAGTGCAATTCCTCGGACTCACCGTTCAGGTCGATGAATAGTGCGTTTGCAGGGTCGAAGGTGTCAGGCACTGCATCTCCATGCAGCGCCCAAGCCTGAAGACGAAGCAGGTTGATATAGGCGACTTTCGATTCGCGCCTATGCCATTCAAGCATGCGCGCGAGGTCAATGGCCCCGCGGGCACTAAGCCCGCATGGGAGCACATCAACACCGCTTGCAGCCGTGAGGAGTTGGTCGCGTAAGTCAGCTATCAAAGCGTCGGTTGCAACTACCTTGTCACTTGGCACATACGGCTCCCGTGCCGGTAGCAGGTCACTAGGGCTGAGCGCATTGGCCAACTCCACCAACCAAATATGCGTTGCATGGGTAGCGAGCACGTCATGCTCGTTGTAATGGCGGATCGCTTCGAGGATCTCCTGACGTTCCGCCGCGTCTCGGGAGAAGATGTACCGCTCGTATTGCACGATGCTTTCATCTGCCTTACTCACCCCGGCCGCGTCTTTCTTGCGGTCGTAGCCGGCTAGTTTCTCAATTTCCTTCAAGCTGGTCGTCCCTGCCTTGGTGCGCACCCCCACCTCGACAGCCCGGTAGAGGTCAACGAATCGGCTGGCGATAAGTGAGTCGACGCGCTCTTGCCAGCGATAAGCCTCTGCTTCATCCGGCCAATCTCTGGCAATGCGCCGGAGGCTTGTGGTCTCATAGGAGTTGTAGTGGTAGATGTGCCAATTGCCGCCGGCGCGGTCGCGCTGCTCCATGTCCTCCATGAACCAGGCGAAGGCCGCACTTTCCTCTTGTGGGGTGTGCGCCCACCGATGGAAATAGGCAAGATTCGTATCGCTATAAGCCCAGAGGTAGTCCAGGGTGGGCAGCCCCGCGTACGGGTCTCCTTCAAGATCGAAGTACAAGTCACCCGGGTCAGTGGCCGGGATACTCTTAAGGCCAGTGTCGATGGGTTGCGGGCGAATGAGTTCGTAGCCCGCATGCCCCACTTGAGCCCGGGCCTGCAGCCGCAGCCGATCGAACGTGGTTGCAGCCATTCCAGCCGGGCGAGCCGATTCGGTGCTTGCAGCTAGTTCGCTCATTGTCGTGAGGCCGCTGTCGCGGAGTTTGGCGCGCTGCTTGGTGCTTAGGAGGTGCACTCGACTGAGGTCGTTTGGACCCCATCCCTCGTCACAGAGTTGCTCCCAGCGACATGATTTGCAAGCGGCGATTGGCTCCGCCGTGGTCACTTGTGGTGTCGCCCTAGCGTCGAGGAAACGGGCTTGGGCTTGCCGGAGATACGGCTCGACGTCGGAGTATTTCCATTCGAATTCCTGCTCGTTCCCGAGCCAGATTTTCAAGCTTGGAGGAGGGGAACCTTGTATCGAGGTAACCACCTGGCCGTATAGGGCCATCTGCAGCAGCGCTTTTGAGCTCGGCGTGCGCGCAAGCTTGGTGTCACGCACCTCATAGGAATAATCACCGAGGGCGCTGGGGAACCCATCTACTCGCACGAGGAAATCCGCGTATCCGACCCAAGGGTCGGCAAGGAGGGTCGCCTGAAAGACGACATCGTCCCCGGCCTTCATCGACTTGATGGTTTCTTCGTTTGCCCGCTGGATACTTTCCAGCCCACCGGTGGGCCGCTTGATCTCGGTGACAGTGTGTCCTTGATCCTTTAACTGCTTGAGCATCTTGCGTTCGTGCATATCACCGCGCAACTGCGCGGGTGTCTCGAAGCGGGTTTCGTTCTCGTCCTCAGGGTCGAACAGGAGTCGTGGCTGTTCATTGGCCTTGAGCCAGTCCTGGAGGGCCTTGTCGGTCTTTGACAGTGCGTCGAGGGCGCTCTTGTGTTCGCAGGTCATCCAGTTCTGCAGGTCGCTTGGGGAGTAAAGGTACCCATGGTCCGTGCGAATCATCTTTCCCCTGTCATCGCCGTCCGGCCGCCAACCGGGCACCCGCTCATAGCAGAAGTACAGCACCGGGGTCTGACATCGGCGCTCGCCCAAGCCCTCAACAACACCCCGGTAGTCACCTATATACCGGGGTGTTGTCGCCCTAGTTCAATTACCATAAGCCTGCAAAGCGGTTTTGCCACCGAACTTTGCAGCTAATACGTCATCCACCTCATCTGCCCTTTCAGCTATAAGGATGACAGCATTCAGAAGTTCGCCCGCGACAAGATGTTCTGGCGCATCCAAAAGGGTCATACCTAGATTGACTATTGATTTTCCTGGAGTTTCGTCGTCCGCACTTATATCCCAGCGCCCAATTAATCTATTATAGTCAGGGTTGGTCAGCAATTCGCTGCAAAGGGCAGGCGTGGCGACTACGTCTCTTATTACCATGGCATCAACTCGTACGACTCCGACTCCTTGGGGAAAGTTGTAGTATTGGATGCAGACGACTGTGGAGCCCTCTCGACCCACCCAATGGTCCTCGCCATCAAATGAAAAGGTTTCGACAAACGCGTCCTGCAGCATCGCGTCGATCCTTTGCACCGACGCACTCGCCTTCGCGCTCTTCTTACTGAAAAGACCCATCATTTCTCCTAATAGTTTCGTGAAACTGACCGTGCGCCAGCCCCGTTCTTCAGTTCACCTGCTGTTGTGGCCAAACCGTCCTGCTGCCAATCTAAAGGTCATACGCGTGCAAGCAGTTTCAACGCATCACCTGCCCATTCACTGAACCAGCCGGTGCCCTCGGAGATGACTTCCCCCATATCTTGTTGTATGTCGACGATTTCTGACGGTGAGAGCCGCTTCAATAGCTTCTTGGCTCTCTTGTGATCGCCGTCCCTAGCCGCCAAGACCGCCGGATAAAGTTTTGCTTCAGGGTGCCCGTCCGCGCCAGCCTCGGACCAAAGTCGTAACGCTTCGGCACGGTTGCCAAGTGCGAGGTAGGCGAGGCCGGCATTGCTTTTGCAATTGGGCAACTGGGGCAGGAAATACTCTCGCAGATCAGGAGTAATTGAGTCCATCCAAATACTGACACGTGGGAAGTAGTTTTCAAAGGCTGCTATTGCGTCTTCCATGAGACCCAGGAGAGTGCGCGTCCAGATCAAGCTCGCCAGTGCATTGGGTTGTCCCTTACTCGCAGCCCGGTCGAACCCGGCCATTGCCTCGTATGGGTGGCCGTCCTGTAAGCACAAAGTCGCTGCATTGTTTAGTTCAATTTCATCTGCGTCTGGGTCTTGGATAAGCTCATGAAGTGGTCTGAACATTCGTTGCAGCAAGTCACCACCTATTTTCGACGGACTATTGGCCCGCAGGCGTACTTTAAGGTCTGGCACCGCCCCGTTGAATAATTCGCGGTGGTTGAAGATTCGCGCCATTGGCACAGCGTGGAGGAACTCCTCGAAGATTCCTGGTTCGTCATCGAACATCTTGGTGGCGTAATCTTGCGCTGCCATGAGGGAACTGACCGTACCTATCAGGACTGACTTGAGGTGGCCTCCTGACAGGTCCGCGCTGAGGGTGTAGCCGATATTGAGAGTTCGGATCGGCGCACTGCACCGGTGCGCCTCAGGATGATCCACGATGGCTCCGCTTGAACAGTAGTCAGACAATGAAGTACTGGCCCAAGCCTGCGGATAAAGCCGCTCAGGCGTGTCGCGGAATGTCATGCGACGTCCCATCATCCCGCCTAGCGTCATCCCGAAGCGGCCCATACCCGTGAGGTGGTGCTCTCTGGAATCGTTCTCCCCAAGCCTGAGAAGTGCTTCGATGACGCGGCGCTGGATGTGCTGGTGCGAATCTGTGAATGCGGCAATATCGGTGGTGGCCTGTCGATATTCCGGTGACAGATACGTCTCATAGTCTGCCGAATCGACTTGATCCTTAAACCTTGGGGTTTCGCCGGTTGCGATCACCCAAGCCGGACTAACGGCATCTGGTAAGCCAACCAATAGTGGGGTGGAGACTTTGGCGTAGCGGTCCTGATCCTCACCACCTGAGATTTCAAAAAAGATCTGGCAATTGCCGGATTCGACACTCCAGCGGCCGGCCAGCAGGTGGTCTCCGAGTTGTGACATCTTCCAGCCGACCTGCTCCAGAACTTCCTTTATCCGGCGAGCGAAATCGCTGTCGTCGATAGCCAGCGCGGCCGAGTGGTCATCGCGCAAGGCCGGTGCCTGTTCCATGACTCCAAGGGGAAAGGAAGGCGAGCCCACCAGGTCTCTTCCCAGGGTACCGGGCCACTGCTCCATGAACACTCCGAGAGTTGCCCAGGGCCCTCTGGTTCCTGCCTCATCCACCAGCAGGGTACCTATTTGACTTACGGCCTCGTCATAGCCGAATGTGGCACTTACTTGCTGGAGGCGAAGAGCCGTGACCAGTTCATCTGCACTTTCGGCGCTTTCGGCTAACTGGCGAAGGTGATTTCCCTCCGCGTTCCTTCGAACCGCGGGAATGACCACCATCGCCCGCTGTTCATTTATGAAACGCTCAGCCAAGAGGGCTTGGTACTCGGCATTGTCAGGGGATTCAGTCTGGTACCAGAGCCAGACGGTGGCTTGCAGGTCACCACTATCGTGGGCAAGCCGAGCCCAATGTTCACCCTCGGTTTCCTCCTCGTCAAGCCAAGCCAACACCTCCCCGAATGGCCATAGGTGCTGTGCGAGATAGGTGGCCGCGCCCGGGTACTCTTGGGCGAGAAGTCGCATTTTGTCGAGCGCACCCGGGTCCCCGTTCCACATGGACTGGTTGGCATAGTGGCACGAGGCGGATAGGTGACCGGTGTCAGCCGCGAGTCGACCTATATCGTCGGCAGTTGAGGTCAGGTGCGACTGGGCGGTCTGATAGAGGTCAAAGTCGTTGTTCATCGCTGCCCGGGCAATCGACCAGCAGACATTCGCATTGCCTTTTTCGATCTCAGTGGTGATGGCCGCAGCGACCTCGTCAGCCTCAGCGCCTCGGCCCACATGTCGAAGTAATGCTTCAAGGTAGATCAAGGCCGACAGGTCACCCGAACTCCTCGCTTGATAGAACGAGGCGATTGCCTCGTCATATCTTTCCTGCAATTGCCTAACGACCCCGCGCAACCGCCAAACATCCTCATGACTTGGAGCGCGTTCCAGCAACGCCCAAGCGTCATCTAGCAACGAACTTCGCTCATCTTGACTCCATTTTGAGTCGATCTCCATGCGGCGACTCAAATAAAGCAGCATCTGCGCGGCTTCAATATCGCGCTCGGCTTCAATCGTCATCGTCATCATCTTTCTCGGGTAGCCCCAGCAGGGCCGCGGAAGCCCGGATCTGCTCAGTGCTCAGCGGGTTGGCGAACACGGCGCCTCGGACGTCCTCATCACCGTCAAGCGCGAGTTGCGCGAGCAGCTCTACTGGTGAATTTCGATTCGCGGCTACGCCTTTACGCACGTGAGCCTCAACATCTGAGGCAAGGATCTGCAACAACTGTGCGGCGGCATCCTCGCGGTCAGCCAAAGCGTCTCTGACCCAATCGTCCTCGTCTGTCGTGAGGGAGAGCAGAAGTTCCCCCGAAGTATTGGGGTGCACCGCGACCTTCTTGCGCATCGATGGGTCGTCAGATTTGGCGTATAGACTGAGTATTTCCCGGGGGCAGGCCGGGTTTTCCAATACCGTCTCTACGACATCTGGTTCAGGGTCGCCGGCGAGAGCGACCAGCAACGCAGCCTCGGCATTCGGGTTCGCCGCAACGCCGCGTCGCACCCACCATTGTGAATCCTGCGCCAGCCCAGAAAGATCCTGCGAGGGCATCGCGGGGTTGGCTGCGGCCGCCGCACGAATCCACTCGTTTCCTTCTTGGGCGAATTCACTCAGCCATTCCGGCTTTGCCTGCGGGTTCGCTGCGACCGATGTTCGAAAGGCACCATTTTCACTGAGTCGATGCTCCTCCAATAACGACATGGTGAGAAATGGGCTCTCAAGAGCGATTCTGATCCGATCAAACTCACCGGAATGGAGGGCCTCTTCGGCCTCCGCCGTAGACGAGATCGATTGATCCGAGTCCAAGTCGTCATTACCCATGAGCACCCCCGTGCTGAGATGTATACCACGGTAGCATCGCTGGGACCACTTGTCGTCAGGTTTTACTGGATTCAGTGGTGACGCTGGTATCCCGTACGTACGGGTTCATGTATTGCTTGAAACCTGATTTAGGGAGTAACCTCCGAGTTAATTGTTGGCCGCTTGATGGGGGATCAAAGTGCGCGGATGGGCTACTGGTTTCGTCTTAATGATGTCGCTGCTGCTAGGTGGCGTGGGGCTTTCGAGCCCAGCGAATGCCACACCAGTGAATTGTGCTGCTAGCCAAGTCGAGGTAAGTAAAGGACTTCCGACCGGCGAGGCTTTTTGGGTGCAGGGGTCATGCGCCAAAGGTAAACATGTGTATTGCGCTTTCCTCAGGTATGGAAGATTTTTTAGGTGGGTGTGTACTTGCGTTAAAGATTGATTGTGCAGTTCGCGCAATGCGAAGAAGCAAAGAACTATTTGCGAGCCATCATCTCGGCGAGCTCGTTGTCAATTTCGTCTATTTCCTTCAGGAAGAGTATTAGCATCACGCGCAATTCTTCAGGAGACAGGTGGTCCGCGTACAGGTGGAAGGAAGCTCTGAGACCGAAGCGATGAGTATTGGTTTGGTCTGGACTGAGTTCTAGCACCTCGAACTTAGGGATGGTGCTCGCCCCGTTTCCGCGCACGCAAGCAATGCATGCGTCGTCGAAGTTTGCAGGCGGGGTAGTCAGGAGTGAACTAAAACGTAGGATGCGAAATCCGTCTACTTCAAGTAGGTCGATGCCCATGTTGACCGACTGGTCGCCGGTATGGTGTCCGACTCCCGTCAAGGTAATGACCTGACCTCGCACGACGGGGTTGAATCCGGCTTCAACTAGGGTGCTGATGACCTCCTTTTCCAAGGTAGGATCCTTAATGCTCCGAATTTCAACTCCCATAGAACTAGTGTTATCAAATGGAACACTCGGCGCAACATCAAGTGAAAAATAACCGGGCGATACGGGGGAATTCATGGCGACGGTAGATGATTACGAAGCGACCTATCGGGCATTGACCATCTGCATTGCTGCGCGGATCGCCGTGATTTTGTGGGGCCCACCTGGTCAGGGTAAGACGTCGGCGGTGAAGGCGATCGCAGTGAACCAGGGCCGGCACTTGGAGGTACTGCTTGCCAGTATCCGTGAGCCTCAGGATTTTGCAGGTCTGCCGAGCATCAACAACGGGACCGCGCAACTGGTGCCTCCGGATTGGGCATTACGCCTGAGTAAGGAAAAAAACGGGATCTTGTTCACCGATGAGGTAAATACCGCCCCGCCCAGCGTTCAGGCTGCGCTGCTGCGGGTGAGTCTGGACAAAGTTGCCGGTGATTGTGATCTAGGCCAAGACACCAGTGTCATCGCTGCTGCGAACCCGCCGGAGCAGGCCGCTGATGGCTGGGACTTGGCGCCGCCGTTGGCAAACAGGTTCTGCCACCTTGATTGGGAGCTGCCAACCGAGATCGTGCGCGACGGGTTGGCCGGCAAGTGGCGTACCTACGAGGTACCGGCACCTGATACTGCCGCGCTGGACAATGTGCTGATGCTTGAGCGCGTGCGAGTAGCTGGTTTCCTTTCGGCTCGTCCTGATTTGACGACGGTGGTGCCATCGACTTCATCAGAGCAGGGGCGGGCTTTTCCGACCCCACGGTCCTGGGAGATGGTCGCGACCTTGTCCGGCTGGGTCAGTGCCACTGATCAAAGTGAAGGGGTCCGCCGGTTGATAGTGCGCGGGTGTATCGGCCCCGGCGCGAGCGCGGAGTACTTGACCTACCGCGACAACCTCGACCTTCCAGATCCAGAAAAGGTTTTGAAAGATCCCAGTGGTTTCGTTGTGCCTGGGCGAGCCGATCACATCTACGTGATTGGGGCAGGTGTGATGGCGGTGATGCGCAACAAGTGCACTGCCGAACGTTGGCATGCGGCAGGGCTCATTTTGGAACGGATCGCCGCTGCAGGTCACCCAGATATCGCGGTGAGTTTCGCCCGTGACTGGATCAAAGAACGACCAAAGGGTGAGATGCCCAAAGACGCGGTCATGACATCACTCGTCCCGCTACTTAAGGAAGCCCGTTTGATATGAGAACCGAGGCCTTGGAGCGGACCCCGAGTCAAGAGTCGCACGACGCCCGCCTTCGGGTGATGGCGGCTCGGGTGATCGCTCAGCAACGCTGGCCATACGTATCGACCCTGCTATTCACTCTGCGGTTGGTTGAGTTACCCCACGCTGAACTTCAGACGATGGCTGTTGACAGCGGTTGGCGGATGTACTACTCAGCGAAGTTTGTGCTTGGGGAGAAGCCGGAGAATCTTGCCACCGTTTTGTTGCACGAGGCCATGCATTGCCTCAATGCGCACGGGCCAAGGTTTGCGGCACTTTCACAACCACCTCATAGACACGGTTTATGGAACTACGCGGGTGACGCGGCTATCAACGAGGTGCTTGACGACGAGAAAATGCCATGGCCAACTGTGAAACCGGTGCGTTACGCCGATCTGTTCTCTTACGGGGTCACGGCAGAGATGAGTACTGAGGGCGCGTTCTTTGCGCTCTTGGATTACCAAGATCAGCACCCCGACGAGAACGAACTAGGCACGACAGACTGCGGTTCCGTCGTCGACGGTAACAGCCGGGTGTATGAAATTCCAAAGAGTGACGCGATCAGCCCAGCAGTGCGCTCTGATCAGCAGGCAATTACCCGTGACCGAGTAGCCCACGACATCATCCAACACAACAAGAACCGCGGTGATGTACCGGCGGGGCTCTTGCGATGGGCCGAAAGCATTACGCACCCCAAGGTAAATTGGCGCGAAGCCCTCGCCAGCAAACTGCGCCGTGACCTGGCGATGGTCGCCGGTCGCCGCGACTACGTGTACACCCGGCCCTCCCGCCGGCAAGATGCCATGCGCGCCAGCGGCTCTACGGTGGTGCTGCCCGCCATGCGTCAGCCAGCACCACCGCGGGTGAGCGCCGTTATCGATACCAGTGGCAGTATCGAGAAGGACGAACTACGAAGCTTTATGACCGAAGTGATCGGGATTGCTCGGGCATCTGGCGTATCCACGGGTGTGCAAATAATCGCCTGCGACGCGCAGGCTTATCCAGCGCAGTCGCTGAGAACACATGGTGATGTTGAACGCATCGAATTGCGGGGCGGCGGTGGCACCGACATGGGCGCAGGAATTGATGCAGCGGTAGCAGCGCGACCGTGCCCCCATATTGTTGTGGTCTTCACCGACGGCTACACCCCTTGGCCGGAAACCAAACCCCGCAAAGTCGACTCGGTAATCGTCGTCTTGAGCACCGAATCACAAGTGGCCGAAGTACCGGGTTGGTGCACGACCATCTTGCTTGACTCAAATGATTAAGGCCTCGGCCCTTGAGGTTCGGGTTTAGCGCTGCGCACCTAGCGGCCCCACCAACTCTGGTCCTTGACTTTTCGGTAAGCGGCGGCCGTTTGCCCATGGGCATCTCCAAGCCGCAGTCCGATCTTCCAGATAAAAAGCTCCCTAGCCGTTTCCTCTTGGGTTGGTGGCTGGTCGGCTGCCGGCAAGTTCTGTGAGTTTGATCTTGCTTGTGCCCACGGTCCGAATTCGCTCCTCGTTCCGTCCACTTTCTTAGGCGCGCTGGGCGGCCCGGCGGCTGCCTCCCTGACCTTCGCTTCATCGTCGCGTTCTTGCAGGGAAGTTCTCGTGGCAGTGGGCGTAGTCGCGTTCAGCGCGACGGCCTGTCGCACTCGCCAGTCGAAATCAGTGGCCAGTTCATTCAACCTTGATGGAAGAGTCCACTCTGCTTCAGCTTCGTCAAGGAGATATTCGGTCAGCACCTCGTATACAGCATCGTCAGTTTCGCCGAGTTGAATTAATCGCCAAGCCCACTTCCGTGACTGGAAAAACTGGCCGTGGTGATGGAGTCTGCTGATCTCATAACGGATAGCTGGCAGGTAGTCAGTCTCAGCCGCCTGGATCGAGAACTTTTCTTCGCTCCTGGAGTCGCCGTCGAACTTCGCCAAGTCCCTTAGGCCACATAGGGCTTGCCAACGCACTTCTAGATCCTCTGCTGTGCAGGCTTTAGAGAACCACTTGTTAGCTTCGGCGCTCTTATAGTCCGCGACCGCCAGTTGCCCCAGATGTAGGGCTGCGTCAAGGCGACCGGAGCCGAATGCGCGTCGAAGCAATTCGCCTGCAGTGCAATGGTCCGATCGTAGGTACGCCACGCCTGCCAGCCCAACCACACCACCTAGGACCTCGTGCGGGTCGGGTGAGGCGATGGCCAGTTCAAACCACTGCTGCGCGGCGTCAATGTTCACTGCGTCGAGGGCCAGCAGACCCATCCTTATCTGTCGGGGGATCTCATCCCCCGGATGGGTAATGGTCCAACGGTCAATGGTCATTGGAATCTCCAATCCACTTCTGAGCCACTAGTCATCTCAACATTTAAGCCGCGTGCAAGGGACTCCATGGTGGACCGAAGGTGCGACGGCAAGGCCATAATCTCACCCGGATCGGCGGCCCCCTCCAGCACTTTGACCATGTAGTGGTCACTTTCGGCGGGAACCGGGGACAGGGCGACGTAACCTAGCCCAAACAATTCAAACAGGTGAACCTCGAACTCGGTCAACGTCGGATCTCCCTCATCATGGACAACGGCGCAACTGCTGATGATCCACGCCTCCAACCTCGCTGCCTCACGATGAACTCCACGGCGCCGAGCGGCGGCAAGAAAGTACGGGTGAGCCTTCGCTGGTTCACCTAGAGCCTTTAATTCCGACCCCCGCTCGAATAGGCGCACCTGCGAAAATGCAAACTGCAGAATGAGTGCCTGTAACCTGGAGCGCATCGAAACCCGGAGCGCGGACTCGTCGATCTCAATGATTGGCCCGCGAACACCTCGAAGAGCCAAGTCTCGGCCCACCCACTCAGGGATGAGAATCTCGCGATGCTTCCATTGCGCCTCTTGGGTCAGCACCCACTGCGCGTCCTCTACATCCTGCTCATACTCCCGACGCAGCTTGGTGCTTTGGCGAAGCACAATGATGAGCATGATGATTGGCTGAAAGATGTACCACTCCGGTACCTTCCCAATCACCACAAAGATGAGCACGAAACCCAGCCACCAGCACGCAATCAGACGATAGATTCCAGCCCTACCTGAGCCCATCATTCCTCCCTCCTTGAACCTAGGCAGGGGGTCTGACATTGAGCAGAGCCAGATGCGCCGCAACCACGCCGCCGGTCGTCGCCTGAGTCTCTTACGACCGCCTTGTCACCCACGACCTGGTCGCGAGCCGCGGGCCAGCTATTTAACGCCGATGAGGGCGGCGATCGCCTTTATCTCGTCGGTGGCCGAACGGTTCTTGTGCACCGCTTTGCGCACCTTCACATCAGCGTCGGCCGCAAGAAGCTTGAGCACATCCAACGGGGTCCGTGGTTGCTTCGCGACCGCTACCCGCACTTTCACATCAGCGTCGGCCGCAAGAAGCTTGAGCACACCCAACGGGGTCCGTGGTTGCTCCGCGACCGCTACCCGCACGCTAGCCACCTTGTCCTGGGCCAGAACTGGCAGCGCCGGCTCATACGGGCGAGCGGCTAACGCCACACGAACCGAAACCTTCCTAGACTTGACCAGCGAGGCAAGAACCTCCTCACCCGTACCTGGCGCAGAAGCCACCAAAACATCATCGCGTGAGACCTCAACAACAAATACCAGCAACTCGATCGGGGTGCTCGCGTTCCCCGCCACACCCCCGCGCACGTACTGGTCCTGGTCTTCGGCCAGGGCGGTCAAGACCTCAACCGGGGTGCTCGCGTTCCCCGCCACATTCCGGCGCACGTACTGGTCCTGGTCTTCGGCCAGGGCGGTCAAGGCCTCGACCGGGGTGCTCGCGTTCCCCGCCACATTCCGGCGCACGTACTGGTCCTGGTCTTCGGCCAGGGCGGTCAAGACCTCGATCGGGGTGCTGGTGTTCCTCGCCACACCCTCGCGCACGTACTTGTTCTTGTCATTGGCTAGAACCATCAGCACCTCGACCGGGGTATTCACGTTCCCCGCCACACCCCGGCGCACGTACTGGTCCTGGTCTTCGGCCAGGGCGGTCAAGGCCTCGACCGGGGTGCTGGTGTTCCGCGCCAAATTCCGGCGCACGTACTCGTCCTGGTCTTTGGCCAGGGCGGTCAAGACCTCGACCGGGGTGCTCGCGTTCCTCGCCACACCCCGGCGCACGACCTGGTCCTTGTCTTTGGCCAGGGCGGTCAAGACCTCGACCGGGGTGCTCGCGTTCCCCGCCACACCCTCGCGCACGTCCTTTTCCTTGTCTTTGGCCAGGACGGTCAAGACCTCGACCGGGGTGCTGGTGTTCTCCGCCACCAACCGGCGCACGTACTCGTCCTGGTCTTCGGCCAGGGCGGTCAAGACCTCGACCGGGGTGCTGGTGTTCCGCGCCAAATTCCGGCGCACGTACTCGTCCTGGTCTTTGGCCAGGACGGTCAAGACCTCGACCGGGGTGCTCGCGTTCCTCGCCACACCCCCGCGCACGTACTCGTCCTGGTCTTCGGCCAGGGCGGTCAAGACCTCGACCGGGGTGCTCGCGTTCCACGCCACACCCCGGCGCACGTACTCGTCCTGGTCTTTGGCCAGGGCGGTCAAGACCTCAACCGGGGTGCTCGCGTTCTCCGCCACACCCCCGCGCACGTACTCGTCCTGGTCT
>Ga0247836_1003041_pt1 | contig 23115 bp, 19 predicted proteins | sample LaCruzMarch2015__4_FD_187116 | JGI IMG/M metagenome (GOLD analysis project Ga0247836, IMG submission 187116) | Freshwater microbial communities from meromictic Lake La Cruz, Castile-La Mancha, Spain - LaCruzMarch2015_14m | ecosystem: Environmental > Aquatic > Freshwater > Lake | place: Spain... | reverse complement strand
CGAAAACTCGTCGTCCTGGCTAATCATCTCCTCAAAAACCCCTCTTTTTCCCTTGCAACTTAAGACAGTTGCTGACCCCTTTTCCTCTTCGAAAGTACCAATCCGGTACGAACGGGAACATGGGTTACACTCTGACCGACCACATGGGTTACACTATTGTTGTTGTATTCCTTGGTCTTTGGGTTGGCAAGGCTTGCGCTCCCAACGTTCGGTGTAGGCCGTAGGCTGGAGCCGAGCGTTGGGAGCGCCGTCGAGCGTCCCGAGCTTCACATTGGCGTAGCGGACCAGGACCAAGCCGTCCTGATCCGCTGGCTCAAAAGCAACTTTAACCCCGCCGAAGGACTCTCCGACGTAACACGGACTTCCCCTCCAAGTCACATATCCCGCCTCCGAAACCCGTTTAGTTTCTGTGCCCAAATCATAGAGGCGAACTTTGATGCGTTCATCCATCCGCCGGGCTGACGGTTGATACACTTCGGCCGGTGTCCTCATCCCTAGCGCTTCGTGTGGTCGCTCTTCGTTAAACTCTTTACGCCACCGATCAAACCGCTGCTGCTGAGCCTGCGCATTGACACTCGGTGGCTTGCAGCATTCCGCTTTCATTGTGCGATGCATCGTTCATGGCACCCATTGTCCTGCGGACACCCAGGACGACTAAACTCCACCTTTATCCCCAGCCCTATCCACCACACACTTAGCTTGCTGAGCCCTCCTGGCCCCATAGAGGCGAATGGCGCACCGTTATCTACCCTAATGATGTCCGGCAAGCCCTGGCTCTTGAAGAGTGCTCGAAACGCCCTCTGCGTCCAACGCGTCGTCGCCTGCGGCAACCCCTCCGCCCGCAGCAAATATCGACTGTATAAATCACTCACCGTCAGCGGATCGCAGCGCTGGCCGTCCCTCGTGCAAAACCACCCCTTAAAATCCACTCCCAGCACTTCATTGCAGCGCCTAGCTTCTGTCAGTTCGCCCCGCTCGACCTTGAACACTCCTCCTCGACGGCGGCGCTCTTCTACCATCCCGTGCCTCTTCAGAACCTCCCCCACTGTACTAACCACCGGAACTCTTTCCAGCCCGTGCTTCGTTGTCAATACGCGCTGGATCTTCTTCGGCCCCCACGTCGAATGCAGCCGCTTCTCACTCACAATGATCCGCTCAACCGCCTCCTCCGTTCGGCTCGTCACCTTCTTGGGCGCACGGCTTCGATCCTCAAGCCCTGCCATCCCTCCGCTCGCGTACCGCACCAGCCACTTGTGCCCGCTCTTTCGGCTGATTCCAAACTCCTTGCAAAGCTCGCTCACCGTAAAGTGACCGCTCCGCGCCAAACTTACAAATCGCTGTTTCTCTTCCATCGGTAACACGTTTTCCCAGGGCATCCGCCCAGCTTATCGTGTTACCCATGTCCTCGGCTTTTGTGTAACCTATGTCCTCGGTTCGAACCCATGACTCCCGTGCGGATGTTATCGTAGACCGGCCGCAACCAATCCGCGGCCAGTCCCATCCACCGCGCCATGCTCGCACGGGGCAGATAAACCCGGTGACGGTTTTCAAAAATCGACTCCTGCCGATAGAGCGGAAGATGATCGCAGTATTTTCCCACGATGATCGCCGCAAGCAACCCCGGCGCTGCGATGCATCGCTCCTGGAGAACGGCCGGAAGCGGCGCGATGACCGGGGGTGCTTCTTTATTAACTCTATGGACATACTTACGACGGATGAGTCGGCGGCGAAGGAACTTCGCAGGCTCGTAGTCGAGTTGTTCGCTCACCTCAGCACCAATAAAACGCCACTGCCCCGGAGCCTCCTGTACTTCCTTGGGTTCGATGATCTCCTCGATTACCGGAAGGTCCGCGGGCCAGCGTTCCCGACGGGGCTTGGCCTTTGCATTGGAAGTTTGCGGGACGGGGTCGGCCTCCTTCAGCGAGGAGGCCTCAACTTTTCCCAGTTCGTCAGGGAGGTTCAGAAGGAAGAGATCCAACTGGTCGGGATGGAGTGTTTCACTCGAGCGCCCAAACATGCGCCGGATCAGAAGATCCATTTTTTGGTGCATCAACTTAAGCTCGTGGTTGAGCCGCGCGATCTCCTCGTCGCGTTTGCGAAGCTCGGCAATGAGCTGCTTTTTACTCAGGTGGTCCACCGCAACCTTAGCAAGCAGGAAGCATGCCTAAGTATTAGCATTTTGCAGGAGTTCTTCGCGCTCATACCACGGCCGCATCCGTGCTCCGCGCAGTTCAATCCCGTCGGTCAACATCGCAAATGCCTCCGGCCGAAGCTGCAGCTTCTTCTTGCCCTCCGTATCCTTGGGCCACGAAAACGTCCCGGCCTCCAGTCGTTTGGTCATCAACCAGAGTCCCGTTCCGTCCCAATACAGGATCTTGAGCCGCGTTCTACGCCGATTGCCGAACACAAAGAGCGCACCGCTCTTCAAATCCTCCTCCAGGGTTATCCCCACCATCCCAGCCAAACTTTCAAATCCCTTGCGCATGTCACACGGTTCAAGCGCCACAAACACCCGCAATGCGCCCGTAAAGCTCAGCACCGTCCGACTCCCAACCCCCTCAGAAGCACCGCCGCCAGCGCCGCTCCCCGTTCTCCAACCACATTCAATCGAACCCCGGAGCCCAACTCGACCACGAGAGCGCCGGTGTCGGGCTGCTCCTTCGGTTCCTCCCCGATGAATGCTTCGAGCCAACGAGGACTTGCTCCAGTTGCGATGGCACACCGTTCGCGCCGACGTCGCTGCACCGTAAGCGTCAGCGGACGAGCCATTGAGGTGATGCTTGACGAGTTAGAAGTGTGATAGTCAGAGGCTCTGACACCTCTGATGTTTCGTGTCAGGCCGCGCAGGCTGCGGCATCGGATTCAGACCCGCGCAAAACCGGAGCGAGGGCTTCGGGGGTGAGTTGCGCGACGCTTTTGGTTGTGGCGGAGGGCAGTCGGGTGAGTGCCATGGTGAAGTAATCCTGAGGATTGAGACCCAGACGGCGGCATTCGGCCACAAGGGTGAAGAGGATGGCAGAGTTTTGACCCGCACCCTCTGCTCCAACGAAGAGCCAGTTCTTTTTTCCGACGGCGGTGGGACGGATCGTGTTTTCGACGAGGTTGCTGTCTATTTCGATGCGACCATCGTGGGCAAAGAGAGAGAGTTTTTTCCAAAGACTCAACGTGTAGGCGATCGCCTGGCCTGCGGCACTTCGCGGAAGGTATTTGCGGCGACTTTGCCATTGGGTTAGCAAGTCGTGGAGAGCATTGAGGATCGGAAGTGACTCACGCTGCCGGATCCCGAGACGCTCGTCCACGCTGGCCGCGCCGCGCCGCAGGCGTTCTTCGATGGCATAAAGCCGAGCGATCTGGCCGAGCACTTCGACCATTCCTGGATCATAATCCTTAGCCTGGTGGAACTTGCGTCGGGCGTGAGCCCAGCAGGCTGCCACGATTAATCCCCGTCTCCTGGCATAACTTTCATAGGCCGCGTAGCCATCGCATTGCAGGGTAGCGCTAAAGTGCCTTCCCAAGACGCGCTCCAGACAGTCGCCAGAGCGACTCGCATGCCACTGATAAAAGCTCGGTCCTCGCGGATGCCCGGGCGGAGCCGGTCGATGCACGGTGCAAAAGTAACCCGTTTGGCAGCGTCCGCTTCCCGGTTCGATGTAGCGGATCGGGGTTTCATCCACCTGCACGTAATCGGTACGAAGAACGTTCGCACGGACTTCCTCGTAAACGAGTCGCATCCAGCGCGCTGCCAGCATCACCCAGTCGCAAAGAGTTTGCCGCGTGGTATGGAGTCCATGGCGGTCTTGCAAAATGGCAGCCTGCCGGTAAAGCGGAAGGTGATCCGCATATTTTCCCACGATAACGTGAGCGATCATCGCCGGAGTAGCCGCAAGTTTTTCCGCCAACTGCGGACCTACCAAGGCCATCACAGGCGCCGCGCTCTTGTCTTTGACCGAGACGAACTTGGGTCTCACTGTGCGCAAGCGCAGATAACGGGAAGGCCGATAGTCGAGCCGTTCGCTCACTTCCTCCCCAATGCGTCTGAAGCCCTCCGGATCCGCCTGCACTTCAAGCGGCACCACCACTTCTTCCTCCACCGGAAGATGCTCGGGCAGGCGCTGCCGATGCGCGCGTCGGGGGTCTTCCTTCGCCTCAGAGCAGCGGTGTCCAGCCCCCGCCGTCCCGTTTTCCTCGGGCGCGGGGGCGTCCGCTTTTCCCAGTAACCCCTCCAACTCCAGCTGCGCCGTATTCAATGCCTCGCTGCTACTTCCAAACACCCTGCGCACCAGCGCATCAATCTTCTCCTTTAGGAACCGCGTTTCGTTCTCCAAGGCCGCGATCTCGTCCTTCTGACGGGCGATGATTTCCAAAAGTTGGGCTTCGCGGTCTTCACTCATTCTTGCCGCCTCACACCCTAACAACCAGGCCTTAGCATGGCCAGATCCTTTGTTTCTAAAGCTAACCTTTTCCGGACTTGTTTCTAACGCTCGTACCAGGGCAGGAGCCGCGCTCCGCGCAGTTCCACCCCATCGGTCAACATCGCAAACGCCTCCGGTCGCAAAAGGATTGATCCGACCCCTGCATTTGGACAGTTTTCAATGTGAGTCCCGACGGCTTTTTGTTTAGTTCATTTCCAAGACTTTTCCAGCGGGAACTGGAGCGCAGGCCGTAGGCCGGAGCGGAAGTTCCCGCTTCGCCGCCTCCGCCGGGGGGAGGTTCCCCAGGCTTCCGTGCGGTCTTTTGTGGTTGTAAAGGTTCCTCCAGTCTTCGATGGCGGCATCGACCTCTTCCAAGTTCAAGAACAGTTCCCGGTCCAGCAACTCCGCCCGCAGTTGTGCGTGGAAGCTCTCCACACATCCATTTTCCCAGGGCAAACCCGGCTCGATGTAGCGTGGGCCAATCTGGGCTTGCTCCAGCCATTTCTGCACCGAGTGGGCCACGAACTCCGGACCGTTATCACTGCGCACATACTCCGGTTTTCGTCCCGTGCAGACCATCACCTCCTCAAGTCCGTCGATGACCCGCCTTGCCGGGAAGCTCCGTGCTCCCCTCAAAAACACGCACTCGCGTGTGTATTCATCGATGATCGAGAGGATCCTTACCGCGCCGCCATCAGCTGTGGCGTCCTGGATGAAATCATAGCTCCAGACCTCATCCGCACGGCTCGCCCTCCTGCGCAGCGCCTCTCCGGCTCTGATCCGGCGCCGTTTCTGACCTCTTCTCGAGGCCAGCAGCCCCCGCTGCCTCCGGATGCGGCCCACCCGCTTGCGGTTGATCTTCAGCCCGTGCTCCCGGCGCAAGATGCTCGTCACCTTCTCGTATCCCATGCACGGCCACTCCCGGCTGACTTCCTCCACCATCCCTTCCTCGGCACACTTCTGCGCCGACTCCGCTCGCTCATAGTATAGAGTAGAGCGGTTGACTCCCAACGCCCGACACGCCCGTCCAAGCTTGCACAGCCCCATGCTTACGACCATCTCCACCGCCGTTTTCTTCTGCATGGGGCTTACCATTTTTTTGCGTTCACTTCCTTCAGGATCTGGATGTCCAGCGCCTGGTCGGCCACCAAGCGCTTGAGCCTCCCATTTTCCTCCTCCAGCTCCTTGAGCCGCCGCGCCTCATTCACCTCCATCCCTCCATACTTCTTGCGCCATCGATAGTACGTCTGCTCCGTGATCCCGTGTGGCCGGCACGCGTCGCTGATCTTGACCCCGCCCCTCTCGATATCCCCAAGGATCCGTATTATTTGCTCTACACTGTGTCTGCTTCTCATTTCGTTCTACGGTTCTACCGCAGAACTCACTCGAATTTCTGTCCAGTTTTTTGGGCATGGATCAACCTTATAGGTGATCGCCACGGGTTTGCCGTTCTCCTGGATCACCAGCTCCACGGGCGACGTGAGGATTTCCTCATCGCCGTAAAGGATGCTTTGAGGGAAGGGCTTGCCATCAAACTTATAGGTTCTCCCCCACACAGACACCGTTTGGTTTGCCGAAACGGTCATCTGAGTCCACGCGGACGGAACTTCATCTTCCAGATTAGCCGAGATGCCGCAACTTCACGATCTCTTGTGGAATCAGTACTTGCCCGCTTTCATGTCAAGGAAGTGCGTTCCGTGATAGTAGAGACCACCATTCTTGTTTCCATAAGTCGGAGGATTCCACCAATCTCCACCGGTCGGCTTAATTAACTCTGCGTGCCCATCCAAGAAGCCTAAGTGAAGCCCCCCGGAATGAACCTGAGGTTTAAGGTCAGATCCCGTTGACCCGTTCATCGTGGTGTTAAGATGGGTCGGAGACCAGAAGCCGTTTGCAAAGGAGTAACACTCGGCAACAAGCACGATACGGCTCAACGGCACGGGAAAGCCTGATAAAGAGGGATAAGTCTGCCTCAAGTAATCATTAAATGCATACCTGAAGCCGATGCTCTTCTTCCTTGCTTCGTGAGTCGGGATGTTTGGACACCGGAGTTCCTCTGGAAGGTACTCTGGGATAAAGGCCTTGCTGTAGTTAAATGCTGTGATGCCGCTTGAGGGCGCCATCCCTCCCACATCAATGATCCAGATTCGATATGCCGAGACGAGGCTTTTTACATTTCCCAAGCATGCCGTGGACTTCCCTTTTTCAACAAACCTCCCCAGTGATGGCACGATCATCGCTACCAAGATACCGACAATCACCACGCCGATCAAAACCTCGACGAGAGTAAGTCCCTTCTCTTGTCGATAAGGAGGCTGCCCTTTCGAGCGATCGAAGGAATCAACACTCACTTTGTAAGCGCCTCCCGAGGCGTCAGCATGGAGTGACTTCCAAAGGAAAGATAAGGAGGGACTGTCATGAGGAGGACTCTTCCTACAGAGCGATCCAACTTCCAGAAGGTGTCGTCTAACCCCGCTGGAACAGGAATATCAAAGTATCCAGAGGCATCTTGTCCGGCGAAGGAGACAATTTCCGAACCATCGCCAGTGAGCACGCGGCCAGCCTTGTGGGATGCATATCCGGAAACTCGTCGGGTGCCTTTTGGAACGAAAAAGCACAGTGAGTAGCGACCATTTAAGTTCACACACTCTTCCTGGCCACTCGGGAGCGCTAATCTTTGATTAAGTGGCCAGTGAACAAGGGTGAGGCTTCCCCCATCCTTGATTTCAATGCGATTTAAACCTTCATAGTCGCTCTTCAGGGAAATGCGATGATTCTGCCCGTCGGCAGGCACCTCAAGATCACAGATAGACTCTCCAAGGGGGTGGGCCTTGGGAAAGACTTTGATTCGGACCGTACCGACCCCCTTGTACAATTGACCACCCTCGACAGAAAACTCAATGGAGTCACCCGCCTTCTCCAGGTAGGTAAACAGGTTGTTAGTTCCTCTCAGGCGCAGCGTAGATTCGCCTGGCACATCAGCCTCTTGCTGCTTTTTGAGGGGAACCAAATCATTGGTAAAGGCTACTGGCTCGAAAGTCAGGAGATTGTACTTCTCAATCCCGTCCCTTAGCCATTTCCGTAGGTCTTCACGTTTGGGAGGTGAGGTGGCGACAGTATTTAACGAGGCATTTTCGTACTGCAGCGAGGGATCTCTTATCGGAATATCCCTTAGCATACCCCTCGTCGTTACTACACCGAGAGTTTCAATCTGCTTCACAAACTGAGCCAAGACTTTGAAAGCTGCCTGCCGATTTGCTCCCGTTGCATCTGAGTACCGGCGGTAAAGCTCAACAAAACGCACATACGCGGCCAAATCATCAAGCCGTGCAAGAACCGCTTCGTCTTCAGACTTGGCATAGGCATCTTCCAATGCCCGGCACAGCCTTCCCAGCAAATCGTCTGAGAGCAAAGGTTTTTTCGTACCGTCGATCAACGTGTAAAACTGACGCATCGGCTCTTTCGCGGTTCCAAAAGCTTTGGCAAGAAACTCTTCTCGCATTTCGCTGATCCTCTGATTTTCAGAGGGATCCCATAAACAACGTGCAGCCACATAGTGACCCAAGCCGTTAGGGCCAGAGCTATAGCTTGTTTCCGAGACGTAATAGCGCGCCCCCAAATCAAAGAATTTCTGGATCGCTTGGCCTACCCGTCCAGGGGATGAAGCTCTGGATTTTCCAGGAAGATCGCGATCCCAGGTGAAAACCGCAAAGTAATCTCTGACGCCGAGTGTCGCTCCTTGTTTTGCCCAACTAGCCATTAGCTCCTCAAAGGAAAGGTTGGAACGTATAAACTCGGTTGCGACGCTTACGATGACGTCGGGATGCACCGGAATCGTGGGCGGAGGAGAGTGCTCGTTGTAGGCGTAGATTCCAACCTTGGTCCCAGGCTTTGCTTGCTGAACCGCAGCGGCGACCGTGTTTGCCAGGGTAATTGCCTGATTGCTAACACTCCCAAGAGGCGATGACTCCGGCCACCCTCCACCGTCACTCGGGTCCATAGAAATCGAGTCAACCTGGGGATTCTTTTCCAACTCCCTTACGGAATCCTCAACAACAAGCTGGCGAAGACCCTCGTTTGAGACATCAAATTTCAGATTGAGTGGAGGCACGAGGTACTCTGGGTGTTTGGCAAAGGCCTCCTGATTTCTTTGGATGATTCGCTTGTAAATATGGCCTGTACGCAACCGGAAACCATAGTCTAATCGGTTGTGCTTTTTCCACTCTTGGAAATCTTGTGCCGTCTGTTTTGCGAGTCCGTAGCCCACAAAGATTTCCCGAGTTGCGAAAGCAGGTCGTGTGGTGACCTCAAACGAACACTCATAGCTTTCACGCTTTGGGATGATCTCCCACTTATCGCCGGGAAAGTAGTGGCGATAGCCCAGGCGATAGAGAAAGTCCCAGACGGCGTTTTGTGCTCCGAGCGCGGAAGCGCCTACGAGGAAAAGCTTTTCGTTGTCCGTCTTAATGAGATAGGCCTCAGCATCCCCCGGCTTTTTTATCTTTAGGGCATCACCGAACTCAGGGAAGTTCTCGGCGGTTCCTAGTAGGATTCCCGTTCCGGCCTCGCCTTTCAAAATAGGAAAAGGCTTACCGAACATTTTCTCGAGTCTAGCCGCTAATTCCTGAGCCGCTCTTGTTACGCGCTCGTCCGCATCCAAAGCCACGCGAATGACCTGAGTCTCTTCAGCGCGGTTTGTAAGGGTCAAACTCCTGCCTTCGATCAAAGGAAAGAAGCAAACCAACAGGCAAAGTGCCCTCTTCACGGAAAGGTCTCCCGCAGTGCACGAATGTTATCCAGCTTTGCGTCGTTCCCCTTGGCAGGAGAATAAAACATGGCCGGTGCCATGATGCCCCCGGTGCCGAGTTCATCAACGCGTTTATTCGCAACACATACCGTGACCACGTTCTCCTGCCCTGCTCGAACGGCCTGCGTCGCGTCCAGCTCAAACGGGGTGAAAGCAGAGTCCGCACTCGTTCCGACCTCCGTTCCGTTGACCCAAACACGCGCAGACTCATCCACACCGCCAAACCAAAGGAAAACTCTCTTACCCTCCCATGCCTTCGGGATTTCTACCTTCTGTCGGTACCAAGCCAACCCTCGGTAATATCGAAGCCCTTTGTCACTCCACGAGGTGTTCGCAGCATCGATTCTTTGCCAGTTTCCGCCTCGGATGTTTGCTTGCTGATACCCAATCTCCTTGCCGACTTCTCCTGGATCGACGTGAAAATCCCATTCATTAGATAGCTTAGCTACCACTTGATTTCCATTGCGGCTGCGTTGATAGCCCTGCTCAACCGGTAGCCGAAAAAATCGATCGAGGTAGCTGCGGGAATACTTAAGGTTGATCATGGGCGGATTGAAGGACACGAGCTTCTCCCGTGTTGCCTCAAGTGCTTGCCAGTGCTTCCACGCTTCGTCCCAATTCTGTGCATCGCGCGCAGATTGCGAGGCCAAGAACTGCTGCAAATAGTCGAAGGAAAGCTGGATCAGTGCTACCCGGTCCTTCCAGGGCGAGTCTTTCGCAGCCGCACGAGCTTGTCGAAGAGCCTTAGCAGCGCGCTCACGAACCGCCTTGGGATACATGCGCCCGATCGCGAAGGCACCGCCCGTATGTTGATCACCATCGCGCAAGGCGTGATCCATGGTCTGGAAATAATCCTTCATCGGAGCGGCAGCAGGGCCGAAAAACGTCTGGTAGAAATCCTCCAGTAGCGCATCGACATCTGCATTGGAATCCCACATCAGCTTTGCCGCGACATAGTGGGAGGGTAATTCCGAAGCCCAGTGGTTGATGGTCTCCGTGCGCCAACCATAAATGCCGTACTCCTTAGCTGCTGGAATTTCATCCCGCATACGATGCACGCTGCTAAAGGGGAATCCGGGATCGGCGAGGTTGAACCAATATCCTCGCTCAAAGACCTTAGGCAGCAGCTTTCCCCACTCCTGCAGGAGGGTTTTGTAGTAGCTGCGCTCAGGACAATTCGGATTATTCAGCCCGTGGACCCGACACAGAGCAATGGGCGCAAGAGCGGGAAGGATGCGGGGGTTTGGTGTCACATTGCGAGGCGGTCTTAGGTACGAGTGGTAAGCATAGAACGCCACGCTGCGGCCCGGATGTGTTTTATCTAACTCCTCAAGAAAGCGATTAAAGAACCAGATGTAGCGATCCGTCGTCGAGGGGTGGGCAGAAAACGGATCCCAATCGCCGGAATCTAGTGCTAAGCAATCCTTGCACTCACAGAAGTTGCCGCCATCATTTGGCCCAATCCCGTAGATCCTTTCCTTTGGATGGGTATCGAAATACTCCCTCGCCGTTGCGACGGCGCGGCGAAGCACCTCAGGATTTGAAACGCACACCTGCTTGTTCACTCGCTTCCCTCCGATCTCCGCGTAGAACTCGGGGTGACTTTTAAAATCTGCACCCTTTCCCAGTTTGATTCCGTGAGCCGGGGGGAAGTACACGCCCCCGAAGCGCATTCTGCGTTCCCACACCTTATCCCATGTCGGTCCAAAATAGCGTGACTCGAACGAGGGTAAGTGCTCCCTGTCCTGCAACGACAATCTAGGCACCGCTTCTTTTGGGACAACGGTACCGAGTTCCCCAGGCATGTACCACCGCACGCCGAGCTGCTCCAACAACTCCGACACGCCAAAGGAGACTCCTTCCGCTGATCGACTTTCCACGAGAGCCTCGCTGTTGGTCACTCGTAATCGAAATCCTCCGTCCCTCTCTGGTCCCTCTCCCAGACGCAGAACGATGGCGGGTTGATCGACCCGCGGAGCATCACTCAAAACAGGAAAGTCCTTTCCGGTTATTTCTTTTAGAAAGGCCTGTAGCTCGGTAACAGCCCCTTCCAGTGATCGATCTGATGGGGCAACGATAACCGCCGGCTTTCCATCGGGAGCGACAAGTGGGAGCATTTCTTTTGCGCTCAGTGTACTCAATAAGAGGGCAAGGGAGAGAAGGCATGAGGCGTTTGCAAACGTCATAAAGGAATTAATGGCGTTTCTGTTGGACGAAGTTCTCGAGCCCGTCGGTGAAAATGGTTCGCATATCGGCCTCGGGGAGCGGGATATCGCCAAAGTAGCCAAAGTCGTCGACGTGACTCACGCCAGGTGAGGAAACGATAGCGCGAAACACCGTCGTGCTGTCACGAGTCGTCTTGGGAATGGAAGTGATTCCCTCGAGTGTCTGCGCCTCCCCCAGAGGTTCACCGTCCACGAAGAATTGGATTTTGCCGTGATCGAAGGTTACGGCTAAATGCAGCCAATCCGTGGAAGGGGAGGGTACCCGTTTGCTGGAAGAGAGGGAGAATTTGCCGTTTTCTGAACCGTCTTCTGTATCAAGAGCAAATGTCAGCTTACCTGCTGCTGGAGAATAAGAAAAACCGAAGTAACCTTGATTGCCGATGGAGCTATTCAACCGCTGCAAGAGCGTTACTTGCGTGTTCAGTGCGCCTGGATTTAATTTCAGCCAAAGCGTAATGGTCATTTTCTCAACGGGTTCGTTGAGCTGAGTGAAGGGTTCTTTGAGAATTGAGCCCCCAAAACCCGTGGTGGGCTCTTCTCCAACGATCATCGATCCTTTGCCAAACTTTGCATCGGAGTCGGATTGGCCCGAGGAGCCGCTGTAGGAGAAGTTGATCCCTTCACCGCTCGCATCCAAAGCAGATGTTGGATCGGGACTTTCATCGAACAAATAAAAAAAGTGCGGTTTAGCTAAAGCTGGAGTCGCTGCACCCAGCAAGATGAGCAGTCCGAACGATAGAATTTTTCTCGCGGCGGAGCCGAAAGGTTTATGAATCATACTTTTTGATGCAAAAAGCAAACAGCAAGTTTGTCAGAACCCAACAGCGCGGGATGTGTTCTGTATGCTAGATGGCCCGTTCCAAGCTCCGAGTGTGCGAAGCGTGCGCTACATGGCAGTTTCGACGGAGATGCGCGGCAAGCACGCAAAGGATGATTCCCAGCAAGGCAAGGCCATTAGGCTCGGGAACAACAGATACCGAAACCTCGCCATTCAAGGTATCGAACGTAGCTGCATAACCTTCGGCAAGCCCGGTGACGTTGACCGTGGAAAAAGCACCTGAGTAAGAACCTGCATCAAACAGCTTAGCGGTGCCCAGTGTGCTAAAGCCGGTCTGAAAAGTGAGATTCAAGGTGCCACCAAATGCGATACTCGAACCAACCGAAGCAGCATCAAAACTGCCAGGAGAGAAAGCATTGATATGGAAGGTGCTGAAACTTCCCGACGCGAGCGTGAGGGAGTTGCCAAACGACAAGGTACCCAGAGTGAGCCCCTCCCCGGGCGACAGCGAGTTGCCAGAGGTCACTGTAAAGGCGGAGGTTACGGTCCCAAATCCGGCGAGAATTCCCGATGTGGCACCAAACGAAGTCGCACCGCTGGCCGTCCCTCCCGAGAGCAGAAGCGTTCCTGCGTTGATCGTGGTCGTATTAGCCATCACGATCCCGGTGGAGACTTCCAGGATACCATTACCTCCCACACTCACCGCTCCGGTGCCAAACGCACTGTTGTGTCCCGCTACTAAGTGCGCGGTGGAGCCAGTGACAACAGTCGCTCCTGCGTAGGTGTTCGACGCCCGGAGCGTAGTCTTTCCGGCGTAGGCGTTAACCGTCGTGGTTGCACCAGAAATGAGAATGTCGGCACCCGGGGAGGTTCCGGTCTTTGTGAAGAAGTAGGCGGTTCCTGTATGATTAAAGTTCAGCGTGCTTGTGCCGCCAGAGGCACGCCCCTGCACTTCGGCAGCGTTCAGTACACCCGCAGCCTCTGCGGTTCCCGGAGTCGCTCCGTTAACAACACCTCCTATATTCAGGACGCCGGAGGCTGCCGGATTGTTGCGGGCAAGGTAGGCGATCCCTGATCCAGAGTTTGCGTTCACCGCGCCACTTGCGCCAATCGTCAGCATCGCCGATCCCTGTTCACCGATGCGCAGGTCGCCTGTATTGGTCAGGGTGCCTCGTACCAAAACAACACCCGATCCTGTGGTGACCGTGTTACCGATCGTGGTTGCTCCGACACTTGAAACTGTGCCACCAGCCAAGACCGTAAGGTTCCCGCTTCCTGCACTACCTACGATGAGAGCACCCGAGTTAGTCCAGGTGCCCGAGACCGTTACGGTTCCGCTGCTTCCCGCGCCACTTCCAATCGTACCGCCTGAGGTATTCGAAACGCTGCCTCCGCTCGCGATAGTCATCTCGCCGACGCCAGCGGCTCCGGTGCCAACGACTAAGCTTCCGCTGTTCGTTACCGTGCCATTGGCTCCCACTTCAAGGTCGCCGTTCCCACCATTTCCAACCGTAATCGAAGAAGTGGCGGATACCGTGCCACTGCCTACCACGCCCACGGTGAGATTTCCCGTACCGCCAGCGTTGCTTAGACTGATCGTAGGATAAGTCAGTTGCCCCCCATTTTGTACGTGAATCGTACCTGTCGAGCCGCTACCTGCTCCCAGCGTCAAGGTTCCAGCCGTGGAAGTCCACTGGCCCCCGTCGATCGTCACCGTTCCCAGTGAGTTGGCCGCCCCGGCGACAATGCTCGAGGAGGATGTGGTAAGGGAACCGGTGGAGCTAATGAAGACTTGGTTATCGAGTGTGCCGGATTGCCCTGGCCTCAAATCTGTTGATGCTTGTGCAGAGGTAATATTGAGGAACCCGCCATTGTTGACTCGAACACTATTGGAAGCACCAGGTACCCCAGTAGGACTCCAGTTTCCACTGACGCTCCAATCTCCATTTGCGACGTTCCAGAGTACGGTTTGGGACCACAGGTAAGGACTCACGCCAAACAAAAAGGCACAAGACATCACTGCTTTGAGGACTGAGGTGTAAGTTGTCATGCTGCAACGGGGTAAATTGGTCCGGCAGACAGCAGAAGTAAACCCACCGAAACCGTTCATTTTTCTTGAGCAGTAGAGGATCTTCGCAGAAAAAGGGCTTACCAACCCCGATGAGAATCCCGCATAGAGTTTCTGTAGTGGACGAAGTAGCAGGCAGCCTTAGGGAGGCTATTCGCAATCGAGAGCTTATCGATCATCTTCCAAGTGTGAGAAAGCTAAGCAGCCAAATGCATGTGAGTGTTCCGAGCATCCTTGGAGCCATCCGTATCTTGCAGGCGGAGGGCCTGGTACAATCACACACAGGTAAACCCACGCAGATCCTCTCCAACCACAAGACACCTGAGAGAGAAGAAAGGCGCGCTCAGCAAGTGATTTTTCTCACTTTTGCCTCAAACTGGATTGCTGGGAGTGACTACTATCAGCGCGTGCTCAGTGGGTTGCGGGACTTTGGCCTACAGATTCGTGTCTTAGAATGCGTTTATATCCGGGCGGGGATGATTCAAAGAGAAATGGAGAAGATTATCCTCACGGAAAGTCCGGACTGCTGGGTCTTGCTAGGCCCCCCAGAGGAAGTGCAGTCACTCTTTGCAAGGTACGGTTTGGCTTGCATTATTGATGGAGTAACCATCCCTGGGCTTCCCTTGCCTGATTTTGAGGTCGATTATGACGCACTGTATCGTCATGCAGTCAACCACCTGCAGCAGAAGGGCCACTCAAAGATAGTGCTCATCACCACAGAGCAGAGTGCCAGGATGAATCCCGATAGCATCGAGACCTTCCGTTCCGTGGTTGGAAGGGTGTCTTCGGCCACAATGCTATGGCAGCCCGTTCACACGTACGACGGCACCTCCGAGCGTTTTCACAACGTACTGGAGTCGCTGTTTTTGCGGAGTGAAAACGCTCCAACTGCCATCATGGTCGCAACGGTGAAGCGCGTTGCGGGAGCAATGACCTGGTTGATGAACCGAGGATTACGAATCCCGGAAGATGTTTCTCTCATCAGCAGGGACTTTGATGATTTACTAGAGGGTCTGCATCCCCCCCCTTCACATTACAAACAGCCTCCTTCCACTTTTAATAGGTTCATTCGAGCGATCCTCGCTATCCTCGACAATAAGCATATCAGAAGTCATCATCGCATCATGACCGACTTCGTCCCCGGTGGAACCGTCGCGCCTGCTCCTCACTAACATCTATGGCTGTTCCAAAGTGAACGGTTTACATCGCTTTTTTCGATAAAGACCATGTGCACCCACGGGAGCGATCGCAAGACGGCAGCAGCAAAGCCAAAGGAGACCCGTTGCTCAAGAGCCCTTCTTCTGGAAACCCGTTCTTCCTTACGGGCCCTCGCTGCAAACACATGAGGATCAACCCCTTTTCCGCTCAAGAAGTTTGAACACTTATTCGAGATTTACTCGGACCTGCTCCTTTTGACACTTGGGGGTGTGAGTACAACGCTATCTACCTCCTCCATTGACTCGAAGTTTGCCTCTCTGATTCCCCCAGGCGAAAGGCTCGCCCTTTTCGGGGGGCCACGCGTGCTTCTTGAAACCCCACGCGAAACCTGGAGAAAGATTGATGATAACGTCAAAAGAGCGGTTCATCATTTAATGGACGAGGGAATTTGCACGATCCCTGGCGGTACAGGGGTGGTGCAAGAATTTGAATCTGCATTTGCCGAACTGACCGGAAGTAAACACGCGCTCGCCATGAATAGCGGCACTTCTGCGCTGCACAGTGCCTATGTTGCGATAGGAGTCGGGCCTGGCGACGAGGTTATCGTGCCGACCTACACCTGGCATGCAACGATCACTCCCGTACTCCACTGTGCCGCAACCCCCGTTTTCTGCGATATTGACCCCCGCACGCTTACTATTTGTCCCACCGACATTGAGCGGAAGATTACCCCTCAAACCAAGGCGATCAGCGTTGTGCATGTTTGGGGAAACGTGTGTGACATGAGTCGAATCCTCGATATCGCTAAGCGACACAACCTTGCGGTGATCGAGGATTGCAGCCACGCGCATGGTGCTTCATGGCATGGTCAACCGGTGGGAAGCATGGGGTCGATTGGCTGTTTTAGTTGTCAGGGGCCTAAGGCGGTGAGCGGCGGTGAACTTGGTGTCGCTGTCACCAATGATGCCGATCTTTACGATCGCATGATTCTGCTTGGACATTTCGGGCGTGCAAAAATCAGCGCAAACGAGTCCATCAAGGAGGTCGGAGATATGAGCTTAGGTGCGAAATACCGGGCTCATGCTTGGGCTGTCGCCATGGCCAAAGAAGACCTAAAGCGACTTTCTGAACTCAATGCTCGACGAACACTCAACTACCGCATTCTCAACGAGGGTCTCTCGGGCTGCTTCGGTATTGAAAGGATTGAAACCTTACCTGGCGCACAAAGAGGAGGCTTTCTTGAATTTAAGTTTAAGCTTACGGACGAGGCACTCGACATTACGACGCGGGATCGCATCGTTGAGGCGATTCAAGCTGAGGGTGTTCCCATGGTCGCTGATCGATACAGCAGCTTTAACTACACTTACGGCCTGCTTCACACCGCTCCGTTATTCACAACCTTTGACCTCAGGTCCATCGGCGGGTGCTTTTATGATCCGAAGACCAACAAGTCCTCACACCCTATTTCACTACCGCACTCCGAAAGCGTTGCCGGACGACTAATCGGCATGGACGCCTTCATCGGCCTACAAGAAGCAACGATGCATAAAATGGTGGTCGGGATGCGTAAGGTCATGAGTAACCTAGATGCGCTGGCACTCTAGCTTGCAAATGCCCACCATCTTTGACGCAAACATCCGCTTAGGTCGCTTAGCTTCCAGTCGAGCACCCTACTTTAGCACCGCTCAGGAGCTTCTTGCTGCGATGGATGCGCACGGAATCGGACGTGCCTTGGTTTATTCCGCACTGGCGCGGGAGTCCGACTACCGAAAGGGAAATGAACTCCTTCAGCAGAAAATCGAAGGGCTTCACCGCTTGCAACCCTGTTGGGTCGCTGTCCCGCATCGGGAATCACCGGAGGATTTAGTTCTGCAAATGAATCGTCACCAGGTGTCAGCACTGAGGCTCTTTCCCCATACTGGGCACTTCTCCATTCGACCCTGGTGCATTGGAGCACTCTGTCAAGCTTTAAGCGATACGGGTAAACTCTTACTGCTCGACTTTGAGAGCCCATCTTGGTCCAGCGACCGGACAGATTGGGAAGGGATTTATCAGTTATGCAACGCATTTCCCGAGCTTCACATCCTTGTGTGTGGGGTTACGATGGCCGGTCCTGCAAACTACCGGGGATTCCTCCACCGTTGCGAACATCTGTATCTCGAAACCAGCCAATTTGTTTGTCCGGGCGAAGTGAAGAGACTGGCATCCGAGGGCCTCGCTCATCGCTTGATTTTTGGCTCTGATTGTCCGTCCCGGCATTGGGGTGCTCCCTTAGCAATGCTTAGCATGGAAACACTCGGTGAGAAAACCTTGAGCGCAATCCTGCACGACAACCTCGCAGCTCGAATCCCGCATTTACAGCCAGATAAGCCGATTCCTAACTTTGGGCAACCAGACAATCCCCCGCCGATCATTGACACACATGTTCATTTAGGAGGATGGAATTTCTCTCATGCAGCCTCTGGACTCGCGCAGGATACTGTTCGCGAGATGGATCGCTGCGGGATTTGCAGTGTTATTGCCACGTCTCTCTGGTCTTGCTTTGGAGAGGTGGTCTTAGGAAACGCAGATATCGCGAATGCTTGTGAAGCGTTCCCCGGGCGCATCTACGGTTATCTTACTCTGGATCCGAAACACCCAGAGGAGGTGGAAGACGAAACATCCAAATACGCAAACAACAGCTCCTTTCGAGGTATTAAACTGCACGGCCAAACCCATGCCGTGGAGATTGACGACCCCCGCTGCTCTCCCATTCTTTCGTATGCTGACGAAAAGGGCATGCCGGTTCTTGTCCACCAAACTCGGCTTGCACCGGAGCCATGGCTGGAGATTTGCAGCCGCTACCCCAGCGCCTCCTTCATCGTTGCCCATGTGGGAGGATGTGGCCCTGATGACGGGAGAGCGGTCGCTTTGGCGCGTCTCGCCGCAAAGGTCAAGAATCTCTACGTTGATATTGCTGCAACCAGAAACCATTACGGGTTTTTAGAGGAACTCATTGAATGGGCTGGTGACGAGAGAATCTTATTCGGCTCAGACCACCCCATCATGGACTTTGGCTTTGAACTGGGTCAGGTATTGTTCAGCACGATCGATCGTACCTCTAAGGAGCGAATCCTTTCGGCAAACGCTCGCCGCCTCTTTCGCCTATGAAAACACCGTTTCGATTTGTTCTCGTTGGAACGGGAAGCATCTCAAATGCCTATGTGGATGCCCTTCGGCAACTCCCGGGCATTGAACTGGCAGGCATTGTTTCCAGGACCGGAAGACGACCGTCCTCATTGTCTGACGCAGTAGAAATCCCCATTGCTGCGGAATTAGCACTTCTGCCATGCGCGTTTGACGCCGTGATCCTTGCAACACCCAACGGCATACATAGTGGCGACGCAATGCAAGCAGCGCGGTTAGGGAAACATGTTTTGTGTGAGAAAGTCCTCGCCATTTCACTGGATGCCTGTGATCGGATGATTGAGGCCTGCGAGGAAAATCACGTCTACCTTGGTGTGAGCTTCCAGCGCCGTCTAAACCCGGTAAATCGCCGCCTCAAAAGGCTGATCGAGGAAGGAGCACTCGGAAGAATTGTTGCGGTAGACGTAGAGGCCAAGTTTTTCCGAGGAGAGGACTACTTTCGGCAAAATCCCTACCGTGGGACACGGGCTATAGACGGAGGCGGGGTCTTCATGCAGCAGGCCTCACATGATTTAGATTTACTTGTGTGGTTTTTTGGTCTCCCAAAAGTGGTGTCAAGTGCGCTTGGCACGTTCTTACATGACATCGAATCAGAAGATCATGGGGCAGCCATCATGAAGTTCGAGTGCGGTGCTGTGGGAACGTTGATTGCGTCCACTTGCTGTAAACCGCAGATGCCCCAAAAAATCTCGATCCACTCAGACCGAGGAACTCTGGTTTCGAGTGGCGATAACCTCGTGACTCTCGAAATGGAGGGCTTAGGCATGGATGACTTTGAAGCAACCGCTACGACGAATCTACCCTTAGGTCACGAGGGTGTTATTCAGGATTTTGTGGATGCAGTGCAGAACAATCGCCCGCCCATGGTTTGCGGCACGGAAGCTCGCAAGAGTGTCGAGTTGATCCATCGTATTTATGATGCAGCATTTTGACTGCGAAAGCTTAGCATTAACTCGCTGTGGTTCTGCGCAGGAAGCTGGGCTGTGGATCACTTCGTTGCCCTGGCCGCGGGTAGAGATGCAAAACATCAGCCTCAGCGGTCGGCCAACCTCCTGCATTCCCGTAGGCTGCTGGCCAGGCCAGTTGTTTCCTCGGAGAGTGTTGTTGATCGCAAACGCCCAAGGTGAAGCACCGAGCACCCTGCAACTCAGCCGAGAGATCTCCGAAGCCTGTACCCCCTTGCCTCAGGCTACGATAGAGAGGTTTGAGTGCGGGCGAAAGCCCGCCCTCCACTGCGAAACACACCGCCTTCTGATCCAGCATTCAGGGCGTTCTGTTGGGCTCATAATGGGATTGAGGAGGGGAAGCGAGGTGCACTGGTGGGAGGCTTGCCGACTGGTGCATTTGCATCACACACCCAGTTGCCTAACCATCGAGATGGGTGGAGCCATCGAAGCGCAACACATGACGCAAGAGGAGCTAAACGCGTACCAGGGCTTCTGTAATCCCTTTCTCCATAAGCACAATTGGCTGAATGGTCGCCTCTATGCTCGTCTCCACAGCAATGGCGTGTGTGAGGTTTTTGCACATCATATCAACAGCAAGTTTGCCGATGAAGGAAGAGACCTAGACGATGTTGTTCCGATCATTGGCTTTCACTTCTGCACCTCAGCGAGTGAAACCAACATCTCTTTGGGACCTTGGACCGGATCGATTTCCGAATTTGACATCGGGGGGGTGAAATTTGATCTGAGCGAAGTGTCTCGTTTCGCAACTCCCCAGCAGCCTGGAGAAATCTGGTGGGAAAAGGAGACGCTGGTTCTGCAGCCGTACTCGGGTGCGGAACTTTACGGCGGCGACTGTCCCGCGCAGCGCACTGGCGACCCTTTCATTTTTCACGCCGAAGACAAAGTCTTCCCCAGAGGCATGGCGCGGACGCTAAGATTCTCTGTGAGCCTCTCAGGTCTTTCCCCATGCGTGGCACGCTATCTCGCTGCTGCGGAGTGGTACAGAAAGTGCGAAGAACTTTCCCCTCACACCCAATCCTCTGATTTGTCTTGGACGGCTGCCTGCACCTGGGCCCACGATCATGTAGTGAACGGTGGCTTTGAAGATGGCTCACTCCCCCGGCATCTAAGAAGCGGAAGAAAGGTCAAAGGCCGAGTGCGGCATGAACCCGGTTGGGAGGGCGAGCTTCCTTACGCTCTGTTTCTCACTGCATGGCGAACAGGTGCTTCGGAGGATTATGCCCTCGCAATGCGGGCAGCGTATTACTTTACCGATGTGATTGTCGACCATGCAGTCAAACACGTTCGCATGCATGGCTATGCACCTCCGGCTTTCGCGCTACCCATGAATCGGATGCAGGGAGCAATCGCTGCTTACTTAGAAACCGGAGATCCCTATCTGCTGGAGACGGCGGAGTCTGTTACGTCAAATGCTTATTGGCTGCACAAAAACTCATGGCCACGTCTTGCTGTTGGGCGCGATGCCTGCTTCATCCGCAGTGCGGTTCTACTTTATCGCTATTTCGGTGAGGAATTTTTTCGCCGGATTGCATTTGATGGCGTCATGCATGTGGTCGAATCGCAGCGTGAAAATGGAAGTTTTGGGGACCAAGGTGGCGGCTCGGGAATGCACCAGTACAGCGGGTATGTCACCAAACCCTGGATGGGCTTACTTGCCTTAAACGGGGTGCTCGACTACCTCGATTTATTTCCTGGAGAGAAGGCGTTGCAACGCTCCGTCATGAAATTCGCCGCTTGGCTTATGCTGGAGCGTCAGGAGCGTGATGGAGTAAAAACCTGGTGCTTTCAGCACGATTTTAATGGAACACGAGAGTATCTAGATGTGTTTCAGGGACGGCGCATAAGGCTTCCTTCCGAAGGCAATCGCTGGCATCACGAAACACTGGGTCGGCTATTTGGGTATGCCAGTCGTGAATCTGGCGATGATTCTTTTTTGGCAGCATGGAAGCAGAGTCATACTCTGGCGGACGTTTGCTCGAACGATCATTCGGTTGCGGCAGCACTACAGTTTCTAGAGCCTTTTGGGACTGGAGGACAACTGGATTTGCAGTAAAGCTCTGAAAGCGATTTGTGGATGCCGACGGCTGCCCGGTTGAGAGAGCGAGGTGGGAAACGAGCGTTGCTCGCAAATTCTGACGATCCCACAAGCCTTCTGGAGTGCTTGTCTTATCGAGCGCGAGAGAAGATGGCGTACACGGTTATATAGATCGTTGCGAAAGTAACTGTAATCAGAAAGGGGTCAGCAACTGTCTTAAGTTGCAAGGGAAAAAGAGGGGTTTTTGAGGAGATGATTAGCCAGGACGACGAGTTTTCGCATGAGGACGGTGAGGGCGAGTTTTGTTACGCGCCGCGATAATCACGGGAAATCGGGGGCGTCTGATTTCAAGATAATCGCGGGGAATCTGAAACGGGGCACGGTGGGAATTTGAAAATCTCGCTGTTGTCAGAGCACAATGAGAGTCCATCGTTGGCTGCATCTTTTGTCCGAAGGACAGCATTTTCATTCGTTCCCCCCGAACGCCTGCCGCGGCGAGCGGTGCGGGGTTTGGGGGCGCATAGCCCCCATCAGACCGGTTCTTTCAGCCAATCAAGACATCGAAGAGCTACATTTATCAGTCAAATTGCGAGAGGGGAAAAGTTCCCGCTTTAAAAAAGCAAAAGTGATTTCCGTGTTTCCAGGTGAAAACGGGGCACGCTCTCAAAGTGAAGGAGTTTTCTCTCCTCATGATGTCCATCTAACCGCCAGACCTACGCCAGACTTGCCTCGATTACCATCCGGTCAGATTTTTTCGTTTGGGAGCCGCGAAATGTCATCGTGAAGGCATGCCCGCGATTATTGTGAAAAACCGGCATCAGGGCCGAAAATCGGGTCGGAACTCCCGTAATTTGAAAATTCCCGCTCAGATCGTGACAAAATCGCGCCAATCCACGCCGATTATCATGGAAAAAACCCTCTTGATTATCGTGACGCGCTACACAACTGTTCAAGTTAGAAAGATGCACCAGGGAGGATCGAGCTGACCCGCGAACTCAAAGGTTCAAGGTACAAGCGAACTCATCCCCGGCGGCTTTTTTCTGGGGGCTGGCCAGCCCCCAGAAAAACCAGCTCTCCGACACTCTGCGAATTGCCAGTCGGATCCAAGATACAAGGTACAAAATAGTGACATTGTTCGTCCCGGTCGAGTAAAGGGCTGGAGCGAGATGGCACCGATATGGACCGGGAGGGCCGGCTTTTCGAGAACCGAAAGTATGGGACCCCTCGTTTGCTTGCCCTGTTAACCTGAGTTTCGCAGTTTGAGGCAAGCGAATGATGTAAGTGCCTGATAATCAGCTTTTGTAATTTTGAAAAGTGGCTTGGTCGGCCACACAAGGGTGTTGGATTTGGGGATTGTAGATGCGAGGGGGAGGCTGTTGGGGGAGTTGCCAGCTGAGGTGATGGAGAAGAAGGAGCTGTTCTTTTTCGGGCTGGGTGATTCTGGGCAGGCAGAGGTGGCCGCCATCGCGCAGGCGGAA
>Ga0247836_1003038_pt1 | contig 23124 bp, 35 predicted proteins | sample LaCruzMarch2015__4_FD_187116 | JGI IMG/M metagenome (GOLD analysis project Ga0247836, IMG submission 187116) | Freshwater microbial communities from meromictic Lake La Cruz, Castile-La Mancha, Spain - LaCruzMarch2015_14m | ecosystem: Environmental > Aquatic > Freshwater > Lake | place: Spain... | reverse complement strand
CAGGAAGGCAGCCGCGGGCCTCGCGGCCTCCCGCGCGCACAAAACTCTCCGCGCAGTCCACGCGGATCTTACCTCGGCGCTTTCGACACAACAGTCTCGCCCAACCCGCCGCCTGTTTGTGATGGAAAGCGCCGCATGACGATCCTCGCGGCACCCCGCGTGCGCAAAACTCTCCGACAGCCAACATGACAGCCCGGCGACGCGTCCTGCGTGACGCCGGCCTTGCCCAACCCCGATCCGGCGCCTCCCTGCACGCGTCGCCGGTCAATCTGCGGCTACTCCCCGCGCGCAAAACCTTACTGGAACCTCGACCTCATGCTGGAACGCTACGCCGCAGCCCTCGCAAAGACTGAAAACTTAATGCTTAAAACTTAAAACTTCATCATGCAAATCACCAAAATCCCCAAAGGTAACGGCAAGTTCCGCACGATCTACTGCCCCGGCCCGACAGAAAAACACACACTTCGCAGCATCCTCCCAAGCATCAACCAGCGCGCCATCACGCTCGACACGCACAAGGTGGCACACGGATTCCTGCCAGGCCGATCCATTGTCACCAACGCCCTTGCCCATGTCGGCGACTGGCAGATCACACTCCACTTTGACTTCGAGGATTTCTTCGACTCGGTAAAGCCCACCGACGAACTGACCAATACACTGCAAACAAGCGTCAGCCCCGCCTTCCTTTCAACCCTCTTCCCCGACGGAGCCGCCCGCCAAGGTCTGCCGACCAGCCCCGCCATCGCCAACATCGCCGCCGCGCCGTTCGATGCCGCCGTGATCGCCCTGCGCGACAGCCTGACCCCCAAACGCCGTATCCTCGGCAGTCGCGGCCCCGCCTTTATCTACACCCGCTACGCCGACGACCTCACTTTCTCCATGAACTCCGAAGTCGTGGCCGCCAAGCTCCTTGCCGAAATCCCCGCCCTCGCCGCAGCCCACGGGTTTGCAATCAACGCCGCCAAGACCACCCGCCAACACGCCCGCGCCGGACACCGCATCGTGACAGGCATCGCCGTGACCCCCAGCGGCATCCTGCCCCCCCGCCGCGCCCGCCGCAAACTCCGCGCCGCCTCCCACCAGATCAAAAACGGCCTACGCCGCCGCAACCTGCGCAAGATACTCACCAAGCAAGCCGAAAGCTACCGCCGAGACGACCCCTTCACCATGCACCGCCTCGGCGACATCCTCCGCGCCCAGTGGCGAGGCCTCGCCAGCTTCATCCGCCTCGTCCCCCCACACCACCGCACAGATCACATCACCACCAAAACACAAACCACAACCAACACAAAACCCCACGCCGCCACCCCTGCCATCCCCATGCCCTTCGGTATCTTCAATAGAAAAATCACCGCATGATTAACCACAGAGGACTCAAGCAATAAAATCATGAACATCACAGAAGCCATCCGCATACTCAACGAAGCCAAAGACCAAGGAACCAAGCACATTATCTTTGCTTTTTGGGAGTCCGATATGTTCGACCGCCCCGACGACGACGCCTGGGCTGAAGACGCAGAATACGCCACGATTCACACGAACTGGAGCGAGGCGCACAGGTTAATGCGCATACACCTTCACAACTCAAACGCCATCAGGGAATGGGGGCAGCAGTCCCCAGAACACGCCAAGCAGGCAACGAATAGTCGAAACAACCTTCGATCCCTTCCTCCTCCCTCCGTGCTCTCTGTGTCCTCTGTGGTCAATCACCTGCAACAACCAACTTAAAACCATGGACTTCTTCAACACAATCCGAGGCGCACGCCTTGTAGACGCCACGCTACCCGAACTCGTGGATCAACTCAAACAACTCAACGCCAACATATCAACCCCCAAGAAATACCAATACGCCACACTGCCCATGGAGGAAGTCGCCTCCGCCCTGCAAGTGCTCACCAACCCCGATGTCGCTGCCTGGCGATGCTCTAATGAAGACGCCACCACCGCAGCCCTCCGCGATCTCCTCGCCCAAGGCTACCGCTGGGTTCGCCACGACGAGTATTGGGCCGTCTTCGAAAAGGAAACCCTATGATCTACGAATTCCACCCACCGAATCAAAAGCCCGCGCCTTACACCACGAGGTTCGGCACGACCATCTCCTCCCGCATTCTCTCCGAGCTTATGAAAAGCATCGCGGCAGGAACAGACTGCCAACGCAGCATCACCGATCATCTCCGCGATCCAATCCACCCGCACGACGAAGACCTCGACGAAGCCATGGAAGTCTACAACCACGCCGAAGGACTTTTAGAAGAGCAAGCCATTGAAGACCTATGGAGCAAATAAAATTTACGCTATCCGACCAAGAGAGCGGGAACACGATCAAATGCGAAGCACAGCACGAATGCTACAGCGGTCTGTATCTCCGCTTCGATGGCTACGGAGAAGGATCCGCTGAAGACGGCCATGGATGGCGGAAAACAAATCAACCTGTAAAACACCCTCCGTGTCCTCCGTGTTCTCCGTGGTTAAATCCACTTCCAACTAACATTTTATGAAAACAGCAACAAGACCCAAGTCGGCTCCAGCCGCATCCACGCCCACTCCCGCAGTGGGAATCCGTAAAATCAACTTTGGCGGCATCGCCGTCAAAGCTGAGAAAACCGTCACCGAATACCCGATCCTCCCCGACCCCACGGGCGATGTCGCCAAACTCTCCAGCGAGATCATCGCCGAGAGCCGGGAATTTGAAACCCTCGAAGGCAGCCTCAAGATCAAGAAAGCCGAACTCCGCGCCATGTCGCAAGAGTTTTTCTTCCAACATCTCCACGGCAAACACGAGATACCCAGCTCCGTCGAAGCCAAGGGCGAGAACCCTGAGGAGAAAGTGCTCGTCACCTTCTCCAGTCGCTACTCCACCCTCACCGACGAGACCCCTGTGATCGAGGCGATCGGAGCCGAGCGCACCGCCCAGTTCTTCCGCCAGAGCTTCGAGCTCAAGATCGACGGCGACAAAATCCCCGCCGACCGAGCTGAAGAACTCGTAGGAGAAATCCAAGCCCTCTTCGCAAGCCACAACTGCCCCGAGGCACTCAGCCTCAAGGCCGTCATCAAACCCACACCCGACTTCCACACCGCCCGCCACACCGCCCTCTCCGTAGAGGAAAACATGGCCATGGAAGCTGCCTGCCCGATCATTGTCATGGTCAAAACCAAGGGGAGGAAGGGGAAGTGACCACTTCCAACAGCCATGCAATCAATAGAACCTGAAGACTTAGTTCATATTGCCGACGAGATTGATCGGCATAGCAACTTCGACCTCGGCAGCATAACAAAGCACTACACCGCCCGCAAAGCATGAAAAAAATGACACCGCTCGAACTCCTAAAATATCATGTTAGCGGAGCGATTGAAAGGGGCGAAGCTGGAATCCCCGAGCCACTCCACGCGCCAGCACCTTGGACGATTCGCCGCCTCTCAAAGTGGCATGATGGCACTCCACAAGAATTTGACCTTCTGGAAGTAGTATCAAGACAAGGATACCAATTAGCCATAACCCATGACTGTAAACCGGAAGCCGTGGCAACCGCTAACCTCATCTGCGCTGCGCCGGATTTACTCACCGCATTAGGAAGACTCTTGAAAATCAGCCAAGAGCAACTGGATCAGGCTGCTACGCATGACGGACTTGTAAATTGCGAAGCATTAGCAAATGCGCGAGCGGCCATCGCAAAAGCACTTAACACTTAATTCTTAAAACTTAAAACTCCCTCAATGATCCCATCCTACCCTCTCCGTCCCGCCAATGGCGGGCCTCTCCACCTCGCCCGCCCCAAACGCGGGCAGTGGGCCTACGAACCCAAAATCAACGGCTGGCGCGCCCTCGTCCATGCGCCGACAGGCCGTATGTGGAACCGGCGCGGCGAACGCCTCTCGATCGAGAAGGAGTTTGCCGCCGTGCTGGAAGCGATCCGCACCGCCGACTTGCCACCCGAAATGGAATGGCTCGACTGCGAAGCCCTGGAGCGCCGCCACGACCTCGGGCGCGGCAGCCTCGTCATTCTCGACTACCTCGCCCCCGACAAGGCGACCTACGATGAACGCAAGCTCTTGCTCGCAGATGCGATACACCCATGCGGAGAAGCCCGCGCAGGGTTTGAACGGTGGCAGTTCGATCGCGTGCCGCCGCCAGCAGATCGCGCGCTTCTTTTTCAAAGCCCATTCACCGCATCCGACCTCGCTCACTATTGGCAAAGCCTGCAAGACCTGAACAAAGAGTGGAGGGCCGAAGTCTTCGAGGGCTTCGTCGCCAAGCGCACCGACTCGCCATACCCCCGCCAACTCCGCTCTCCCAACTTAGAAAGCCCCCACTGGGTGAAACACAGGTGGGAGTTTTAGAATTGACATTGACAAAAAGAAAAATCCTTACAATAAGGATTTTAGAAATAAAAAAAATGATACACGAAATTTTTCCTCGCCGCCATCGCGGACACTGGCTCTTCGACGACCCTCGCCTCGGCATAGTGGACGAGGAGTTTGTCTACGGCATGGACACGATCCTCGATATCCTCTGCGCCAAGAAGCGCAAGCTCTCGCGCGGCATCCATCTCGCCTTCTCGGATGAACCCCTCCCGAACTCCCTGCGCCTCGACTGGCGAAATGAAGATGCTGGCGGAGATTGGTATATCGCCAACGAGATCCAGATCACCGGTTGGTGCTGCTCGACTCTGCGAAAGTATTTCCCCGAAGGAGCGCCTAAGGAACTTTACCTGAAGGTTTCTTTTTTACGGGCCGACGAATCATGGGAATCCCGCCTGTCTTCTCTGCAAGCTCAGGGATCGTAACGCCGCTTACCCCGTAGTCCTTCGCCATCTTCGCAATCTCAGCCGCATCTGGCTTAAATCCCATGGTGGATTGGTAAGACTTGGCCAACTTTTGCGTATCAATCGAACCCGGTCTCTCCGTGTTCACAAGGCTCTCCACAACCCACGACTTGGCCCTTGGCCGAGTAATGGTGGTAATCGTAGTGCCATCTGGCGTGACGAGTTGCAAGCGCCGTTTGCTCTTGAGCATACCGGGCCGCCATGGCTCGCGCAAAGCCCTCAGCCCATTGCCAACCTTCAATCCCTGCGAAGGGTCTCCCACCAAGTTGTTTGAAGGCGTAAATTCCGATGCGACAGCGCGAGCCGTAATGCCTCTGTGATCCCAATGCTTGGGCAGCGCCTTCATCGTGGCCGACAATCCGGCACGACTTAACTCCACCAGCCCCCTCAACCTCTCCAAAAATACAACCCGATTCATGCCAACCACACCCAAAGTCAACCACGCCTACTGGCTACGCCCAAACGGCACCATAGCTTCCTCTCGCCCTTCGCCGCTCAACGGCAAGAGGCCGCAGGAACTCATCATCATGGCCGAGACGCGCCGCCTCCTGCAACTCATCCTGCACAACAAGCGCGAGGAGACGCACCCGGATCTCGTCACCGCGATCGAAGTGCTCCTGCGCTCGCGCCTGCGCCGCACCTCGCCACTCACGGAACTCGCCCCCATGCAGCGCATCGCCTGGCTCGATGAATACACCCATATCGAATGCACCGCAGCCTTCGAGGGCGACAACTTCGCCCCAGGCGACTCCTACCGCGTGAACTGCATGGACATTCCCACCACCCACATCACGGATCGCCAGACCATGCACGGCGGCAGCGAGGAAGTGCTCATCACAGGACACGAACTCCTCGTCACCGTGCGCGACTCCCGCAAACGACTCCACGCCTTCTGCCACACCGGCATACCCACCGACATCGAAATCCACAAACTCCACCACACCCAATACCTCCTCAACCACTTCGCCGTTCCCGACGCACCAGACATCACCAAAGTCTACCCCGCCACCTATGCCAAGCACCGCGCCTTCCTCTCCTCCCTGTAAACGCAGCAGAAAAGCCTCCTCTATAACGCCGACTGCCACCGCCCCGCCACCCGACACGCCCGACCAAGTAGCCGAACACATCAAGTCCATGCGAAATTGCTGGCCCGAGTGGGACGGCCCCCAAGCAGGCGGCCGCTGCCAAGTCCACCAAATCATGGCGAGAAACATGACGCAGGGAGACTACGGCTACCACTACATGGCCCCGTGCGAAATCCTGATGGAAGTGGATGACGAGTGGATATGCCGCATCGACTACCCGCCAAACACCCCATGCGCCGATCTCTACAACGGCCAACTCCTGCGACTGCCAATCACTAATATCTGGCCCCCCGTGCACGCCCTCTCAGGGCGAGGCATCATTTCTACCGAATAAAACCAAGCACCATGACAACCCAACTCAGCATGGATTTCCAGCCGGTATGCGTGGTGAAAAACCACTGGAGCGATGTCTGGCACTTGCAACGCGGCCACTACATGTGGCCCGAAAATGCCGATAAAGGCACCTTTGCCAGCATCGAGGAGGCCGTCGCCTACGCCAGAGCGCACGGCGGTGAACCCGAACTTAAAACTTAAAAACTTAATCCTTAAAACTTCCAAACATGAAACTCAAACCCTTCCAAATCGAAGACCTCGCCCGCGCCGCTCTGCAAGACGGCGCGGTCATCGCCTGGGAACCCGGCATGGGCAAGAGCCTCGCAGCGATCGCGTGGCCGCTTGTCAAAAAAGCGCGCCGCACACTCATCGTGGCCCCTGGCTCGCTGCACCACCAGCTCGCGATCTCGGCGGCGAAGTTCTTCAATGTGTCGCTGCGCCCGCTGGGCAATGTGGAGGAGTTCTACGCCAAGGGACTCGACTCGCAACCGCGCTGCGCGGGGCCACCGCAATTCTACATCACGAGCTACCAAGCCCTCGGACTCAATGGCGGCGACGAGTGGGCGCCGGAGTTCGGCCACAAGGGCCAGCCCCGCACGAGCAAAAACCTGCTCAAGCACCGCAAAGCGTGGTGCAAGCAACACCGCGTGCGCTACCAAGGCGACGGGGTGGGCGAGACCCGCAATGGCATAACCTGCGTGTGGACTCCCACCATGGCCCGCGTCATCGCTGCGCACGACGCATTCGATTGCGTGGTGGTGGACGAGGGCACACGCCTGCAAGGCACCGAGAGCCGTATCGGAGCCAGCGTGCGCCTGCTCAACCCTCGCTGCCGCCTCGTGCTCACCGGCACACCGATCAAGAACCGCCTCGAAAGCGTCTTCTGGCTCGCGTCGTGGGCGGCAGGCAACTGCGGGCGCTGGCCCTATGCCCCAGAAGACTCGGAGCGCGAGCGTTTCGCCGATTCTTTTCTCAAAAAGGAACGCTTCATAACCCGCGAAATACAAGCCAGGGAACGCGGACAAAAAGCCAGAAACACCACCAAACGGTCGAATCGTATCTGCTCGATTCACCGCCTCTGGAAAATCCTTGCGCCAGTCATAATCCGCCGTAGAAAAGCAGACTGCGGCATCGAAGTAGCACAAAAAACAGTGAAACCCATCATCGTCAAACCCGGATCCTCGCAACTCGCCGTCTACAAATACCACATCGAAAACCCACCGCTGCGCGGCAAGAAAAAAGGCTCGCCCATAGCGCACCGCCGCAACCAAGTCGGCATGCAGATCACCAACCTGCGCCTCGCGGCCCTGTGCCCCAGCACCGCCGCGCTCGCCGAAGCCTTCACCGCAGGAGAAGGCCCGCGCCGCTCGTGGACAGAGTGGACGCCGAAGCTCTTCGCCTGCCTGGAGATCATCCGCGAGCGCCTCTCCAACGGCCAGCAGGTCATCATCGGCTCGCCCTTCCGCGAGTTCAGCCGCATCCTCCAAGAGAAGCTCCAAGAAGCCGAAGTGCCCTCGGTGTTACTCGATGGCGACACCGACCCGGAGGAGCGCGGACTGCTCGCCCACGACTTCAAAAAAGGCAAATACGCCGTGCTCATCGCGGGCCTCAAAGCCATGGGCGAAGGCCACAGCCTCGAGAACTGCGCCCACCTCATCCTACCCGGCCTCTCCTACGCCTTCGATGAAAACGAGCAATTCATACACCGCATCTGGCGGCTCACCAGCCCAGGCCCCGTCACGATCTACCCGATCGTCATGCGCGGCAGTATCGACGAGAAGCTCCACGAAATCTTCGTGGAGAAAGCCGACTCGTCCAACCTCGCCATCGACGGCCGCCTCTTCACCGAGCCGGAGCAGGATGTCGATCTGGAGCAGATGCTCGCCGAGACGATCCAATCCTTCAGCGGCATCACCGACACGGTGGACGAGCAAGACCTCATCCTGCAATGGGAGACATCCTCGCGCCAACTCCGCACCGCAAGCATGCAATACTCCGAGCACCGCAAGATCGAAGTAGGTATCGCCGAAGAGGAAATGCGCCAAGCCATGGAGGCGCTCCAAATCCCCTCGCCCACCCAACTCACCGTGGACATCTGCCGCAAGAAATTCCTCGAAGGCAAAACCGAAATCCCCACTGGCAAAAAAATCAAACAACTCACCGCAGCCCTCGCCGCCAAAAACAAGGCAGCAAAAAACAGAAAGAAAAAATAATATGACACCCGAAGAACAAGACAAACTCGAATCAAAAATCCTCATTGACAGGATACTCGAAACAGGAACCAACAAGACCCCCGAAGCACTGATCCGTGATGACGAACGCGAGGAGATCGCGACTCCTTGGCCAATCATCGACCTGAGGATCGTTCCGCTCACTGAGCGAGGCGATCACGACAACTGCTATGTCTCCGTGCCACCTGACATAGAGAAATATCTCGCCGTAGCGGAATTTCCCCTCTCGCTCGACGAAGTGAACGGCATCGAGGATCGATGCAACGCCTACCATAATGTCCAATCCCCACACGCTATCTTGCTTGAACCCAACTATGTTCAAACTGGAAAGAAATGGAACCAAGATCCAGCTGTGGCGCAAACGCGAAGCTGCCTCATCTACTTTCATAAAAAATGAAAAACCTCGCCGTCTTCGCCGTCTTCTTCATCGCCTCGTTCGCGATCGGAGCCACACCCATCCTGATCGGCATCGCGCTGGTCTATGCCGTGGCCTGGCTCCTGTCGCGCGGCATGGCGAAGACGGAGACACCAATCCCCGCAGCCCCTGCCACGCCGCCGCCCTACGGCGGCACGCACCGCAAAATCCAACCATGAAAACCGAAACCCTGCGCGGCAACCACCGCATCTACTACTACGAATACCCCGCCGGGAACCGCGCCTACGGCGGCGGCGGATGGTCATCGCGTGCCAAGCACCGCCCCGCCCCCGTGCTCACAATCAAGGAAACCAAGAACCCCGCCCTGAGCGGCAAGTCGGTGCTCTTCGACGGCCTCCGAAAACTCAAATGCACCATCGTGCGCTGCCGCGACGGAGCGATCCTCCGCGAAGACTACCCCCTCCAAAGAATCACCCAAGAACTCCTGACCCGCACCGGCTCAGTGACGCTGGAACCCCAGGAACACGAAACCCAACAACCCGTCCCATTCGGACAAACCCATAGAAAGATACAGATATGAAAGAAATCACAGATATGAACCTACCAAAATTCCTCTTCGCCGACGATGGCGACTACACCGAAGACGGCCCGCGCGAATTCGTGATCCACAACCACTGGCCACGCTTCATCATGGAGTTTGTGGACGGAGCGGGAACGCCGCACTTCTACGACCCCGAAGCGGAGATCATCGCCGCCGAACTCAAGGCAGGCCGCGAACCGACCCTCCTCATAGCCCGCCTCATGCGCGAAGCGGGAGACTTCTACTCCAACTACCTCAAGGACGAAGAATGAAGAAACTTAAAACCTAACCCTCAAAAATCCCATGCAAACACATCAACTCACCCCATCGCTCCAACTCACCACCGACCACCCCGCAAGCAGCCACGGCATCCCCGTGCTCGTGACCAACAAGAACCAGACAGACCTCGAAGGCATCCCTGCATGCCTCGGCCCCGCCGACATGCTCGAATACGGAGGCAACCTCTGGCCTGCGGCGAAGCATGTGCAACGCTTTGCCAAGCACCACCCCGACAACATGGAACTCCAGGAAGCCGCCGCAGCCTTCTGCCGCCAGTGGCCCGACGGACCGCAAACGGAACTGACATCCAAACTACCAGCTGGAGCAAGAAGCCACTTAGACGCACCTTGTCCAAAGTGCGGCGGCATCCTCATTTCGCGTGAGGCAGGGTCGGTGCCCGGCGAGGTGTGCTGCGAGGACTGCGGATGGCAAGGCACCTGGAAGGGCACGGAGAACCCCTGGGACATGGAGACCGGCGGCGCTGTAGCGCGATTCGAACAATAAAAAAACTTGCGCGTGAGCGCGGGCAGCGATAAGTATTGGCCATCGCCCTTCGAGCAATCGAAGGGCGCGGATTAAAACCAAAAAGTTAAGCCGAAAGGCATTTGTGACGAGGACGCCGAAAGGCTCTGAAATCAACTCCTGGCGGGGCTGCGAAAGCAGTCCCGCTTTTTTTTGGCTCTTTTTTTATTCCCCCTCGAACTCGCGCCATCTGATCTGCCGCTCGCGGAGCCTGCGCTGAAGCTCGCGCTCGTGGAGGCGCCCGGCCAGAGTGCCGAAGTGATAACTCAGGCTGCAACTCACCAGCGTGAGCGCGAGGATGACGGAGAGGGCGATTTCTTTAATCATAGGTCAGGCGTCGCATCCGTCTCCGGCGTCAAGTCGAGAGTGGACTGGATAGGCACCTCGGGCGCGCCGGTGTCGTCCTCCAGCACGCCGCCAACAAGCGCCATGGCGACCTGCATGGCTTCGCAGTCGAACATGTGGTTATCCTTGCGGACGCGCTTCCAGAAATACTTGAGACGCCCTGTGACTGGACTGCGCTTGGATTCCTTCTGCTCGGCATTGATCTGGTGGATGTAGGTCTTCGACACGTTGGCGTTCACATGCCAGCGGCCTCCTGCACGCAGCACGGCGAGGCGGTCTTTGATACGGTCGTTACTCCAATAAACAAACATGGCTTTCTGATTTCCCTCGCCCTGATTCACCGTGCCGAGGTGCGGATCACGAAGCTGTATGGGCGAGTAGTCTTTGATGACCCGATCGGCTCCGATGCCGCTGTGCAGAAACCCGCCCTTGTCGCTGCCCCAGAGGCCGCGCCAGCCATTGCGAATGAGGATAGAGCAGACGGTATTCGGCTTGTGCCCCATATCGAGCGCGACGCGCTTGGGATCGACATTGTAATCCCGAGCGATCTTCTCGACCTCCTCGATGGTCTCGATGCGGCCTTCGTGCAACAACCAACTCTGCTGCCCGCCTTCCATCTTGGGATTTCCCCAACTGCGGACGATGACCCAAAAGTGGTTCTCCTGCACGTCGACCGTGAGGATCGGGATGCGATCCTCGGGAAGCTCGGAAGGCGAGTAGGTGATGACATTGATCGTCTCGTCATCGACCAGCAATTCGTTGTCCCACGGCTCGGCGAGCGTGGAGTTAATAAACGCCTGGCGACGGGTCGCGCTGCCTTTGGTCATGAGCCATTTCACAGCGAGGTTGCCCCACTGGGCTTCCTTCAGCGGGGCGTAGAGGGAATTTAAGTGATAGCTGCGGCGTCCAAGGAGACCATTTGTGGCGGTAGGAACCCACACGCCCTCGCGGAGCATGGCGGTCTTCTGTGAGTCGTATATCTTCTGCTCGCACTTCTGGCATCGGTAGTAGGTATTGCGCCGGACTTTCTCCAAATCCCAATCGCCATTAGTTTTGCTTTCGCCTTCCTCCTGATCCCACCAACGCACCTGCCCCCACTCCAGGCGAATCTTCTCCTTGCAATGCGGACATGGCAGGAAGAAGTAACGCTGGTCGCCCATCTCAAATTCTTTCCAAATCTCCCCATGCCGCGTGGACGGCGTGGATGTCTTGACGCGAAGAGGGTAGGGAAACGATTTCGTGCGCTCCTCGGCGTTCTGCAAAGCCCCGGCCTCGCGGTCGCTCTTCAGCTCAAATTTATCAGTTTCGTCCATCAGAACCAATCCAGCAGGCCGTGACGCCAAATTCGCAGGACTGTTTGAACCGACAAATGTAAGCGTCGATCGCGCAAAGAACTGCTCCAGCCGAGTCCAGAGATGCCGCTCAGACCCAGCGGGCTTCATTGCCGCCAACGGCGCGCAATTTTCAATAAAGGGAAACCACCTATTCTGCGTGAAACTCTTGCAGAGATCACGGTTCGGCATCACCCACAAGGCATTCATCGGATCCACCGCGATGCGGTAGCCGGCCCCTCCCATCACGGTCATCGTCTTTCCTGTCTGCGTTCCAAAACAAAGCACTAAGTCCGTGACTCTTTTATCGCGGAAACAATCCAGCGGCTCCCGCATATACGGCCTTGATCGCGTGGAAAACTTTCCAGGCTCGCTCTGACTCTCGCGCTCGCTGAGCGTCACATTTTGTTCCAGCCACTCCCAAACCGTCATCTCAGGTGGCCGCGACAGTGTTGCAAACATCGCCGAAGCCAACCCGCTCAGATCATGCGAAGACTTCACCATAACTCGCTTGCCCCTCCGCGATCGCCTCCTCGATCTCCTCGCTGAAAACCATTTCAGCTAAAGCATCATCGGAAGGATTCGCCTTCATCGCAGCCCTCTTCGGAGCACTCCGCAGCCTTGCGAGCAACGGCGTCCAAGCTCGATTGATCAACTGCTTCGCAGCATCAAACGAAATCAAAACCTTTCGTGCCTCCTGATACTCCAGCACGCGCTTTTCAGCATCCATGCGATTCGCCAAAGCCTTGTTGTAGGCATTTATCGCCGTAACCAGCTTCTCAGGATTCGCCTGTGCCTCAACGACCTCAGCGGCCATCCTCTCTATCTCAATAGCCTGCTTCAACGATCGCTCCACAGTCTTCACATTCACCACTCGCGCCTTACGATAAGACCCCGAACCCCAACTTGGCGTTTGTTTCGCGACCCCTGCACCTATTCCGCCTTCAGAGTTTTCATCTTCCGAGAACTCAGCGTCCGGCCGCAGGCCGCCAGAACTCCGATATCCCACCCCCAGCTTGGCATTCGCGCTCCTCCACTCGGCAGCCGCCTCGATCGAATCAGTCGGGCATCCCTTCTTCGCCAGCTTGTAAACGTAGGCTCGCGTTGTCCCCCATTCCTGGGCGATCTGCGAAACTAACGATTTTTTGACAGGTTCTGACGGATTCATACGGAGTCACCCCCCCTCTGTAACTTGTCAACCAGTAACCAGCGCATAAGATTACTTGTCATGTCCCTTCGGGAAACCTCGCTGTTTCCTGTAGTAAAAGATTCCTTTACCATGGTGGTGGTTGAAAAAGTCGGGGGTTAGGCGGGGGTATTAAAGAACCCCAGCCCATCACAAGCTTAACCGGCCTAAGCGATTTCACATCGCAGTTCCCAGTAGGAGGGGGTAGGCACCCGTTTTCTCCAAAGTATAAAAAAAATCTCACTTTCTCTTTTCTTTGATTTTTTCTTATAGTCCAAATAACCCCCTCCCACCCCCTCCCACCCCATCCCTTTCCATATAAAAACATCATCTTAAGCGCGATACCTTGGGCGGGGGTATCAAAATACCCCCGCCTAACCCCTGCAAGCCTTGATAGGCAGGGGTTAAGAAAGCAAAAAAGGGTGGCAGGGAATTTCCCCGCCACCCGTAACCTGCGCGAAATAGCGATTACCACTCGATAAAATAACGGCGATGGCGACCATCTCCGTAGCAGCCAAATATCACGATCTCCTCACCAGCATCTACCTTCCGACGATACTTTCGAGGAGGCCGAGAACGGTCGCTATCTTTGCCGCAGAATCCGCCACTCACTTTAGGTGCATAGCGATTCAGGGTTAATCCAAATCGACTAGCCGAGGATGAATTTATCTTATATCCATCCTGCGTTTCCTTGCCATCCAGCATGTAGTCAAACAACCCATCATCGTGGCAAAAATCAACGACTTGCTGGAAGCTGAACTCACCACGATTATCACCTAACGCCATTTCACGCATTCGATCTATCAGCTTGCGGATATTGCGCTCCTCCGAATCACCAGCCTGCTCCAACTGAACTTTTTCGAGCGGATTGCCAAATCCGGCAAACCCCACAATCCCCCCAATAATCTCCCCCCAACGCTCAAATCCCAAGCGCGGCTTATATCCAAAGCTTGCCGCCTTCGGCTCCCCTGCCTTACCCCAAGCCCTAACGATTCCCCATAAGGCCGACAGGGTATTCCGCCGGTTTTCCTTATCCATCAGCCACGGCTCATCGAGCAGATTCTCCACTTGGCGCTCCTGCACATCACCTTGCTCGACGAAGAGATCGCAAATCAAGCATCGGTGTGACATATCCGGCGACACAATGCAGTCGTTTCCCGTTATGAAGAGATTCATCCTATTCTCCGCCGTGAACATCTGCGTCCTTCCCAACACGCGCCCCGTCCACTGAGGCGATGTCATCAATCCCTCCAGCGTTTGGCTCGACATAAAACCCCGCACATTGTCAAAGCACACATACATCGACCCGGCCAGCATCTCGGAATCGAGTAACTTGTTCAACTCATCCTCATTTCCCTTCCAAGGTTGCGCCTTGAAGGTTCCCGTGATTGTCATGATTGCCAGCTTCGCCAGCAGCGTCTTACCAGACCTCTGGCTATTTGCATTGTAGATGAATCCCATGCGGTTAGACCCCTTCGGTATGATCCCCATACAGAAGAGCGACAACATCGCCGCCGCCTGCACGGCCTGCGAGCGACTCTGACGAATTGGTTCGCCATTCCCCCCATCAGTATCCGAAACCCCCACTACCTTCCAGTCCTGAAATGGGAACTCCCTCAAAATCCATCGCAGATAATCCGTAGATTCTTGCAATGTCCATTCATAGTAAGGGTTGTCTCTTGTTACTGGTGTTTTTCTTATTTCCATATCAAAAAGGGTCATTAAATCATTCAAATCCAAATATAAATTTTCCGGCATCAAACCCCGGCGGCATTAACATTATGCCGTTCTCATCTTTCCCAGGCATCGGTATCGGGAAAAGCTCATCGATCCTCGGCACAAATGGCGTGAATGTCGGGCTCATCAGCGTCTTCTTTGCGATCTCGGTCGGCATATCCTTGTATGTCGTAAAAGGTTCCCCGTTCTTGTCGTAGCGCAGCTTATAGTTCACCACATAGTTCTGCGCCCAAGAGCAAAACACCTCCGGCTCCAAGATATTCATCCTCGGCAGCTCCGCATCCACCAGCACGACCACCATATCCCTTCGGTATATCCCCTTGTCACTCAACACAGCCCCCATCTGTCGGATGAACTTCAGCAGCAAGTCCTCCTCCTGCGGCAGCGGGATCAGCGGCAATGTTCCATATTGAGCCGCCATCGAGCCAGTCAGCACCTCATGCAGACCGAGAGACGCACTTGCTTGCACAGCCGCAGTCGCTGCTGCGCTCACTGGATCGCCTCCCACTCAGCCCAAGCCTTAAAAAACGCCCCCTCATGCTCCGGCCAAGCCTGCATGAATCGCACCCACACTTTTTTGCGCGCCCGCCCCTTCGGCACCTGTGCCCCACGCCGCGTCACCACCTTCGCAAATTCCACCACCCCATCCATACGCTCCTTCTTTTTCTCGCCAGAGAGCCACTTTAGGAAAGTCGGCTTCATCTTCACCAACCCCTTCTGCCTCGCGATCCGCTTCCGGAGATTCGCGCGGAAAGTCTCGCGGCCCGCCTCATCTAACCCCCGCACATCGTCATTGAGGTCTTTCGCTGCCGGCGAGTATCCATGCACCGCCTTCACCCGCTTCCGCAGGGTATCCGCAAAATTTTCTTCACCAACAAACCATCCCAAGCCCGCCTCATCATTATCCGCCATGAGAAAAGCCGTCGCATCAGTCCGCAGCGCGTAGCCAAGCATCCGCTTCCAACTCGTCGCCCCCCGCATCCCAAACACCGCCGCCTGAGCCGGCCATTTCGTCTCCCAACCCATCACATCGATCAGCACCAGCGCATCCCACTGCCCCTCGCAGCAGAAAATATACTTCGCTGCCTCACTACCCCCCTCCGGCAACACCACAAAAGGCCACGCCCCCAAGCCCCGCGAGGTCTCGCACTCCAACCGCTCCCCCTCCACCCAACGATTCGAGTAGCGCCAGTTTGCCTTCTCCCCCTCCTTGCGCGGAGCCAACCGCACATGGAACCCAATATCCCTCGGCACACCCTCCACCACATCGCGGATCAGGAACGCCTCCCGCCACGCGCCATACATCATCACCCGCCCGCAGAGACCCTGCCTACCTGCCCAAGCGATCACCTCCGGGCGGATGCCACGCCACATCGCCCAGCGCGACACCTCAGCCATATCGGTGTAGAGCTCCGCGCAGGCCCGCTCCCACTTCAGAGCAGACTCACCCTCCAGAGCCTCGACCACCACCGCCTCCTCCTGCGGCAGCTCCCGCTTCGGCAGCGGCCTCGGGATCGCATCCTTCGAGCCACCCAACCCCGCGATCGCCGCCAGAGCATCCTTCGCTTTCAGGAAATCCATGCCATGCGCCAGCCGCATGTATTCCACCACATCCCCCTTGGCATCACAGCCAAAGCACTTGAACCAATCCCCGCCCGCCTTCTCATGCAGGTGGAATGAAGGCGTCGTCTCATTATGTATCGGGCAGCACGCCACCCAGGATGTCCCTGCTCGACGCAGGGACACCCCATCTCGCTCCAGCAACTCACGCAGAGTCACCCGAGCTTTTATTTCGCTCACATCCACCACAGATTTAGCCTCCTTATTTTTTAAGTTTTGCCCGCAGCTCGATCACCACCGCCTGCTGCAGCATGTTTACTGAAGTCATCTCATCCAGTCTGCGAGCCAGTCTCCGGTTCTCCTCCAGAAGCCCAGCCACATCCATCGTGATCGGCGAGTGCGACTCGTGCATGAGCCACTGCATCTCCGCAGGCGTGAGGCGCCGCGTGCAGCCATTGCACACGATCGCCACATCCGAGACTCCATCGTCGGGCCTCAATACGAAGCCCGACACATGCGCCCCGCGCTCGGCCAACACAGCCGCCTTCGCCGCAGTCTCCTCGCGCCCCGTGGAGGAAAAATCCAGCGCCTCCAACAGCACATCCTGCATATCCGCACCCAGCACCATCGCATCACGATGCTCGACCACCTCCTCACCATCCGCGTCCACCACAAATCGCACGCTCATTTCAATGCCTCCTTCACCTTGGCCACAGCCTTGTCATGCAGCCTCGCGATCGGCGCCACATCCTCGATCCAGCGTTCCAGCGTGTCGGTCGGCCAAGAGAGAATCCCCTCCTCACCCCCCACCTTCTTCTCCCACCGATCCCAGCGGTTCAGCACACCGTGGTAATTCAGGATTCCGCTTCCCTGGCCGCTCATCATCTCGATCTCCTCCTTGGTCAGCACCTTATTCGCCTCAATCGAACGCTTCAGCACCAAGCCCGTCATTTTGTGCTTCACCGCCTTGTGGAGCCAATGCGCCTGCCAATCATATTCGAGACCAGCGACGACAAAATAATGCTCCGCCGTCAGCTTCGAATGCCGCAGCCCCCTCGGGACATCGCTCACCGCCCGAGCCCGCTTGACCAGTGCGAGATCAAACTCCACCTGAGCCAGAAACACCTCCACCTCCCGCTCCCACCCGTTGGCGCGAACGAAGATAAAAAGATCCGCCAGCGCCACCGCGCCCGCCGTATCCCAAGCCTTGAAGGCCGTGAGGATTTCTTTAATGTTTTCCAGTGTTGTTGTTTCGGGCAAATCAAGCCCCATCGGAGTCCACCGGGCCTTCGCCCCCTCCTCCAGTTCCTTGCCATCGACCGATACCGAGAGCATCAGCTCCCACATCTCCAATTCCTCCTCGTGATTTTTCATTTTTTCCAGACCTCCACTCCTGTTGATTCCGCCACTAAGGCGAAGTTGATATTTCCGTGCCGCAGATCAGCGACGATGTTGTTGAGCATCCACTCCTCTTGAGGGAGCGTGTATGCCGTCGTCAGGGGACGGTAGCCCTCGGCTTTCGCCTGTTGTTTTGTTATGGTTTCCATATTTTTTTATTTCTGCTTACACCCCGACCAGGGTGAATTTTTGGTTGCGCCAGTGTTTGGCTTTTTGCGCCTCGCTGTAGGCCCGACATTTTTCAGCGCCCCGCATATTGGACGCCGCTGGCAGGCCCAACTCCCGCTGCCAAAATTTTGCGTTCTTGGAGATCGCCGCTCGCGAGACCGCGATCTTCAGCGCGTAGTCCTGCATCGTTCCGAGATTCGCCGTGAGGGCCAAGTCGCTCGCATAAGCAAGCCCCGCCGCCGTGAGTTTGGAGTTCGCGCAATCCAGAAACCCCCCCACGATCCGCTCCACAGCGCGCACCTTGATATTCTCAGCCTTTCGCTCCGTAGCCCGATTATGCCAAGTGAGGAGGCCACGATCCTCCGAGGAAATTTGCCCAGAGGACGAGGGCATCAGTTTTCGGACGAGGACAAGGCCATCGATCTGAGCAAAGCGCTCAGGTAACTCCAACTCCCGCTGCCAGAACTTGACGCTCTTGCAGATAGCCGCCCGCGACACCTCGATACTAGTCGCGTAATCCTGCATACTTCCGAGCCCATTCTGAAGGGCGACATCGGCCGCAAAAGCAAGCCCCGCAGCTGCCAGCCTCGTATTCGCGCAATCGAGAAAAACACCCGCGATCCGGATGATCGCCCGCATCTTCACCTTCTCCGCGCTTCGTGCGGCAGCCTTATTGTGCCAATCGAGAATCTTGCCGCTCTTCTCCAAGCTCACCCCAAGAGCCCCAGCCAAGCGCTCCGGCGTAGGATTCCACTCCTGCAGCACAGCCCCCCTCACCAAACCCAGACTCAAGTCCAGCATCTCCGCCAGCAACTCCGGCGAAGGATTATCCAATGTCCCATCCAGCGCCTCTGTCATATTGGGGGTGTAGGAGGCGGACACGCGCTCCGCCGCATCCGTCAACACGCCCAGCGACACACGCCGCGAGCTATGCGAACGAGAATCCTCCACATCCGGCACCGCCGCCGAACCCAGCACCCTCCGCTGATCAGGAGTAAGGTTTTTCTCGAACTCGTCAAACGCGAGAACATACCGAGCCTCCTCCCTGCGCTTGTGAGCGTGATATTCGTCATCAACACTCATTGCGCACCCCCCACCTTATTTGTTACAAGAAAAGTGTTACACGCCCAGTAATTAGCTGTTCTGTCACGGCAGAGGTTGCGGGTTCGAGCCCCGTAGGCTCCGCTCCCTTTTTCAAAGGGAGCGGCCACCCGCAGAACCCCACAAACACTTGTTCTGCGGGTTTTCTTTGTCCGGGCAGGGAGGTTGCGGGGGGCGGGGGAATCGCGATTTCGAGAGACCCCTTCAAACCCATATGGACCCATGTCGCCCCCAGTGAAAATTTGATTTGTTACAGTGAAAGTGTTACAGATTTTTGCATGAAAACCTCTGCCCCAGCTTCTGCCGTAAAAGGAATCTACCTTCGCGGGAAGACCTATTGGTTCGCGAAGATGATCGCTTCGAAGCGAAATTTTGTTTCCTTGGAGACGAGTGATCTCTCCGAGGCGATTCGTAGGGCGCAGGACTTGAGAGACAATCCGGTTTTGGAGAGTGGTGATATGGTGGCTCATGCTGTTGATCGATATATTGATTTTTGTGTGAAGAGCGGGGAGTGGTCCCTGTCCACGGAGCGGAGCAAGGGCTATGTGCTGCGAAAATGGGCGGAATACTGCGGGCGCGTGACGCCGAGCCAGATTCGCACCGAGGCGATCCGTGCCTGGCACGCGGCACGCCTTGAGGGGAAGCGCGGCAGGAAAGTGGTGGAAGTCACCGCCTACGGGAATCTCATGACCCTTCAGGGATTTTTCCATTGGGCGAAGGACACCGAGAGGCTTTGCGCATCGAACCCCGTGAAGCCCCTTACTGATAGAAAGGCGACGACTCGCATACGCTGCCCGGATGTCGTGGCCAGGAAGGATTTCTGCCCCCCCTCGCTGCGCGACAAGCTCATTGAGGAGTGCCCCCGCGAGGATTTGAAATTTGTTTTGTTTTGCGGGTTCCACGCTGGCCTGCGCTTTAACGAGATCGTGGAGGCCCGCCGCTTTTGGTTTGATCTGGATCGCGGCTTGCTGCACTTGCGCAAACACGAAGGCATCCGCTTCAAGGATCGCGAGGAGCGCACCGTCCCACTCACGGCGGGGTTCAAGCAATACCTCTCCACCTACACTTGGCCTGACTCCCCGCAGGGATACATACTGCACTCCGATATCGAGGTGCGCCGAAAAAACATCTATCGATGGGATTTTGGACTCCCGTTCCGCACTTACATGGAGAGCCAGAAGTGCCAGTGGGTGACTCCCCATATCATGCGACACACCTTTGCGAGCCTGCTGGCAAGCGCGGGAGTGAGTATTTTCAAAATCGCCCACTGGATGGGGGACGAGGTTCGTGTGGTCGAGAAGCATTACGCGAAACTTCTTCCTAATGACTCGGAGATTGATCGGGCGTTTGAGCCGAGCGCAGAGACTCGATCCCTTCCGAGCACACCCGCTTCCAAGCCCCAAGGCACTCGTCGTAGTCGAAAAGGGTGAGTCGGTTGCCCTGCACCTTTGGGGAGAGCCACCCTGCCCGCCGCAGCATGGAGAGCATCTGCCCCCCGCCCACGATGCGCTCAGCGTCCTCGATGCCGACTGCGCCGCGCCGTTCGGCCATAATGACGGAATAGCTTGCCATTATATTACTCCTTGCAGGCTGCGATCAAGTCTTCGACCAGCCGGCCGATGGAGCAGCGGCGATTTGTGGCGAGGTCGAAGGCCTTGCGCTTGATTTGCAGGGCGAGGTGGATGGTGATTTTTTGCGGTTTGTCTTGGCGGGCGGGGCGTCCACGCTTGAAGAGGGCGACCTTCGCGGCAGCTTCCCCTGCGGGCTTGCGTGCCACGGTCTTCGTGACTCGTTTTTTGCTTATGGGGTGTTGGCCTGATTTCATGTTTTTAGAGGTCATTTATACTTTTTGATGACGCATTCCCTTCTAAATGGATTTTTTTGAGAGTGAAGATAAAATTGCGAAAAATGTTATTAGTCGTATAATAGTCGTATGAGAAAGATAAACCTTGACGACCCCAAGATTACCCTGCGGCTTAATCTGGATCTGAAGAAGAAGGCTGCGCGGATCGCAGAGAGGCGCGGATTGAGCGTGAGCCAACTCGTAGAGGAGTTGATCCTGCAGACGAATGGAGATCCCACTTTGGGAGCGGCACAGATCCGAGCCATCGTGCGGGAGGAGATGGAGGCGAGGGACAAGGCGCAGCACCTTGCTGAAAAGCCCAAGAAACCTTGATTTTATCGGCCTCTGCGGGTGTCAAGTGTTTTTTTACGCTCGGGGGCGGCAGGCTTCGTGGTGCATGGCATCATACCCCCAGAAGGCTCCGGCGGACTGCCAGCCTTCTTTGGCGAATTCTTCCATGAGGGCGAGTGGCATGTCGGCGACGAGGGGCCACGGATCGCGGAAAGTATTGTCGTCGGCATCGAGGTCGATCGCCGCGCCCCAGGCGTGGACGGAGAGGCTGGTGCCGCCGCGCTTGTTCCGGAAATTGTATACTCCGCCGTAGTCTTCGGCGGGCTCCATGATCTCGCGGGTGCCTGCGCCGCGCTGGCCGATGGCGGTGAGGATGCGCAGGAGACTGCTGGCGACTTTTTGGTGGCAGCGGGTTTTTGTGACGCGTTGCCCGCCGTAATACATGGGATAGGGGAAGGTGATGGCGACGAGATTTGCTTCGTCGCCCGGCTCGCCGTAGAAGTCGCGCAGGCCCTCGCGGGTGGCGAAGGGCCAGGGATTGGGCGAGGGCATGAGGCTCTTGAGGTGGTCGCGGCAGCGTGATTGGGACTTTGGCCCCCAGAAGCCGTCGGGCGTTACCCCGATGATGCGCTGCATCCTTTGGATTTGCTCGGTGCTCATGGAAGGCCGAGGGGTTTGCGGAGGATGAAGGCGAGGAGGTGCCCTGCGGGGGCGCGGAAGATGTAGAGGAGCGTGCTGCCGAGGGAGATGATGAGGACGAGGACGAGGAGGTTGCGATGGGCGATGGCGGCGGAGGCGCGGGTGAGCTTGTTCGTGGTCTTGGCGAGCGCGAGGGTGGTGGCGAGGAGTTCGCCTTCGCGGGCGGAGTCGGCGGCGGCGAGGGCGTCGACTTGTGTGCTGGCGAGCGCGAGGGCGTCGGTGGTTTCAGTGAGGTCTTTTTGGAGAGTGGCGATTTCTTTTTGGAGGGTGGCGGGCGCTGTGGCGGCGAGGCGCTTGGCTGTAGTCGCGGCGCGTGTGGTGGCGGAGGAGGCGCGGGCGACGGTGCTGGCTGTGGCGGCGAGGACGGGCGCGGAGGGTGTGCTGACGGCCCGCTTGGTGGCGCAGCCTGTGAGGGCGGCGATGAGCAGATAGGCCAGCAAGACGAGGAGCGCGGTGAGCTTGGCGTTGGGTATGGCGTTCATGGCTTGAGGATTGGGCTTTTGAGCAGGTAGCCGCAGAGCCCTATGAGCCCGCCGGCAGCGGCGGCGAAGGATAGGCGGCGAGGGTCGGTCAATATCGCCGGGTCGGCGAGGACGACGACGAGGGAGTTGAGCGTGCCCGCCACGACTGCCGCGAGGAGGCTTTTCCAGATGGCGCGGCGCGTGCGCTGACTCATGAGCGGTGATTCCAGTCGCGGATGAGCTTGACGAGCGTGATAAGGCCTACGGCGAGCCCAATAATGACCGAGCTGATGCGCGCCCACATTTCGAGTTGCGGCAGGAGGCTGTAGAAAGCGGCCCCTATGCTGGTGGTGGTGCCCAGGACGCCTGTGGCGAGTGTTTTGAGTTGATGATCATCCATGGTTTAGAGTTGCTCGGAGCTAAGGATGGGGTTGTTGCGGCCACGGAGGGACTGAGCCGCCGCATGGCTGATCGTTTCGAGCATGGTCGAGTCGCCGCTCATTAGCTATTGGCTTGGGCGAGGAGATTGCCGACCTGTGAGAGGGTCGCGGTGTTGTTGATCCGGTCCACATTGACGGCATCTGTCTTGGCCTTGATGGCGGTGATGTCTGCGGCAGGGATGTTTGCCGGGGTGGCGCGGGTGGTGATGGCGGCGTCCACTCGCCCAAGCTCCACCGAAAGCTCCGATCTCACCTGCGAGGCTATAGTGGCGGCGCTCGGCACGGTGGGCGCGTTGGTGAGGGTTGTCACAACGGCGAGCGTGCCGGATGGGGCG
>Ga0247836_1003036_pt1 | contig 23129 bp, 12 predicted proteins | sample LaCruzMarch2015__4_FD_187116 | JGI IMG/M metagenome (GOLD analysis project Ga0247836, IMG submission 187116) | Freshwater microbial communities from meromictic Lake La Cruz, Castile-La Mancha, Spain - LaCruzMarch2015_14m | ecosystem: Environmental > Aquatic > Freshwater > Lake | place: Spain... | reverse complement strand
TCCGGCTCCAGTCCCACTTGTCCTGGATCCACAAGCCCTCAAACAACTCCCGGCTGCCGCTGTACAGCTCGTGCAGCGTGGCGATGGTGATGGACTTGCCGAAACGGCGCGGGCGGGACAGGAAATATGATCCCGGGTTGGCGGTGAGCTTGTATAGGTAGGCTGTTTTGTCCACGTACAGGAATCCGTTTTCAATGATTTTTCGGAAATCCTGTAGCCCCAGCGGGAGTTTTTGGTTCATGCGTATGGTGTTTGCCCTGCAAATATAGTAACTAAAATTCACCACCTGGATTTAAGGAATGCCATCTCGTTGAGGTGGCATTCCTTATCAAACAGCTCATTAATCTTCCAGATTTGGCTGCGGGGTGTACCTCAGGTAAGGCTTGATTACGTTTGGGCGTTAAAGTTGGGAGCAATGTCCCCTAAACGTAAACTCATGTGTTCAATATTTAAATTGTTTATTGGTGAGAAAGCTTGGCGTTAAATGCTTCTATAAACCAAATGAAGTAAGTTTAACGAATTCGCTCACATGATGTTCAAACAGGATAAAGACAAAAAGCAATAGCAGCGTAAACGATATTTGCTGTACCCTAAATTGGTTATTAACATATAAGCCATTCATTGTGGCAACATTTTTGCTGCAATCTACACGACAAACTGTTGAATTCATTAGTTAATCCTCATCCACATGAACCGATTGTTCTATCTTGCTTTTTTCTGTACCAGTTTGTGTACGCACGCCCATGCGCAAGGCTACACTTTCTGCAACCAGGTGATTGGCAGCACGGGCTCTGCCGGACTGTCGCAAAACCAGCGCTACACCTGGACGGTCGGCGAAACCGTCATCACCACCCTGCCGAGGCCGTTTATTGGCCGCATCCTTACCCAGGGATTTCACCAGCCCGAATTTTGTCAAACCGTATCTGCCGTGGACATGGCCCTTGCAGACTTGAACTTACAAGTGTTTCCCAATCCGGCAGCGTCTTTCCTGTCTGTAAACTGGGACGATGCCCACTCCCCTACCCTCCTCTTGCAGGTGTTCAACGCACAAGGACAGTTGGTTGAAACTGCCCCGGCCGTGTACGCCGGCAAGGAGTTGCCCTGTGGCCACTGGCCGCCCGGAATCTACTTGATGCACCTGACCGACCCGGCTACCCAGGCCGCAGCCGTGGTGCGCATCATTCGAATGAACCGTTAATCCTCACCTTTTTTTGCCCACCTTTCTAAATCGATTTACCATGTTGAAGCGCATATTGCTTTTAGCAGTTCTCCTCGTGCAGTACATGGGTGTTTTTGCCCAAAATGCCCCACAAGGATTTAATTATCAGTGCATCGTCCGCGATGCAAACGGCAGCCCGGTGGCCAACCAAATGGCTACGCTGCTCTTTTCCCTGCGCACCGGTGCCCCCAACGGGCCCATTGCCTACTCTGAAAAGTATGTGACCCCCACCAATGAATACGGGTTAGTCAACCTCGTGGTCGGGCAAGGCACGCCTCTGCAGGGCACTTTCAGCGACATCAACTGGGCCTCCGGCGCACACTACCTGTCGGTGTCCATCGAAACCTCGCCCAACGTCTTTGACGAACTGGGAGCCTCCCAACTCATGAGTGTGCCCTACGCGCTGTTCGCGCAATCGTCGTCCAACAGCGGCGGCGACGACTGGGGCGCCCAAACCGTGCAAACCGCGCCAACCCTTTCAGGAAACGGCACTGCTGCCAACCCCCTGCAATTGGCCCCGCAAAACGCGCAAACCGGCCAGGTACTCAAGTGGGACGGCACCAAATGGATTCCGCAAGACGACCTCACCGGCTCGGGCAGTGGCGGAGGCACCGTCACCCAAATCAATACCGGCACTGGTTTACAAGGTGGCCCCATCACCAACAGCGGCACCATTGAACTGAGCAACACCGGCGTGACGCCCGGCCAATACGGCAATGCCAACCTCATTCCCGTGGTCACCGTAGATGCCAATGGCCGCATCACTTCCATCAGCGTCGAAACCGTCAACGGCGGCACCACTACCAGCATCACCGGCGGTACCGGCATTGGCGTGCAACAAAATGGCAATGCGTTCACCATCAGTAACCTCGGAGATACCGACCCCGCCAACGACCTCACCAACACCAGCATTGCCGGGGGCGACCTCACCGGCACGTTTGACAACCTGCAAATAGCACCCGGCGCCGTCGGTACCACTGAAATAGCAGACAACAGCATCGGGGCCGATGATCTGGCATCCAACAGCGTCGGCACGGCTGAACTGACCGACGGCAGCGTCACCACGGCCAAAATAGCCGATAACGCCGTCTCCACCGCCAAATTAACCGATGGCAGCATCACAACCGCCAAATTGGCCAACAACGCCGTAAACACCCCAAACATAGCCGACAACGCCGTCACCAGTGCCAAAATCAACTCCGGCGCTGTGGGCACCGACCAATTGGCCGACGCCAGCGTCACCGCTGAAAAAATAGCCGACCTCGGCGCGGCGGCCGGACAAGTGATCAAATGGAACGGCGCCGCGTGGGCACCCGCCAACGACCTCGTCGGCGGCATGAGCAGTTCCACCACCATCACCGCCGGAGCGGGCATCAACGTGGGCGGCGCAGCACCCAACTTCACCATCACCAATACGGGCGACCTCAACCCCAACGACGACCTGACCTCCGGCAGCCAGGCCAATGGCGACTTGCAGGGTACCTTCATCAACCTGCAAATCAAACCCAATGCCGTTACCGACGTGGAAATTGCCAACAACGCCGTGCGCAATATACACATCGAGAACAGCACCATCACCGGCGCTAAACTCGACGATATGGGTGCCGTAAACGGACAAGTCCTCAAGTGGAACGGCAGCATCTGGGCACCCGGCACAGACCTCAGCGCCGGCATCAACATCCTCGCAGGCCAAGGTATTGATGTGGTCGCCAATGGCAGCGTCTTTACCGTCATCAACACGGGCGATCCCAACGAATTTGACGACATCACGGTCAATTCCATAGCCGGTGGCGACATCAATGGCACGTATGACGACCTCCAGCTCAGGCCTTTTGCCGTGGGCAACCTCGAACTCGCCAACAATGCCGTGGCCAACGGCAACCTCCAAAATGGCGTCATCACCGCCAATAAACTCAACAACATGGGCGCCACCGTGGGCCAAATCCTCAAATGGAATGGCTCCGCCTGGGGCCCGGCCACCGACGGGGGCGACAACTGGGGCACCCAATCTGTTTTTGCCGCCCCGGCCCTCTCCGGCAATGGCACCAACACCAGTCCGCTCAACCTCGCCCAACAAGGCGCCACCAACGGCCAAATCCTCAAATGGAACGGCACCGCCTGGACGCCGGCGGCTGACCTCGGCGACAACTGGGGTACCCAAACCACACAAACCAACGCCACCCTGAGCGGCTCAGGTACCACGGGCAGCCCACTGAGCATCGCCCAACAAGGCGCCACCAACGGCCAAATCCTCAAATGGAATGGCTCTGCCTGGACGCCGGCAAACGATGCCGGCGACAACTGGGGCACACAATCCGTGCAAACTGCAGCATCCATCTCCGGTAACGGCACACCCGGCAGCCCCCTTGCCATTGCCAGCCAGGGTGCCACTCCCGGACACGTATTGCGGTGGAATGGTGCCAACTGGATTCCGACGGACGACAGCGACGACTGGAACTCCGACGGCCTCGGCAACCTGTTCAACGAAAATACCGGCAACATCGGCATCGGCGCACCCAATGCCGGCCCCGCCAAATTCAAAATTGTGCACGGCGCTGGCGGCTTCCAACTCGAACACCAAAGCACGGGCGACGCCTGGGAATTGTGGGTCGACAGCGTTTCCGGAAACCTCGTCATGTTTTACAACGACGTGGCAGTGGGCGATTTTGCGCCCGACGGCGTCTACACGGCCTCCGATCGCCGACTCAAAACCAACATCGACCAAATGAACAGCGTGCTCGCCAAAGTGCTGCTGCTGGAGCCCGTAACCTACCGGTACAAACAACGCCCGGATGCTCCCAAAGCATCGATGGGGCTCATTGCCCAGGATGTACAGGCCGTTTTCCCCGAACTGGTAGCCCACAGCAACGGCCGAAATGGCAAAGGCGAACATTACGCTGTCAACTATGCCGCCCTCAGTGTCCTGGCCATAAAAGCCATTCAGGAACAACAAGAACAGATCAAACAACTGCAAACAGAGAACCAAAAACTGAGCGAACGGTTGTTATCCATAGAAGAACGGTTGGAAATGCTGGAAAATCGGTAACTTTGCTTTGTGTCATTTAAAAATTAAACCGCAAAACCGCAAAACCGCAAAATGTAAAACCGCAAAAGTGTTGGGCGCTTGTGGCAGGGCGAAAAAACGTACTGTAGCTTGAAAGACCAGCATTTCCCTTATCGAAATCCCAACACTTTTGCGGTTTTGCGGTTTTGCGGTTTTACATTTTGCGGTTTAAAAAAATTAAAAAATTCAAAAATTCAAAAATTAAACCGCAAAACCGCAAAACCGCAAAATGTAAAACCGCAAAAGTATAGGGAGCTTGTGGCAGGGCAAAAAAACGTACTGTAGCTTGAAAGACCAGCATTTCCCTTATCGCAATCCCAACACTTTTGCGGTTTTGCGGTTTTGCGGTTTTACATTTTGCGGTTTAAAAAAATTAAAAAATTCAAAAATTCAAAAATTCAAAAATTAAACCGCAAAACCGCAAAACCGCAAAATGTAAAACCGAAAAAGTGTTGGGCGCTTGTGGCAGGGCAAAAAAACGTACTGTAGCTTGAAAGACCAGCATTTCCCTTATCGAAATCCCAACACTTTTGCGGTTTTGCGGTTTTGCGGTTTTACATTTTGCGGTTTAAAAAAATTCAAAAATTCAAAAATTCAAAAATTTAAAAATTAAACCGCAAAACCGCAAAACCGCAAAATGTAAAACCGAAAAAGTGTTAGGCGCTTGTGGCAGGGCAAAAAAACGTACTGTAGCTTGAAAGACCAGCATTTCCCTTATCGAAATCCCAACACTTTTGCGGTTTTGCGGTTTTGCGGTTTTGCGGTTTTACATTTTGCGGTTTAAAAAAATTAAAAAATTTAAAAATTAAACCGCAAAACCGCAAAACCGCAAAATGTAAAACCGAAAAAGTGTTGGGCGCTTGTGGCAGGGCGAAATTCAGTCGTTTAGCTTCAAAGACCAGCATTTCCCTTATCGAAATCCCAACACTTTTGCGGTTTTGCGGTTTTGCGGTTTTACATTTTGCGGTTTAAAAAAATTAAAAAATTCAAAAATTCAAAAATTAAACCGCAAAACCGCAAAACCGCAAAATGTAAAACCGAAAAAGTGTTGGGCGCTTGTGGCAGGGCGAAATTCAGTCGTTTAGCTTGAAAGACCAGCATTTCCCTTATCGAAATCCCAACACTTTTGCGGTTTTGCGGTTTTGCGGTTTTACATTTTGCGGTTTAAAAAAATTCAAAAATTCAAAAATTCAAAAATTAAACCGCAAAACCGCAAAACCGCAAAATGTAAAACCGAAAAAGTGTTGGGCGCTTGTGGCAGGGCGAAATTCAGTCGTTTAGCTTCAAAGACCAGCATTTCCCTTATCGCAATCCCTATACTTTTGCGGTTTTGCGGTTTTATATTTTTCAGTTTTGCGGTTTAAAAAAATTTTTTTGTCAACCATGTTCTTGCGTTTACCATTATTTGCCTGTTTGTTTCTGTTCGGCCCGACCCTTGTTGATGCCAAACCCGATACCCTTGCTCCGGTTACGGTGGTGTTGGATCACCCCGTTTGTGAAGGCGATACGGTATTTGTCAACGGCAATCCGTACTGCGTGGGCAACCACATTGGCGTGGAAGTGGTCAAAAATGGCGCGGCGAACGGCTGCGACAGCATCATACAAGTCGACCTTACGCCAACGGCCTCTCCTTTTTTTATCTTGCAGGATACCCTTTGCCCCGATGGATTTTACGTGATCAATGGCGTGCGGTACGACAAAAAAAATCCCAACGGTTTGGAAACCTTGCCAAACGCATCTTTTGCAGGCTGCGATTCACTGGTGCTGGTCGAGCTTTTTTTCCGCGAACTGTCGTTGTACATCGGTGAGGACCGCACGGCTGTGCTGGGCGACGACCTTTGCGTGAGCGCCTATTTTGGCCTGCAACCCAAGGAATACACATGGACGCCGCCGCCGCCTTGCACTGCGCCCAATTGCACTAATTTCTGTGTATCTGCCAGCGCATTGGGCGTTTACCAGTACGCTTTGACGGCCACCGATGTACATAATTGTACTCTAAAGGATACGGTTACCATCCAGGTTACCGACGATAGCCGGGTGTACATCCCCAACATTTTCCAGCCGGGTGCCGACGAGCCCAACGGCCGTTTTCATATTTCTACGGATCAGAGCATCGCCCGGATTCGCCAGTTTTGGATCGCTGACCGCTGGGGTGCGCTTTTGCATCAGGCAAACGACGTACTGCCCAATGACGCCGATTCGGGCTGGGATGGTACATACGCCGGCAAAACGATGGATACCGGCGTGTATATTTACTTTGCAGAGCTGGAGCGCATAGACGGCAGCGCGTTGACCCGCACCGGAACCGTCACCATCGTCCGCTAAAATCCACGCTATTTTTCTACCGAGCCAATCAAGGTCAGGCGCTTTACAATCGGATAACCGTTTTGGTCTTCCTGTTGCAGGATCACGTCGATGTCTTTGGCTATGCGGCCCACCCGCTTGTGGGTGTCGAGCACCACGTCTACTTCTCCTTCTGCACCGGGTGCGATGACGCCTTTGGTCCAGTCTACGCGCATGCAGTCGCACGCGCTCACGATGGCAATTTCGACCGATACCGGCGCTATGTTTTTGAAACGGTACACCACATGCACCGGTTCGCCCTCTTTTACGGTGTCGAATCGGCGGTCGGCGAGGTCAAAGGCAAGGATCAGGTTTGCTAAAGCGTCCATGGGGCTTTCGGGCGTGACTGTATCGGTGCTAAACAGCGGCAACCAGTCCAAGAATACGGGTTTAGCCTGTTTGCCGCCCGGATTTTGGCCGCTGACCGGCTCTTCGCGCTCAATTTCGATGGTGGTTGGGCCCGACAGGATTTTGAACTCGGTGCGGCGGTTGAAGCGGTGTTGTTCTTCGTCGCATTCCACGCCGTTGGCACAGGCGTTCAGGAGTTGTTTTTCGCCGTAACCTTTGGCCACAATGCGTTTATCGGCCACGCCTTTGGCCTGCATCCAGCGTTTGGCGCTTTCGGCGCGGCGTTGCGACAGGCTTTCGTTGTAGTCGTCTTTACCGCGGGAGTCGGTGTGCGAGGACAGCTCGATGACCATGTCCGGGTATTGCTCCATCAATTCAACCAGGTAACCGAGGTCTTTTTCGGCGTCCGGCAGAATCTTGTCGTCGTCAAAATCGTAATAAATGCTGTTGAGTCGAATGGGCTCGTTGGTTTTAACGATGCGCGTTTCCGGCGTTTTGCGGATGAGGCGCAGCGTGGCCTTTTCGGTTTTGATGGTGGACTTGGTCATGCCCACGGTGTTGATTTTGGAGGTATCCGGCTTATACCCTTCGTGTTCGGTGATGATGAGGTATGATTTTTCCGGAGGCAGGGTAAAGGTAAAATCGTTGCCCTTTGGATTGGTTCGGCTGTCCATTTTCGTGGGTACGGGGTCTGTCACGTCTACCACGCGCACCGTACAGTTTTCGAGCGGCGGATTTTCTTTTTCGCCTTTGCGGCGCAGGCGGAAGGTATTGACGGTCACGTCCATTTTGACGCGTTCCTTATCCCATGCGTAGATGTCGTCGCAGCAGGTTTTGCTTTTGAGGTTATTAGGTCCCGGGCGGTTGCTCACGATGTAACCGCTGTATCCGTCGGCATTTTGGCTGTAAAACTGGTCATCCACGCTGGAGTTGATGTCCATGCCCATATTTTCGGGCTTGCTCCACACCGAGCCGTTCCACTGGGACTTGAACACATCCAAACCGCCAAAGGAAGGAAACCCGTTGCTGCTGAAAAACAGCTTGCCGTCCTGATAAAACGGAGACGCTTCGTTTCCGGCGGTGTTGATCACTTTGCCGAGGTTGACCGGTGCGCCAAAGACGCCGTCGCCTTTTTTGGGGGCGTAATAAATATCGTCGCCGCCTTCTCCGCCGGGCATGTCGGCCACAAAAAACAGCACTTTTTCGCCAAACAGTTCACCTTCGCAAGGGTGTTTGGCGATGTAGCTTCCGTTGACGCCCGTCACTTCGTTGGCTGCCCCCCATCCGTCGGAGCCTTTAAGTGCGTAGTGTATTTTGCTTTCGCTGACGGTCTGGCTTTCCAAGGCCACACGGGTGAAGTACATGGTGCGTCCGTCGGGCGTCACGCTCACGTTGCCCTGGTGGAAGCCGTCGCGGTTGATGTTGGTGCCCAGCGGCGTGGGGGGGTTGTATTCCAGGTCGGCCGATTTGGCGGTGGTGTACACCTTTGAAAACCAGTCGCCCTCATCGCCGTCGAGGGTGATCACGTCTTTGCTCTGGAGCGAAGTGTAGTAAAGTTCGCCGCCGCTGTAGCTGGGAGAGGCTTCCGTTTGGGGGCTGTTGGCTTTTTTGCCGATGTTGTTGATGACCACCCCTTGCACAGGCTTGGATTTTCGGGCCATTTGGCAGCCTTCCAGTTCGAGTTTGGCGAGGGTTTTGAGTGAGTCGCTGCTGCCGTCGCTGAGGTACTGCTTGAACATGTCCTCCGCTTCGTCGTATTTACCGTTGTGTTTGAGGCACAAGGCGTACAGGTATTTGTACTCTGTGTATTCCTGCTTGCGGTCGCGCAGCACCAGGCGGCTCAGTTGGCGCTCTGCCTTGGCGTAATCGCGCAGTTCATAATTCAGGGTGGCAATTTTCGGTACCAGGGTGGCGTCCTTGGAGTCGTCGTATATTTCTTCGTAATTCTGTAAAGCGCGGTAGGGGTTACCGTTCAGCTCCGATTCCTTGGCGGCGTCCAGCAGTTTATCGTTGGATGGCCGATTGAGGGGTTGTGCGTATGCTGTATGCAGGGACAGGAGCAACATGCTCCAAAAAAGCAGGCTATTTTTCATAAGAGGTATGAGGAATCGAGTTTTTGAAAAGGGAAATTTAGAAACGTGGGCACAGGATTTGCGGGTCAACGTCTGCTTCTTTGAAAATTTTAAAAATGTAGTTGGCGGCAATTTCAAACCCGCCCCGCGAATTGCTCACGGTGTTCAGGTCTGACGTGTTGATGTCGTACGCCAACCCCACGCGCAGGTCTTTCCAGCGCACACCACCCATTACCGACAGGGCATCGCCAAGCCGGTAGCCCAGGCCGAGGTCAAAACTGATGTCTTTTTCGGGGTCAAACAAGTAATTGCCCATGCCCTGCACGATGATCTCGTCGTTTCCACTGCGGGTTTGGAACAGGAACGACGGGCTGAATGTCCAACGGTCGGTGAGCTCCACATTGTACACCCCGGTAAAGACCGGCCGACGAGCCTGTTTTTTGTCGCCCGTACCGCCTTCAAACAGGCTTATTTCCGGTTCCAACAGGTGGTACATCGAGAAACCCAGCGTGACATCCATGCGTTTGTTTAACCTTGATTTGAGCACCACACCAGCGTCCAAATCAAAACCTTTGCCAGACTGTGCAGCAGCAAAAGGGTCTGAACTCATGGCCATTGGATCATTCAACAACAGTTTATCTTCAAACTGAAAACGTGCGTTGTCTATCTTTTGCTCCAAACGCCCGCCTTGTGCGCCCAGGGTTAAATACGTGTTGCCACCTTTGTCCAAAGCAAAGTGGTAAGAAGCGCCAAATTTGACGGAATTCTGCTCAAAACCCACCGATCCGGCCTCATCGCTCAGGAACATCACACCTACACCCACCCAGTCTTTTTTCCGGAAACCGCGGATGATCGGTGCATCTACCCAGAAAGAAGGGGTGACAAACTCGTTGTCAATGACACTCGACCACTGGTTGCGGTATATGCCACCCACACGGGCGGTGCCTTCAAAGCCACCAATGAGACCCGGGTTGAGGGTCATGGGCGACATGTTGTACTGGGTGAAGTGAATGTCCTGTGCAAACAGGCCATTGGCCATAAAAATGCCGAGAAGAATGCCTAAAAGTCGGTTAAGGTGCATATTTGAATGTTTGTTGGAAGGCATGATGATTAATTTTGCCGAAAAATAGAGGATTTTCCCGATACAGATCAAGCCTTGGCGAAATGCTTTTGTAAAATAGCAACATTATGCATTTTTAACGCCAAAAAAGCCGTCATAAACCCGACAGTACGCCCAGATCCTGCTCAAGCATGCACTTGAAATGGCCTTTAGGGCACTGCGCAAACCCGATTTTGGAACAAGGCCTGCAGGGCAGTCCACTTACTTCCAGCGTGGTGTTGGCATCCATGCCGTCGGGGTAAAAAGGGTACATGCCAAAGGCGGGCACAGTATTGCCCCATATAGAATAAATGGGCTTTTGCAGGGCAGCTGCAATGTGCATCATGCCGGTGTCGTGGGTAATCACCGCCTGCGACTGCCGGATCAGCGAGGCCGAACCGTGGAGACTGAGCGCGCCACAGGTGTTCACCACCTGGTCGGGGGCCGCCAGGCGGATCAGTTCGCCCTCCGCCTGTTCTGAAGGGCCACCCAGCAACGCCACGGGCGTGCGCAACCGACGGCATATTTCAATGATGCGCTCTGTGGGCAGGCGTTTGGTGCGGTGGTTGGCACCGATGGCGAATGCCAGAAAATCCGGGGGAAGTTCAAAAGCGCCAGGGTTCACTTCCTGATCTGCGGGAATAAAGTGATCCAGCCCTGCCCCGTCGTACTGCACGCCCAAACCCGCCACCGCGTCCATGTACCGGTGCACAATGTGGCGTTTGGGCAACCGGTCTATTTTCAGGCGCACCATGAGCCATTTTTCCCCATTCAGTTTTTGGAAACGGGTGGCAGGGCGGCCGAGGGCCAGGCGCAGGCGAAAACTGCGGAGGTTGTGGTGCAGGTCGACCACGTGGTCAAACCGTTCGGCTTTCAGTGCGGGCAGGCACTCCGCAATATCCCGCTCAAAAACGTGCACCTGATCCACATGCGGATTGGGTGCCAACAGGGATTGAAACTGTTTTTTGGTGACCACATGCACTGCGGCACCTGTTTGCTGCTTCAGGCAGCGCAACACCGGCGTGGTCAGCACAATGTCGCCAATCGAACTAAAGCGGACAACCAGCACCTTCATGCGCTAACGGATGCGCTTGAGCGAGAAATTCTTCACCGGACGGAGCACCAGCGGCACTTTTTCGATCAGCACCGAGTCGCTGTCCAAACCAAACCAGTTTTGGGGTGAGGCGGTAATGCCTTTTACGGTGATATAAATGTTCATGACCAATTGTTCGAAGAACGGCAAGTCATTTTCATTGGACAGGAATTCCTGAATGATGACAAAGCGGAAGTCGCCGGTAGGATACTCGTCGCTGTTGATGTGGTAACGGGCTTCGAGGTTGAGTTCGCCATTTTCGATGAGCTCTTGCACCACCTTGTCCATAAACAGGTTCATGCGTTGTTCTACACGGAAGCCGAGGCGGAAGGTGACTTTATACACGTCGTCGGTCGCCAAAGCCTTTACCCGATACTCCATGGTGTAGGGTTCATCGGTCACTTCTATGTGCACAAACCAGTATACATCGGCGCGTTTGGGCTGGGTTTGCAGGATGGAATACAGGATTTTTTCTTCCACCATGTTGGATTTGGCGCTGCTCAGGAACACGAGGTTGGTGGCATATTTAGGCACATCTTCATCGTTGCTCAAAGAAATGAGCTGGTCCAGGTAGTCGCGCAACTGCACGTTTTGGATAAACCGGTTTTTTATTTTTTTGGCTTCTACCCACACGATCATCAGGAAGAACAACACTGAGGCGATTAGTATCGTAATAAAGCCGCCATCCTGGAACTTAAGCATATTGGCTGTGAAAAACGCGCCTTCGAAACAAAGGTACCAGGCCAGGAAAATCCAGATCAAAACCGCATGCACCCGTTTGGTGACGAAATAGTTGGACAAAAGGATGGTAGACATGAGCATGGTAATCGTTACCGACAAGCCATAGGCCGCCTCCATCCGGGTACTTTCCTGAAAGTATAAGGTTACAAACACACAGCCGGCCCACAACAGGGTATTGACAGCGGGTACATAAAGTTGCCCCTTGAGGGCCGTTGGAAAAACGACGGTTAATTTGGGCATCAACCCCAAGCGCACGGCTTCCGAAACCAGGGTAAACGAACCTGAAATCATGGCCTGACTGGCGATGATGGCCGCCATAGTGGCAATAACTACCCCAACGGGCACAAACCAATGCGGCATAATGCCGTAAAAAGGATTGACAGCCTCCGGCAGCTCACTCCCGGCTAACTGCATGCTCCACGCCGCCTGCCCCAAATAATTGAGTACCAGACAGAGTTTGACAAACACCCAGCTGATCCGAATGTTCTGTTTGCCACAGTGTCCCAAATCAGCGTACAATGCTTCGGCACCGGTTGTGCACAGGAAAACAGCGCCCATCAAGACCAATGCATGCGGATGGTGTAGCATTAAATGCACTGCATAATAAGGACTCAGCGCCCGCAATATGCCGGGCTCTCCAATCACCTGTAACATTCCAAGAATACCCAACATGCTGAACCACACCAACATAACCGGACCGAAAAACCGGCCTACCAAAGCGGTACCAAATTGTTGAAACCAGAACAGCAGTGAAATGATCGCTATGGTGATGCCAACGGTAGGAATATGGGTATTCGCCAAACTTTCAATGGAATGCAACCCTTCTATCGCAGAGGACACGGATATTGGAGGCGTGATCATGCCTTCAGAAAGTACTGCTGCACCACCAATCATGGCCGGATAAAGGAGCCACTTTCGCCTTCTTCGCACCAAGGTATACAGGGAAAATATGCCCCCCTCCCCATTGTTATCTGCTTCCAACACCAATGTAACGTACTTGAACGTGGTCTGAATGGTCAACGTCCAAAATACAAGCGATACGGCACCCAGAATCGTGTCGGCATTGATGACTCCATCTGCTAAAATAGCCCGCATGACATACAGCGGCGACGTGCCAATATCCCCGTATATGATGCCAAGCGTGATGAGCAGCCCGGCAAAGGTGAGCCGGTGGTGACCGTGGTGCGAATGATCAGAAGAAGGCATGTGGTTTTTCTTACGTTCCTTTTGACGACAAAACAGGCGTGAACAGCGGCAAATGTACGCCTTGAGCCAACACGCGGTAAAAAAAAATCAAAAATCTGTGCGTCGGGCTTTTCGCTCAAAATCCCTGATCTGATCCTGGTTGCCCAGCAGCACCAACTGCCAGGTGGGTTCCAGCACGGTAAACGGCAACGGATTGAGGTGATACTCCCCTTTTTCGTCTCGCAAAGCGATGATGGATACCTGCGCCAGCAAATGTATCCCGGTCTCTTCCATGCTGCGCCCCACAAATTGCGGCTGCAAGGCATGCACGGGCAATTCTTCAAATTCCACATTGCTGTGGCCCATGTTGGACAACAGGGTGAAAAACTCAACCAATTCGGGGTTATTCACCAGCGTGGCCATGTAAAATCCGCCAATGGCCTCGGGCACCACGGTGTGGTCGGCCCCGGCACGACGCATTTTGTGCTCGTCTGCCCGGTTGTTGGCCCTCGAAATAATCCGTAGTGCCGGGTTGATCTGCCTGGCCGACAACACAATGAACAGGTTGTCGGAGTCGTCGGGCAGCGTGACCACCACACACCTGGCGCGCCGGATGCCGGCTTCTTCCAGCACGGCATCCTGGGTAGCGTCGCCTTCCACGTACAGGATGTCGCGCTCCTTGCGCAGGTTTTCTAACTTGTCCGGGTGTTTTTCTACCACGACAAAAGATACGCCCTGCTTGGCGAGCTCACGGGTTACTTCGGTGGCATGCCGACCGTATCCGCACACGATGGTGTGCCCCTGGAGGTTTTCAATTTGGGCATTCATGCGAAAATCTTTGAACAGGTGATAAAAACCGCCCTCGGCAAAAATACCGGTCAGCGTAGAAATGCCGTAAGCAAACAAACCGATGTTGAAAATGACCAAAAAAGAGGTAAACAGGCGTCCGTAAGTACCCAAAGGATGTACTTCACCAAACCCCACTGTCGATACGGTAATGATCGACATGTAAAAGCCCTCGCCCCAGGTATACCCTTCGATGAACACGTACCCGATGGCACCCACCACGATGGAAACGAGCATCAGCAGGGCCGCCATGCGGATCCTTTTGGCAATGACCGCGATCTGACTCATGCGTCGGCTGGTGCCCTTATACGGGACTATGCGAAACAACTGGTAAATAAAATACATGGTGGTCATGCCTGTGGTCAGCGGTTGCTCAACAACAGGTATTCCCAGGGCTTGAGGGTCAGATCCATCGATCCGCCCACCTGTACGGTGCTGTTTCCAAACACGTTCATGTACGCACCGGCCATGTTGTTGTCTAAAGTTAGTTCGATGATGCGGGGCTGTTTGCTGAAATTAAAGATGCCGATGCACTTGTCCTCGCCTTTTCCGCGGTAAAAGGCGTACACATGGGCGTCGTCGTTGGAGCGGATCTTTTCCAATTTTCCGCCGTGGACGCCGCTCCACAGGGCACTATTGCGGTGCCTCAATTCGACCAATTGTTTAAAAAAAGGCGTTTGCGCGTATTTTTTCCATCGAATGGGGTCGCGTTCAAAAAATTTCAGCCGTTTGTCCAGGCCGTCTTCCTGGCCGTTGTAAATGAGCGGAATGCCTTGCCAGGTGAACGCCAGCACATTAAACGCATTGGCCGCGTCGCCGTACAGTTCCTTTTCGGTGCCGTTCCAGGTGTTTTCGTCGTGGTTTTGGGTGAAATACATTTGGTAGTAGCCTTTCGGATAAAAATCTTCCAGGAAATCATACAATGTATCCAGCGATGTGGCTTCCTGGCGGCCGTTGGCGATGTCCTTAGTGACGTCTTTCCATTTCCAGCCGTAGTTGGCGTTGAAACAATGCTCAAAATGCTCGGGGTGATCCTGTCCCTCACCGAGCATGAACACCGTTTTGACCGAATCGAGGGCCGGGCGCAGTTGGGGCCAGAAATCATTGGGCAGGAGCGTGGCCATGTCTACCCGAAAACCGTCGATGTCGGTTTCGCGGAGCCAGTACTGCATGGCTTCCATCATGGCCTGGCGCATGGCCGGATTGCCGTAGTCGAGGTCAACCACGTCGCTCCAGTCGGTAATGGGCACACCCTTTTCGTCTAAGGGCACGGTCAGCTCGCCGTTGTAGCGGGTGTAAAAGTCCGGGTGTTCGGTCATCCACACATGATCCCATGCGGTGTGGTTGGGCACCCAGTCCAGGATGAGGTGCATGCCTGCAGCGTGCGTTTCGTCGACCAATTGTTTAAACTCGTCCATGGTGCCAAACTCCGGGCTCACGGCCCGGTAGTCGCGGATGGAATACGGACTGCCGAGCGTACCCTTGCGCCGATCCACCCCGACGGGTTGCAGGGGCATGAGCCAAAGGATGTCCACACCCAGCTCACGCAACCGGGGCAGTTGTTTGCGGATGCCCGCCAGGTTGCCCGCCGGCGAAAACTGTCGGGTGTTGATTTGGTAAATGGTGGCCGATTTGGCCCATTCCGGCTCCGGCAACGGTTTTTTCGATTCCAAAACAGGTATCATTTCCTGAATAATTGTCTTAGGCGGTACCGTTACCCTATCGCAGGAAGCACCCAGTAAAACCAATCCGAGCAGCGCAAATATTATCTTACAAGTTCTCATCATTCCGCATTCCGCATTCCGCATTCGAATCACGGTTCCGTCCTCGAATTGGCCACCCGGGCCTGAATGCCCGTTTTGTTGATGTCGGAGTTGCCGATCCAGATCATGACGAAGCCTTTGTCTTTGACCTTCCAGGTGTTGTTGAACCAGGGGTCTTTGCACGAGAGGTAGATTTCGTTTTTGGCTTCATCCCAGTTCCAGCGGCCTTTTTCGAGCACTTTTTTTTGGAACAGGATTTCAAAGGTCTGGTCTTCGTAGAAGTGCAGCCATTTGTCGCGGTAGTTGTCAAACACATGGTCATTGCTGACTTGCAGGGCCTCGTTCACATTCCACCACCCGGTGCTCAGGTATGCCTTTCGGCTGGCGGAGGCAGGCGGCAGGCGGTCAATGGGTACGGTGACCGCCGAAGGGGTTCCGTCAGGCACTTCAACCGTGGGTTGTGCTGCCGGAGGTGCCGTTTCAGCTGTTTTCTGCAGGTTTTTGCAGGTGAGGATGCCAAATAGGATGATGAGTACAGAGAGGATGATGTTGAGTCGCATGGTGTTGTGGCGCAATTGTGGGGTAAAAGTAGGGAAAATAGAGATGATAGCATGCTGAAGTTGCGATCAATACTACCCCATGTGTTTGTAGTATCTAGAACTTATATCGTTTAAAAATGCGGTTAAAGTCCCTTTTTGAGTGAAAAATTCTCAAAATCCTAATTTCGCTGCCGGTATAGTTGTAAAAAATCTTGTACGGAGACTTTTTCAATCGAATAACACGATAGTTGCCCAAATGGGATAATTGTGGCTCGGGTGGGTATCGCTCAGGGTTTTCTATCAGTTCTTCAATAGTATCAAAAACCTTATCTAACACAACATTAGCTGCTGATTCAGAAAAATTTTGCCTAAGATAACGCAGAATTTCATTAAAATCCCGGTCAAACCTTTTGGAATAAAGAATTACCGGATTTGTATTCATGTCCTTGCTCCATATTTTTGCTTCATGGCACTGTGTAAAACACCTTCTCCTTCTTCTATTTCCCGATTGGCTTCGGTGATCGAATGTACAAAATCTTCTAGCAGTATTGGCGTTCCATCCGCCTCAAAGCCTATTACTTCATCATCTAAAAGTAGTATTTTTTTCAAGAGTAGATAAATGCCTTGCAAGACATCTGGATCGTTGGTATTGTTTACCAACTCATGGATGGTTAATTTTAACTCCTGTGTGGTCATGGTGACGGATTGTGTTGTGAAATCATAAACAAATACAAAAGTACATGCTTTCTATGTATATGACGATTCCAAAAAATTTTTAAAGGCCTCCTGGCTATTATCAGGAATTTGAATTTTACCCATTGTTGTCCCTATCCCCCAAGCTCAGCGCAATATGGTCACGTCTCCCTTTTTTTCAACCTGTTGACCGCTGACATCGGTGTATCGGATAAAATATGCAAACACCGCCGCATCCAACAGTTTGCCTTTGTACGTGCCATCCCAACCAATTTCGGGTGCCCCCTGCCAGTACGCCAACAGCTCCCCCCAGCGGTCAAATACGTACACTTCATCAAAAGCCAATACCCCCTTGGGCGGGATAACTGTCCACACGTCGTTGTCATTGTCGCCATTGGGTGAAAAAACATTCGGAATGTACAGCCCTCCCGGGGTTTCACAGGACGATACGGGGGTTTCATACGCCAATACAACTGTGGTATGTACCGAATCGCACCCGTTCGCCCCGGCATAGGCGACGCTTTCCAGGCCCGGGGCATGAATCCATAAGTTGTTGACCCAAATCGAGTCGTTGTTACAAATTCTGATGGTATCAACTATAAATAATCCCGGAATTTCAATCAACTCTATCGTGTATGCAGTGTCACACGCCGTTGATGAAGCAACCGTTACGCGGTGTACACCGACACCGGTATACCACTGATTTCCGAACAAAAGTGAGTCACCGGAGCAAATGTTGAATTGCAACGATTCCTCGTACAACGATACAAACTTTACGCAAAACAATTGCGTGCTGTCGCAGCCGCTAAAACCCGTATAGATTTGGCTGATTTGAGCATCTGTAGATATCCAATTGCCGAAGACCAGCACGGAGTCGCCTGTGCAAATGGTCAGCGTGTCGGAGTTAAACGCAGCCGGGTTTTCGATGATGCTCACAGTAAACACGGTGTCGCAAGCGGTGAGCGACCCGACCTGCACCTGGTACACGCCCGCGCCGCTGAGCCATGCCCCACCCACCTGCACCGAATCGCCTGCACACAGCGCGTATTGCAGCGTTGCTTGAATCAACGGTGTGGTTTGTACCACATAGGTTTGCGTGCTGTCGCAGCCGCTAAAACCCGTGTAGATTTGGCTGATTTGAGCATCTGTAGATACCCAGTTGCCGAAGACCAGCACGGAGTCGCCTGTGCAAATGGTCAGCGTGTCGGTGTTAAACACAGCCAGGTTTTCGACGATGCTCACAGTAAACACGGTGTCGCAAGCGGTGAGCGACCCGACCTGCACCTGGTACACGCCCGCGCCGCCGAACCATACACCGCCCACTTGCACCGAATCGCCTGCACAAAGCGCGTATTGCAGCGTTGCTTGAATCAATGGTGTGGTTTGTACCACATAGGTTTGCGTGCTGTCGCAGCCGCTAAAACCCGTGTAGATTTGGCTGATTTGAGCATCTGTAGATAACCAATTGCCGAAGACTAGCACGGAGTCGCCTGTGCAAATGGATAGCGTGTCGGTGTTAAATACAGCCTGGTTTTCGACGATGCTCACTGTAAACACGGTGTCGCAAGCGGTGAGCGACCCGACCTGAACCTGATACACGCCCGCGCTGCCGAACCACACAGCGCCTACCTGCACCGAATCGCCTGCACACAGCGCGTATTGCAGCGTTGCTTGAATCAATGGTGTGTTTTGTACCACATAGGTTTGCGTGCTGTCGCAGCCGCTAAAACCTGTGTAGATTTGGCTGATTTGAGCATTTGAGGATACCCAGTTGCTGAAAACCAGCACCGAATCGCCTGTGCAAATGGTCAGCGTGTCGGTGTTAAATACAGCCTGGTTTTCAATGATGCTCACTGTAAACACGGTGTCGCAAGCGGTGAGCGACCCGACCTGAACCTGATACACGCCCGCGCTGCCGAACCACACAGCGCCTACCTGCACCGAATCGCCTGCACACAGCGCGTATTGCAGCGTTGCTTGAATCAATGGTGTGTTTTGTACCACATAGGTTTGCGTGCTGTCGCAGCCGCTAAAACCTGTGTAGATTTGGCTGATTTGAGCATTTGAGGATACCCAGTTGCTGAAAACCAGCACCGAATCGCCTGTGCAAATGGTCAGCGTGTCGGTGTTAAACACCGCCGGGTTTTCGACGATGCTCACAGTAAACACGGTGTCGCAAGCGGTGAGCGACCCAACCTGCACCTGGTACACGCCCGCGCCGCCGAACCACACACCGCCCACCTGCACCGAATCGCCTGCACACAGCGCGTATTGCATCGAGGCTTGATTCAAAGGTGTGGTTTGTACCACATAGGTCTGTGTGCTGTCGCATCCGCTAAAACCCGTATAGATTTGGATGATTTGAGCATCTGTAGATACCCAGTTGCCGAAGACCAACAGGGAGTCGCCTGTGCAAATGGATAGCGTGTCGGTGTTAAACACAGCCGGGTTTTCGACGATGCTCACAGTAAACACGGTGTCACAAGCGGTGAGCGATCCGACCTGCACCTGGTAAACGCCCGCGCCGCTGAACCATGCACCGCCCACCTGCACCGAATCGCCTGCACAAAGCGCGTATTGCAGCGTTGCTTGATTCAACGGTGTGGTTTGCACCACATAGGTCTGTGTGCTGTCGCAGCCGCTAAATCCCGTGTAGGTTTGGCTGATTTGAGCATCTGTAGATACCCAGTTGCCGAAGACCAACAGGGAGTCGCCTGTGCAAATGGATAGCGTGTCGGTGTTAAACACAGCCGGGTTTTCGACGATGCTCACAGTAAACACGGTGTCACAAGCGGTGAGCGATCCGACCTGCACCTGGTAAACGCCCGCGCCGCTGAACCATGCACCGCCCACCTGCACCGAATCGCCTGCACAAAGCGCGTATTGCAGCGTTGCTTGATTCAACGGTGTGGTTTGCACCACATAGGTCTGTGTGCTGTCGCAGCCGCTAAATCCCGTGTAGGTTTGGCTGATTTGAGCATCTGTAGATACCCAGTTGCCGAAGACCAGCACGGAGTCACCTGCGCAAATTCGAATGGTATCCACAGCACCAACAATTTGATTCAGCACCTGTATTTCCACCGTATCGGCACTGTAACAATTGCCTTTACCCACTACAACGAAAAGCGATTGAGTAGTATCTGATGCAACCGCCACGGTCATGCAGCTGTCACAATCTACCAAGCTGGCGGGCAGCCACTGTACATAGTCATAATCGCCCACAATGTTGAACTGGTATTTTTCTCCCGGACACAGCTTGAGATCAGGCCCCAGTTCCACGTCGGTTGCCGGGTTAATGGTCACCTGCACCGTGTCGCGGTATACCCGATGGCAATTGTCTGTGGTTTCCACAAAGTGCGGGCCGGAGAAAGGGGAGGAATACGTCGAGTCCTGCGTGCCATCGCTCCAGGCGTACGTTTCGAAACCCGAAGTGGCATTCAGGGTGAGGACAGCGCTCTCGCATTTCTCAATATCCGGCCCAAGATTAAGGGTGCGCTCGGATATATCCAAATCGATGCTGTCCACATTGTTGTTCAGGCTGCATTCATATATCCCGGTAAAAGGAAAATATTTCGGATCGAGTCCAAGTCCTGCATCATTTACGGTAAAGTACATTTTACTTATACCGGGTGGAATTGGAGACGACAGGCGAATGGTGTCTGTGAAGATTATTTCATTCGTGACAGAATCCGTGGCAAAGTACCATGCGGTAACATCAAGTGGGTCGGTTTCGAAGTTTGCAATGGGATCAATTGGATAGCAGGACATAAAAACGCTATCAGTGGTTAACAATGCTTCACCCAAATTATCTATCACTAAGTAAAAAATAAGGCTGTCGGGCGTACATTCATAACCAATAATATCAATAGTCAAATCGAGAGCAGGCCACTGCATGCAACCCTGTTGGGTTCGGTAAGTAGCCTGTGTAAGAAATGCATTATACGGCGCCGGGCAGGTAGGCAGCAGGCAGTCCTCGTGCCCAGCCAGCACCGCTGCCTGGTTTTGCGGTTGACGCGGAATGGTGAGGTCGTCGTTCACATTGGTGACGTGGTACCCGTACTGGTTCCACACCGAGCGGGCAGGTGCCCAGGGCGCGCCCGCTGATTCGAAGCAATAAATGCGCAGGTCGCGGTAATCGGCACTGTCCTTCTGAAAGCCGTTGATGAGGATTTCCGCCTGCCCGTCGTGATCCACGTCGGCTACAATGGGGTATTCGAGATACGTGCCGCTTTTTAATGGCCAGGAACTCAGCGTATTCCCAGTGCTGCCCTCCAGTATCCGCAAGGTGGTTTCATCCCGGTAGAGCAGCTCGTTTTTGCCGTCCTGATTGAAATCGAACATGGTGATCCCGGTTACGCCCGATTCGTCTGTTGTAGGCAATTTATACAACAATTTCAGTTGGGGTGTGCCGTCGTATTGATACATCCGCAATTCAAAGCTGAACGCCATGCCTATTTCCGGAGTACAATCACCGGTCACGTCTCCGATGAACGCCAAGCCGCCCGATGCTCCCGCACTTGCAGATGCCATGGTGGCCCGGGTTCGGGGATTCCATACCCACACGCCGCCACCATCCGCATACATCTTGTCTCGAACCACCACCACATCCAATGCACCGTCGCCGTCTATGTCGCCCACCGATGTGAAACCATCCGTCACCGCCCCCATAGCCACCACAGGGGTCATGCTGTTGCCAGAGCTTCCGTTTGGGTTGGTGATGCTGACCTGGTACACGGTATTTCCGGCAGCCAGTTCGAGGCCGGGTGACGGTAAAAGATCGGCAGCAATGGTATTGTAAATCCAGCAACCATCAATGGCTACTCCGAATTTATTACAACCCGAACTGCCGGCGCCGAAAGCAAGCAACTTTCCGTTCAGCGCATTCAGGATTTGTGTACCGACGTACAACTCGGGCTTGCCGTCCGCATTGAAGTCCGCAATGTTGATGGTTCCCCGATAATTTGTCAATGGATCGGATGTCCACAGCAATACCCCATCATGGGAAAAACAATAAATGACGTTGAAGTATATAGAAAATATTTCTGCCTTCCCGTCTGCATCCACATCGGCTATTGCAACATCTGAAAGATCATAACTTGTCGTATCCGCTATAAATATAAAATCCTGCAGGGTCTGCCCATTTCTTCCATCAAATACGGCTATGGTGTTGTCTACATCATAAGGGCCGCCAGGTTTCCAGATGCCCAACGTTTTTTTGCTGAGTACATCCACAATACCGTCACCATTGATGTCGCCTACTACGAAAGTTTGATACCTGCTATGAGAATCCGCAATTAGCGCTGTTTTCCACTTCAACTGCATCTGAATCGCCGGAAAACTGTCCGGCAGGTACTCGCAGTCCACCGGGCATGCCGCCTGGTAAGCCGAGGGGCTGCAGGGGCAGTTCTGGTCAAACAGGTCAACCATGCCATCTGCGTCGTCGTCAATGTTGTTGTTGCAAATTTCAACGCCATCGGGTGCCAGCTTGATGTACACACACGTTTGGTCATCACAATAGGCATTTTCGGCAAGCAGGCACAGTTGCAAATAAGCTAAGCTGTCCACCGGCATGGAATCTGCCGCGTTTGTGGAACTATACAATGTTTTGCCTGTGCCATCCTTCACCAACCAATGAAGCGAATCGGCTTGCAGGGACTGGCTTTCAAACACCAGTTGATTGCCCAGGATTGCATAATCGAAAGCCGCCCTGACCGGGCACATAACTTCCACAGTGGTCTCCAAAGTGTCGTGGTCACATTCGGGCGAGCCAGCAAATGCTATGAGGCGTATGGGGTACTGCCCCGGGTCCGAGAATTGGAAAGTGGTATCAACAGCTTGCGATACCGGCACGCCGTTCACCCACCACAGGTAACCTGTGGCGTTGACAGCGGTATTCGCGGTGCTCACCGTTCCGCCCGCCTCTATGGTGTCCTGGTCTATCGTAAATTGGGCTATGGTCTTATTCGGGCAGGGTGGCAGGCAGGCTTTGGATTTAAGCAGGAGTGTACGTACATTTTCTATAAAAAACTGCATGCGCGCCCTTTGACCTGTGGTAAATTGGTCTCTACACCATTGAGGGGTGTAATCCATATAATTGCGGTTCATGTCCGGCTGGTCGCCCAAA
>Ga0247836_1003031_pt1 | contig 23142 bp, 16 predicted proteins | sample LaCruzMarch2015__4_FD_187116 | JGI IMG/M metagenome (GOLD analysis project Ga0247836, IMG submission 187116) | Freshwater microbial communities from meromictic Lake La Cruz, Castile-La Mancha, Spain - LaCruzMarch2015_14m | ecosystem: Environmental > Aquatic > Freshwater > Lake | place: Spain... | reverse complement strand
TTTGGCCACTGCCTATCAGCATCTTTGGCAGTTTCTTGATCACGGGTCTTATGTCGATTCACATGTGTTCACCATACCTCCCAGCCTAGCCTCCTACCGCATGATGCTTGCAGTGTTGGTCGCCCTCGCGGGCTCGTCTTACCCTTTCGGGCGGAGTACATTGTCAGAGCAGCTCCACACCAGACCGTTACCAGTCTCGCATGTGCTCCTAGGCTACGACGGGAGAAACCGTCGGTTCCATCAGGTCGCCATATGGAGACTTCCAGTAGAACAATTACTTACGCGACTTCGTGTCGCACAGTTATGATCAAGGCCGTCAAGACCTGATCCCCTTCGCTATACGAGACCTCCGGGAAACCGCCGAAGATCGGCTTCACTCAGCGCCTTTCGGTGCTGACCCTGGCCGGCGCACCGCCGCCCGCGCGCCCCGTGCGCACAGCCCCGGGACCAAGGCCGCGAGCCGCGCGGCGCTCGCGCTGGGATCATCCAAGGTCATCCCATAGTCCAGCTCGAGGACGGGGATGGCGTGACGGTCCAGCCACCGCCGGGCGGCCTCCAGGTCCTGCCGGAAGCCGCGCACCAGCAGCGGCTCGGGCTCGGCCTGGTGCGCGCGGCCGAGGTATGCCAGCAGGCGGCGCTGGGAGGCGGCGACTGCCTCCCAGTCGCGGTGCATGACGATGGCCCGGTAGCACAGGGCCGAGCCGTCGGCGGCCCTGAGCGGCAACAGCGGCAGAAGCGGCGCCACCACCTTCAGGGCACGGCCGCGGGCCAGGTGCAGCCAGCCGCGCTCGGCGTGCAGCCGCAGCACCGGGGTGTATTCCAGGTAGCCCCAGGGGTTCGCGGCATCGGGCCCACGCACGGCGTCCGCCAGCGGCGGGCAGCCCCCGGCGGCCAGCATCTGCATCGCCATGGAGGTGCCGCTGCGGGGCAGCCCCGTCACCAGGGTGATGGTCGCGGACGCCATCGGCGCCCCGGCTGGGGCGCCGACCGGTAGTGGCCGTGGCAGATGCGCCCCCGTGCCGTTCGCCATGGCGAGCCTAGACCGGTGCGCCCGGGGGGGCGTCGATCAAGATTCCGGCCGCTTGGGCTCGCCGGGTGCGTAGTCAGGCCATCTTGGCCTGACACCGTCAGGGCTGGAAGCCCTGACTACGCACGCCGCTGGCCGGGATTATGATCAAGGCCCCCGCGGGGGTGAGGCCCATGGCGCGCTGCCGGTGCCGGGCGGCGCCGAGCGGATCGCCTTGCGCCTCCAGCAGGTCCGCCAGGTGCCAATGGGCCTCGCCGTAGCCCGGCGCCTGGGCGATGGCGTGCTCGAAGGCCCGGCGCGCCGGCGCCCGCGCCCCCAGTCCGGCGGGTGCCCGGCCCAGGCGAAGGTGGGCGGACGGGTTGTAGAAGACCTGCCTGAGGCTCGCGAGGGCATGCTCCGCCGCCGCGGTCCAGTCGCCCCGCTCCAGGGCGATCTGCGCCAGACCGCTGTGGGCCAGGGCGTCATCCGGGTCGCGCGCGATGGCCGCCGCGTAGCTCACCGCGGCCGTCTCCAGCCGCTGCCGGGCCAGGTGGTAGTCGCCCGCCAGCCGGTGGACCAGGGGATCGGCGGGGTCGCGCCGGGCCGCGGCGGCATAGCGATCCAGCACCTCGCCGTCGCGCCCGGCCGCCGCCAGGGCCGCCGCCGCCAGCAGGTCCAGGGCGGGATCGGCGAGTCCCGCCGCCTCCAGCCGTTCGATGTCGGTGAGCACCTCGGCGTGGCGGGACAGGCGCGAGCAGGCGTGCAGCCGGGCGATCTCGTACCGGGGCTCAAGCGGTGCCTGTCGGCACAGGTCCTCGAAGAGCGGCAGGGCCGCGGCCGGGCGGTTGTGGTGCAGATGCACGCTGCCGAGATTGAATTGCGCCTCCCGGCGGGCCAGGCGCACGGCGGCGGCGCCGTCCAGGGCGTCCGCCGCCAGGTAGCCCAGTGCGACCAACTGCCGCAGGCTCGCCGCGCGGGCGGCCGGGTCCTCCGGAGGGCGTCTTCGGCGGCCGGTCCTATGGTGGCGGGTGCCGCGGCCGGCCCGCCGTCCTCCCAGGTGTCCACCTGGCGGACCTCGGGCGGCACCTCGAAGGCGCCCGTCAGCACCCGGCCCGGCATGTCCCGGCCCACCGGCAGCCCGAACAGGGTGAGCACGGTCGGTGTGATGTCGAGCAGGGTGGCCCCGGAGATGCGCTCGTCGCGCTTGATGCCCGGTCCCTGGATGGCAAAGACGCCCAGGTGCCGGTGCCAGTCCGCGCCCTCGGCGGCGACACTGCCGGGCGGTGCCCCGTGCAGATCCCTGTGCAGATCCGGCGCGGCGGGCCGGCGCGCCCCGGATTGAAAGCCGTGGTCGGACATCAGGATGACCGTGGTGTCCTCCCCGGCCAGCGCCAGCAGTCGCCCCAACATGGCGTCGTGGAAGGCGTAGAGACCGTCCATCACCCCCCCATAAACGCGCTGGTCCTCCTCCGGGATCCCGGGCAGCCGGGGCGCCCGGTAGGCCATGAAGTCGTGGCCGGCCTTGTCGATGGCGTCGTAATAGACGGCGAAGAAGTCCCAGGGCTCGGCCTCCATGGCCGCGGTAGCGACCGCATGCACCGTGGCACAGCGGGCGTAGAGCCGGGCCAGGTGCTCGGGGCGGCGGTCCGCGTCCAGGTCGATGCGGTCGATCTCCGGGATCAGGCCGGCGAGGTCCCCCGGGGCCAGCTCGCAGGGGTGCAGGCGCAGCTCCGAGACGAAGGGCAGCAGGCTCGCCGGGTACACGCAGCCCGCGGGGGCCGGGCCGATCGCCTCGGGGCGGTCCGCCAGGCCCTCGATCAGGCGCTCGGAGAGACAGACCCCGGGGATCGGCTCGGGCGGGTCGGACACCGGCCAGGCCACCACGCAGGGACGCAGGCCCGACTCCCCTAAGATGTTCCACAGGGCCTTGCAGCGCCGGCTGCTGCTCTGGGAGGGCAGCAGACCCAGGCCGTCGGGCCGCGGCTCCACGAAGCCCAGGATGCCGTGCCGGTCGGCGGTGTGGCCGGTGGCGGCGCTGCTCCAGAGCATCGGCGAGAGACAGGGGGAGAGCGAGGCCAGATTGCCCATGGTCCCCGCCTCGACGAGACGGGCCAGGTGGGGCATGCGTCCGGCCTCGATCAATTGGTCGATGATGATCCAATCGGCAGCGTCCCAGCCGATCAGGAGCAGGCGTCGGCGCGGTGCGGCGGTATCGGTCATGGATTCGGCACGCCGGACACCCCGGCCGGGGACCGAGGCGGAGGTCGATGGACGGGGCCGGGCCGGGAGGGACCGGCCTGCGGTCTCAGTGGACGACGCGGCGACGGCGGCGCAACGCCAGGAGACCGGCGGCACCGCTGGCCAGGAGCGCGATGCTCGCGGGCTCCGCGACAGTGCAGGCCCCCACGGCGATGCCGGTGCCGGCCGTGTTCTCGTACCAGATCTCGCCGATGCTGCGGGTCGTTGCGGCGGCGCCGACGATCATGCTGCCCCAGCCGTAATGGGTCAGGGCGTCCGCCGCGAGGAAGCGGAAGCCGAAGTAGTTGGTGGCGTTGAGGGACCAGACACCCGCGGCGGGGTTCACCCGCCCGCGCCACCCAGGGCGTAGGGCACGAGGGGCAGCAGGGTGATGGCGATACCCATCCAGATGGCGGTGTTGGTCTTGGAACGGAGCGTCTCGTCACTCATGGTAGTCACCTCAAGTCGGCTGGCTGGATCCGGTCTGTTGATTGCGTAGCGGGCTGGACGCGGGTTCGGGGGTGGATCGGGGGAGGATCGTCGCCTTGAAGCCTTGTCGCCTGCCTACGATTCCTATCATGGGCGTCGCCCCGGCAAAGCTGAAATCGTTATTTCCTACTGAAACGATCAGCAATAGGCGCAGCCGAAGCGGGGCACGGGGGGCCGAGGGTCTGGCTGGCCACCGCCAGGGGTGCGGGACCTGGCCGCTCCGGTATCCAGCCGAGGGGATGCAGTTCGGCTCACCGACGTCAAGGCCTACCAGAGCAACCCCGCGCCGACGCGGGCGCCGGTCCTGGCGGCCCACGCCGCTCATCCTGACGCCAGCCGGCAAGCGGCTGGCGACCTCGGCTTAGGCGCTTGGCGGAAATCGCCTTACTTCAGGACCGGGAAGGGACCGACATAGCCGGTGTAGGCGCGGTCGTCACCGCTGCCGATGACCAGCTTGTCCTGGTCAGACTCGCCGTACGGGTGCTGGGCGACGGCCATCAGGTAGCCGAAACCCCCGATATTCGCATACCAGTAAGGCGATGTGGTTTCCGAGCCGTAAGGTGTGGAGAGCACCCGGGTGATCTTGCCGGTCAGGACATCCATGGCCCAGATCACGTCGTTCTGATGGCCGGTGACAGTGTCTTCACCAATCACCAGGGATTTGAAACGGGGCAGGTAGGTGAGGTTGTCCGGGTTGGCGATCCCGTTCAGGTCACAGGCATTCTTGGGATCACCACTGATCGGCTTGCCGACGATGATGCCGGTGATCGCGCGCGGCACGAAGCTACTCGCGATGGGCTGGTTGTTGGTGTCGCGGATGGCCCCGCCCACCGCCAGGGAGTAGACCCCGCCGCAGTCATTGCGGGGGACGCGGATGTGATCGTTGCCGCCCAGGTGACGGCTGCTGTCCTCGGCGGCGCTGCGCATCCCGCTGTTGATTTCGCTCAAGGCCAGGTAGAGGACGCGGTTTTCGGGGTTGTAGGTGATCCCTTCCATCTTACGAAATTCGGTGGTGCCCCCTTTGAGTGCCGCGTAACGGCGGGTCTCCAGACGCGAGGCAACCTTCTCCATGCCCGGTTTGATCCGCAGGCACTCGTGATAGGGTGCCGCGTGGCCGCTGTTGATCGAGGTGAGGGTCGCGCAGGTCCCGGTATCCGGGTTGGGCACGGCCTCGTACTCGAAGATGTTGGCAAAGGTGGTGCCGTTGTCCAGATAGGCGGCGATCTCGGTGTCGGTGGCGTGGCCCAGATTGATCCAGGTCAGATTGGCGCGACCGCCCATGGCCTCGTTGCCTGGCAGTTGGTTCCACTTTGCGACGTACAGGGTCCCGGCGCTCAGATCACCGGCCTTGTCGGCAATGAACATGGCCAGGAGGGTATTGGTGCCGTCGTCGGTAATGAACGCGGTCTTATTGTCGGGCATGACATAGGCCAGTTCGACAGCTAGACGTGCCATGCTGTAGTGCTTGGCGACGGTGGTGTCACCGGCGGCATTCTTCACCGCCAGTTCGAACACCCACCCGTAGTCGTAGGGGTTCATCAGGGCCTTGGCCGAGTCCGGGGAGCCGTCGCCGCCAAAATACTGGGCCGTCTCGGCATTATATGCGGAGATACTCATGGCCGGATCGATCCACGAGCGCGCGTCCGGTTCGTACTCCTCGCTGCCCAGATGGGTATTCCAGGGGCTGACACTGCCGGCGCAGTGGGTGAAGCCCCCGTTCACCGCGGAAAAATCGACGGGGCGGGTGGCGACCGGGGTCAGGATACCGTCGGTCTCCTGATTAAGTTGGGTCAGATAGACGCCGCCGGGGCGTGACTCGAACTGGGAGACCAGGAACAGCTTGCCGTCTACCGGGATCAGCGAATTGAAGTCGTTGTCGTTGGAGATCCGCGGATTGCCGTGGTCAAGGATCGGATTGCCATCCTGGCCGATCAGCAGGCCGTAGCGGGCGGTCTGCCCAGGCGCACCGCCGAGCAGCGGCAACGTATCACCGCTGCGCAGCAGGGTGTTGAAGCCGATGTCCGCAGGCTTGCGGTTCACGGTAGCCGTATCGGAGGCGACCATCTCGCGTTTTTGGGCGTCGGTCTCGGCGAACGCCAGGGGGTTGAAGCTGATGGTTCCGGCGACGGCGGTGTTGCTGAGTGCCGATAGGGCCAGGACGGTTGAGATCGAGAGGGCAAGGGTGGTCTTGACAGGCATGGAGCGCTCCGGGCACGGTTAAGTGAGATGCCGCAGGTGATGGAATACGGATAGCGAGGTAAGGGAAAAGGTCTTGGGTTGTCGGTTTTCCGTTTTCGGTTGATGCTTATCAAGCATCGGGTTACGAAAAACGATAGCCGAAAAACCAACAACGACGGGTACCAGTTCCGTGGCGGTCCGGGGTCCGGTCATTGAGGGTGATCGGCGTCGGGCCACCCCGGACCGCTGTCAGGCCCGGGGTTACCGGTGCACCGTCAGCCTGCGCGTCAGCGCAGCAGGCCCATACAGTTGGCGTAATAGGTCACGGTGGCCGGCCAGTCGGCGAAGACTCCCATCACGCCCACGTCCTTGGCCAGTACGTCCAGGACCTTCATGACATCGCCTTCCCGGGAGATGGCGGAGTCGAATGTCTGGTAGTAGAAACCGTTGCTACCATCGGCCAGCAAACCGGAACGCTCCAGGGTCCAGGTGATGATCTTGAGTCCAGCTGCCTTGGCGTTCAGGGCATATTGCGACGGCACGATCTGCCCGGCGGCGGTGGTCAGCAAAGCGAAGGTGGGCGGCGCTACGATATTGAATCCCTCGGCCTTGTAACTGAGCAGATCGGCGGCGCTGGGCAGATCCCCAACCGTCTCGGCGTCATCCAGGTAGACGGCTTGCTGGCCGAACGCGGGTTCCTGGGCGATCCAGTAGCGGATATCGCGGATGTCGAAGGACTGGGCATAAACGTCCCGTGCAGGCACCCCGGCGGCACGGTATTCGTCGATCATCTGCTGCGCATAGTCGTCTTGTGTGTAGCCCTCAAAGGGCATGGTCACGCTGGCGCTCTTCAACTCCGGCGTCATTTTCACGCGCAGGGCCTTGAACAGTTCAATGCTCTCGGCATGGGTGAGCAGGGTACCGCTGGTCGGACCCGCGTAGAGGTCGGTGCGGAAAGCGGCGGTCCCGCCCAGATACTCGCGCGCCGTCCGGGCCGCGGGGTTGGACGCGTCCATCTTGCCCTTCAGCGATTTGAACTCAGCAAGGTTGATATCACTGGTGCAGCAGGTGGCCGAGGCCGGTGTCGCGATGGTTCCGTCGCCGTTGAATGTGGCTGGAGTAAATGGACGGGAGCACTTTGCGCCCAGCGATGTATCCACGATATTTGTGGTTGTGTGCAGGTCGCACTGGGAGTGACGGCAGACCAGTTCCTTGTCTTTGGTGAAGGTCACGTCGCACTCGATGACCCCGGCGCCCATACGTGCCGCGGCCACATAGGACTCCAGGGTGTGCTCCGGAAACTGCAAGGCGGCGCCGCGGTGGCCGATGGAAAAGGGCGTCTTGCGCAGGCTGCGGTTGGCGCACGACCTGAGTTTGTCCTTGAGTGCGCCGTCGGCCATGTCGTCCACCAGGAAGCCGGGGCGCGGACCCAGGTGGACCGTGTTGCCGGTGCCCTTGTATTCATCGAATTCGCCGGCTGAACAAGCCTGTTGGCTGAGGCCGGCAGCGGCCAAGCCAAGCATCAGTGCCAAAGCCGTGGTGGTGCTGCGAGACATCGGAAACTCCTCGTTTGCGTGAATGATGGGGATGCGGGATCGAGCGTCGGCCATGGTCATACGCCTCACCACTGGTAGGACACGCCGATCTTGCCGGTTGTTTCATGGAAACCGGTATCCGCACCGATGCCAAAATAGACAGCCACGTCATCATTGATGCGGCCGGCTCCGGTCAGCCCCAGGGCCGACTCGCCATTGAAGACGGCGCCACCCAGGTTGAGCCGGAATCGTTTGCCGGGATCGGGCAGGTGCGTGTCCAGGGCGGCGGCAATGGCCGCGCCGCGGCGGGCCTCAGTCCGATTGTCCTCCACCTGGTTACTCAGGCTGTTCAATTGGCTCATATTGACCGCGTCGGTCGCGGCCGCACCGGGGGCAATGTTCTGGAGTCGATTGCCGCCGAAATTGACGGTCTGATTCGGTGCGACCTGCAGGCCACCGCGCAGGTTCAGGTTGCCCTGCAGGTTGGTCGTGCCCTTGACCGTCAGGTTGCCGGTGCTCGGGCCAGTGCCGGTGATCGCAACCCCGGAGTCGTCCACCGTGATCTTGGTGGCGCCGGTGCCGCCGGTGAGGGTGGTGCTGGTCTGATTGACCGCAAGGCCGTTGGTGCCACCGCTGGCGTTCTTCACGCCGACTGTCGCTAACCCATCGGTCACGCCGACCGCGGCCGATCCATTGGTGCTGGACAACGCGGTGGAACCCGCGCCGCTGATGGTCGTGCCTTCCGGGGTCACGGCGATGCCGTTCACCCCACCAGCGGCGTTTCTGACCAGCAGGCTGGCGGCCCCGTTGGTCACGATGACCCCCGCGGTACCGTCCTGGCTCGTCAGGGTCGAATCCCCGGTGGTTTGAAAGCCGCCCGTATTGGTGATGCCGCTGGTAGTCGTCTGGCCGGCCACCGCGAGGGTGCCGCCGACGGCGGCGTTGCCGGTTGTGGCGAAGTTTCCGGTGTTGGCGATCCCGTTGGCGCTCACCTGGCCGGCGACGCTGAAGTCGCCGGCGCTGGTGCCGTTGCCGGTGACGGCGATGCCGTCCTGGGTGACCAGCAGTGACGTGGTGCCGCTGTCGTCGCCACCCGAGAGCGTGGTGTCGGCAGCGTTGACGGTGAGCCCGTTGGCACCGCCAGCCAGGTTCTGAACGGTGAGATCGGCGGTGCTGTCGGCGAGGCTCAGGTTGGCCGCGCCGTCGCCGCTGGTAAGGCTGGCGTCGCCGGTGTTGGCAAGGCTGCCGGTGTTGGCAAGGCCGCCGGTGTTGGCAAGGCCGCCGGTGTTGGCAAGGCCGCCGGTGTTGGCGATCCCGTTGGCGCTCACCTGGCCGGCGACGCTGAAGTCGCCGGCGCTGGTGCCGTTGCCGTTGACGGCGATGCCGTCCTGGGTGACCAGCAGTGACGTGGTGCCGCTGTCGTCGCCGCCGGAGAGCGTGGTATCGGCAGCGTTGACGGTGAGCCCGTTGGCACCGCCGGCCAGGTTCTGAACGGTGAGATCGGCGGTGCTGTCGGCGAGGCTCAGGTTGGCCGCGCCGTCGCCGCTGGTGAGGCTGGCGTCGCCGGTGTTGGTAAGGCTGCCGGTGTTGGCAAGGCTGCCGGTGTTGGCAATCCCGTTAGCTGTCACCTTACCCGCGACGCTGAGTTCACCCAGACTGCCGCCTTCACCGGTGATCCGGACGGCGTCCTGATCGACGATGACCAGGGTGTTGCCGGTGTCGTCGCCCCCGGACAGGCTGACGTCCGTCGTGGTGACGACCAAACCATTTTCACCGCCGCCGCGGTTGCTCACCGAGCCCTCCACCAGCGCGTCGCTGACCGTGACGCCGGCGCTGCCGTCGGTGCTGGTCAACCGCGTATTGCCGGTCAGATTAGCGTCACCATTGACCGCCAGGCCGGTAACGTCCGCTGTCCCTCCGACCAGATCGCCCTGGATCGTGACATCATCGCCGTACTGTACCCCGCCGGTACCGCCGCTGATGATTCCGCTGAGATCGGCGGAGGCATCGGCTGCCAAAACGGTAAGAATAGCGCAGCACAGCAGGCTCCGACGCAGGCCCGTCCTCGGATGGTCGATCATAGGGAAACCCCAGCGGTTGGATGTTCAAAAAAGAATTGAAGCGGTGTGGTATCCCAGGGGCCGATCCGCAGCAAAGGCGGCAGCAGGCAGAGCGTCTATATTAGTCGGGTACGATACGGGGACGCCGCCGGGTAAACCAATCCCGATGTTTTAACATACGAAGATGACAGCGAAGCGACCCTCAGGCGACGGTCTTGCGACAAGCCCTGCTGCTTGATCGGGAGAGGCGAGACGCCCTCGAATGTATTGAACATAAATTACTGATTAAAAATCTATTTCTTTGTTTCCGGCTTTTTTGCAGGTGGGGTGGGAGTCTCGACCGGCGCCTTCTCACGTTCAAAGAAGTAGAGCGGGGAAGCCGTCTGAGCGCCGGAAGCGAGGCCGCGCTCGGCACCGGGCACCGGGACCACCTCAATGAGTCGCCAGCCTTGTTGGTAGAGTTGAGCGATGGTGGGGTAATAATCCTTGTTGCCGAATTCACACTTGAGTTGGGTGATAGTCGTAGACGTTCCGTAGTAAGCCGGGTTGTTTGGAATGGGTGCGACGACGCAGGCCACGACCTCCGCCGCTGCGGCAGGGCACGCGGCAAGCGTCAGGGCGGCGGCATAGAGCGGGAGACGGCAGGACAGCATGGCATGATTCCTCAATTTAATCAAAGGCCCCAGTCCGGAAAGCGGGCGGGGAGCGCGGTTGCCGCAATGCCGGCTATGATAAGTGAGGCGCAGTCAATCGAAGATGACGGGCGCATGACGTAAACGTGACCTTGTGATGACGGGACCTGGGGAAAAGGGGGGAAAAGGGGGGAAAAGGGGCCAGGGGAAAAGGGGCCAGGCTCAATTAAGTTGGTACGCACGCGGGGATGAAGCGGCTGGGAGCGGGGATGGCTGGCCGGACGTTGGAATTCCCCGCGCCCGCGGGGATGCAGCGGCAACGCACCTGCCGAAGGTAGAGTCGTTCAGCCCCCGACCCTCCCCCACGAGCGGTAACGCAATGAGATCAGGGGCAGCGCTGACAAGCGTACGCAGGAAGCGGCCCGGCGCAAGACTCTGGCGGGTGCCGAACTAAACCGCCTCCAAGGCCGCGGCGAGCTGCCCCAGCGCCCGCTCGATCACCATTCGCGGGGCGCCCAGGTTGAGCCGCATGTGCCCACTCCCGCCGGTGCCGAAGATGGTCCCGGGACTCAGCCCCAGGCCGGCGCGACCGATGAAGAAGGCGCGCAGGGCGGCGTCGCTGAGCCCGAGCCCCCCGCAGTCGAGCCACAGCAGATAGGTCCCCTGGGGCCGCACCGCCGTGATGCCGGGCAGGCGGCGGGCGATGAAGTCCAGGGCCAGGTCCCGGTTTGCCGCCAGATAAGGCATCAGGGCATCGAGCCAGGGGCCGCCGTCGCGGTAGGCGGCGGTGAAGGCGGCGACACTGAAGGGATTGCTCGCACTCACATGGAAGCGGTCGAAGACCTGACGCAGGGCGCGGCGCTGGTCCGGGTCCGGGCAGATGACGGCGGAGAGTCCGAGCCCGGGGATATTGAAGGTCTTGCTCGGGGCGAGCGTGGTGATGACGGCGGCGGGGTCCTCCGTCAGGCAGGCCAGGGGCCGGTGGACCTCGCCGGGGAAGCACAGGTCGTGGTGGATCTCATCGGACAGGACCACCAGGCGGTGCCGCCGGGCGATGGCCAGCATAGCGCCGAGTTCGTCCGCGCCCCAGACCCGGCCCACCGGGTTGTGGGGTGAGCACAGGATCAGCAGGCGCGCCTCGGCGGCGCAGCGCTCCAGGTGTTCGAGGTCGAAGCGATAGCCGCCCGCCTCGCACCGCAGCGGGTTCTCGACCACCCGCCGGCCGTTGGCCCGGATCACCGAGAAGAAGGGCGCATAGACCGGCGGCTGGATGATGACCCCCGCGCCGGGCTGGGTCAGGGCCAGCACCGCGGCGCTGAGCGAGGGCACCACCCCCGGGGCCATGACCACCCAGTCGCGCTCGATGCGCCATCCGTGCCGCGCGCGCATCCAGTCGGCCATGGCCGCGAAGAGTGCGTCCGGGAAGAGCGAGTAGCCATAGACCGGGTGCGCCGCGCGCTCGGTGAGTGCGCGGGTGACCGCGGCGGGCGCGGCAAAGTCCATGTCCGCGACCCATAGGGGCAGGACGGCGGGGTCACCGAACTGACCCGCGCGCCCGTCCCATTTGAGCGAGGCGGTGCCCTCACGGTCGATCGGCTGGTCGAAATCGAACATCTCGTCTGTCACTGCCGCTCCCACACCGTCACCTCGGACAGGCTGTGCTGGAACTTGCGCCTGGTCTCGCGGATCACGAAGGGGACCTCCACCGGCCCCTCAATGAGCCTGAAATTGGCGCCCAGGACGACCTTGAGCCCGTCGAGCGTCGTGACGTTCTCCCCATCGCGCTTGAAGCCGCCGATCCATTCTTCGCGCGGGGTGTGCTCGGTAAGCCAGGTGTAGGGGGAGCCGAGGACCAGCAACCCGCCGGGGTTGAGCCGCTCGTGGACAGTGCTGAGGAACCGTGCCGGGCTATACAGCCGGTCGATCAGGTTGGCGGCCAGGATCAAGTCATAACCCGTGAACTGCGGCTTGAGGTTGCAGGCGTCGCCCTGCACGAAGCCGACCCGCTCGCGCACGGCCGCGAGCCCCAGGTCCTTGAGCCAGACCTCGCGCCAGGCGATCAGTTCGCCCTCGTCGACCAGGGTGTAACGCAGCACCCCCTCGCCCGCCATCTGCACCCCCAGGCCGATGAAGCGGGCAGAGAAGTCGATGCCGGTCACGTCCGGACAGCGACGCGCCAATTCAAAGGTGGAGCGGCCGGCGGCACAGCCGAGATCCAGGGCGCGGCGCAGTGGTCGCTCCCCCAGGCAGCGCAGGGCCAGTTCCGCCACGGCCTGGGGGAAGTTGGGCACGCCGAAGTATTCGGCGCCATAGTGGAACTCCGCGTATTCGGAGAGTTGCCGGTCCGACTCGTAGTGTGAGGCGGGCGGCAGGCCGGGGGCACCCCCCACCACGTAGCGAAAGCCCGCGTGCTGGAAGAAGTGGCGGCGAAAGGCGTAGCGGGCGGAGCGCAGGGACTCGTTGCCGCAGGACGCCCAGGACCCGCCCTTGAACAGGTTGTGGCGCCCGTCGAAGGTGGGGGTGGTGAAATCGTCATAGAGCGGGTGGACGCGGAACCCGGCGAAGGGATAGATGGGGGTCTCGGTCCACTGCCAGACATTGCCCACCACATCGCAGAAGGCGCCATGCGCAAAGCGGTCGACCGGGCAGGAGGAGGCCCAGTGGTCCAGGTGCCGATTATCCGGCGTGGGTCCATCGACCGGCACCTCGGCGGCCCCGGCCTCGTCATAGAGTCGGTACCACTCGTCCTCCGTGGGCAGGCGCACGGCCTCGCCCGTCTGCTTTGAGCGCCAGAGACAGAAGGCCTTGGCCTCGTGGTAATTGACCTCGACCGGCCAATTCCAGGGCATTGGCACCTCCTCCAGCATCAGGCGCAGGCGCCAGCCGGCCGGTTCAGCGACCCAGAAGGTCGGATACCGGGCCAGGCTGAACTGCCGCCACGCCAGCCCCTCCGGGGTCCACCAGGCGTCATCCTCGTAGCCGCCGGCCGTAACGAACGCGAGGAACTCCCGATTGGACACCAGCATCCGCGCCGCCGCGAAGGCCGGGACCTCGGCCTCGTGGCTGCCGTACTCGTTGTCCCAGCCGTACCAGGGGGCGCTCGCCTGGTCCTGGCCCAGCCGCACGGTGCCGGCGGGGACCGGCAGGAGTTGGTTGGCCGGCGGCTCACCGCTCTCCCGGCAGGGGGCCCAGGCCGGGTCGGTGCGCACGTACTCCAGGCACTGCTGGCGGATCAGCACCGAGGAGGTCTCCAGGTGGATCCGCTCGTGCTCGATCCCCATCAGGATCGGCCACCAGGGGCTGTCCCAATCGATCGGCAGGCTCAGCGGCAGGCGCTCGATCAGACCGGCGACCGCGTGCCGCACCCGGTTGCGATAGTCGCGTACCGCCTGGACGGACGGCCAGTCGTAGTTGGACTCGTCGAGATCGTCCCAGCTCATCTCGTCCACCCCGACCGCGAACATGGACTCCAGCCGCGGCTCGATCCGCTGCTCCAGGAGCCCCGCCAGGACCAGCTTGTTGACGAAGAAGGTAGCGGTGTGGCCGAGGTAGAAGATCAGCGGGTGGCGCAGCGCGATGGGCTTGCGGTAGTAGGCATCGGCCGTCGTCAGGGTGCTGAAGAGCGACTCGTAACGGTCGAAGGTGGCGATGAAATGGTCATAGATCTCGCGGCGTTTGGCCTGCGGATCGTCGCCGTCGAGCCGGGGGGTACGGGTCAGCAGTGGTGTGGTCATGTCGGTTCCTGGGAGTCGGGGCGTACCGCCCCGGCGGCTTCACCACCGGGGAGGAACGCCCGCGCTCCTTTTAGCATGGGGCTTTCCGGACATCGCCCAGGGGCCTCGCCGCTCGCGGGATCGCCGGGGCGATGATCAACGCCGATCCGCCCATAATGCTGATTGAGGGCCTTCACCGCAACCGGGCGGCGGCGGTCTGGGGACAGCCGCGGGGCGGTCGGCTGGTGTCTGGAGACGCGGGCGCGGCCTCGGCCCGCCCGCATTTGGTGACTCCGCCTCCGGCGGGGCCGGCGGCGGGGGGAGGTTGGGGTCACGGGCCTCGATCGTCGTTCCGACCGGAGTGCCCGTAGGGTGCGCCGCGCGCACCCGTGCCACCGCGATGCCGGTGCGTCTCAGCACGAGGTGCGCGCGACGCACCCTACGCCGGTCGCCGGTCGCCGGTCGCGGCCGGAACGACGATCGAGGCCGGGGTTACGCGCCACATCAGTTCTCATCGCACCCCGGGCCCTCCCGGCGCAACAGGTCCACCCGATGCGGCTTGCGGAACCGCGCACCGGTCGGGGTCAAATGGCGCTCGAAGGCGGCGCGGATGGCCGCGCGCCGCGCGGCATCCAGGTTGCGCTCGCTGTGGGTCACATGGACGAAGCGCGACTCGAAGCTCGGCCAATCCGGATAGGTCCCCACGGACTCGAAAAAGACCTCCGCCGCCAGGCCAAAGGTCCCCTGCCCCACCGCCCGCTGCAAGGCCGCGAAGGCCGCCTCACGCACCTCCTTCTCGTCCTGGATCAGGCGCATCACGTCATTGAAGGGACCCTGATAGACCGGTTCCGAGCAGTAGAGCAGGCCGCCCGGCTTGAGCACCCGGTGGATCTCGGCCAGTGCCCGGTCCATCAGGTCCGGCGGGACATGGTGGAGCGATTTGAACAGGAACACCAGGTCATAGGCCCCGTCCGGGTCCGCGATGGCCTCGGCCCCGCCGAAGCGGAAGGTCACGGCCGGCAGGTCCGTCAACGCCAGGTTCTTCGCGTGCTGGACGCGGTCCACCTCGGTCGCCGTCACCGCCGCCGCCCCCAGCGGATCGACGAGCAGCCGGGTCATCCAGGCCGCCCCGCAACCCAGTTCCAGCACCCGCAGACCACGCACCGCGGCCAGTTCCCGGATGACCTCCAACTCCTCCATGGGGCGGTACTCGCCTGCCGCGTGGATGCGCATGGCGCTCGCACCCCCGTTGTCCCGCACCTCGGTCATTACGAAAATCCTCCACCAAGTCGTCAAGAAGATAGGGAAACATGGGGGCGACACGGCCGGACAGAACCCGCGCGCACCGCCCCGACAGCGACCTGTCCGGGTCCTGCACGTATAATCCCCGGGCGAACAGCGGTCCGCACACTGGTTTGCGTTCAGTTGCGGCTGGACGCCGTGCCCGACCATCGCGACCCACCCATCCCCCGAAGGCCTCCTCATGCTCCGACGTTTCCTCCTGGTACTCCTGGCCTTGGCCGTCGTGATCGGCGCCCTGGCCTTTTTCAAGTTTCGCCAGATCCAGGGCCAGATCGCCATGTTCTCGGCGCCCATGCCGGCCCCCGTGGTCGCGGTGGCGCCGGTGCGCCAGACCAGTTGGGAGCCGACGCTGGACGCGGTGGGCTCAGTCCAGGCGGTGCAGGGGGTGGAGGTCAGCAACCAGGTGGCCGGCCAGGTCCAGGAGATCAAGTTCGACTCCGGGGCCCGCGTCCGCCAGGGCGAGGTCCTGCTGCTGCTCGATGACGACGTGGACCAGGCGGACCTGGAGGGGCTCAAGGCGGCGGAGCGGCTCGCGGCCATCAAGCTGGGGCGCAACAGTTCGCTCCTGAAGGGCAAAGCGGTCTCCCAGGGTGATGTCGATGAGGTCGCAGCCCAAGTGGACCAGACCCGCGCCCTGGTCAAGGCCAAAGAGGCGACCATCGACAAGAAGGTGATCCGCGCCCCCTTCGACGGGCAACTGGGCATCCGCAAGGTCGACCTGGGCCAGTTCCTCAAGGAGGGCACCCCGATCGTGCTGTTGCAGGCCTTAGACCCGCTCTACGTGGACTATTCGCTGCCGGAACGCGAGATCGGCCGCATTGAGGTCGGCCAACCGGTGCGGGTACGGGTGGCTGCCCACCCGGACGAGGTCTTCCAGGGCAGCATCGCCGCCATCACCCCGGGGGTGGACAAGGGCACCCGTAGCGTCCAGGTGCGCGCCCGCTTCGCCAACCCCAAGCGCTTGCTGCGCCCCGGGATGTTCGCCCGGGTCGAGACCCTGCTGCCGGTGCAGGACCGGGTGCTGACCCTGCCGCGCGAGGCGATCACCTTCAACACCTACGGCGACTCGGTGTTCCTGGTCGAGGAGCAGGACGGCAAGCCCCGGGTCCAGCGCCGCCAGATCGAGACCGGCCAGGTGCGCGGCGATGAGGTGGCGGTCGAAAGCGGGCTCAAGGCCGGGGACCGCGTGGTCTCCGCCGGGCAGGTGAAGCTCACCAACGGACAGGAGATCCAGATCAAGGCCGCGGCGGACCCGGCGCCGACACCGAGCCCTAGTCCGACCGGGGCTCCGACCGGGGCTCCGACCGGGGCGCCGACCAAGGCCCCGGCCGCCGGCAAGGCGGGGGCCAAGCCCGAATGAAGTTCACCGACATCTTCGTCCACCGGCCGGTGCTCGCGAGCGTCGTGAGCCTGCTGATCCTCATCCTGGGGGTGCGGGCCTTCATTGATCTTGAGGTCCGCCAGTACCCCAAGACGCAAAACACCGTGGTGACCGTCACCACCGCCTACCCCGGGGCCAGCAGCGAACTGGTCAAGGGCTTCATCACCACCCCCTTGCAGCAGGCCATCGCCGAGGCCGACGGGATCGACTTCCTGTCCGCCACCAGCACGGCCGGGGTCTCGGTGATTGAGGCCAACATGCGCCTGAACTACGACCCCAAGGATGCGGTGGCCGAGATCCAGGCCAAGGTTGCGAGCCGCATCAACGTGCTGCCCGAGACCTCCCAGAACCCGGTCATCGACTCCACCACCGGCAACTCCACCGCGCTCATGTACCTGGCCTTCTACAGCCAGGTGATGGACCTGCCCCAGATCACCGACTATCTGCTGCGCGTGGTGCAGCCCCAGCTGCAGGCCCTGCAGGGGGTCGCCAAGGCGCAGTTGATCGGCAACAAGACCTTCGCCATGCGCATCTGGCTGGACCCGGCGCGCATGGCCGCGCTCCAGGTGACCGGGGACGACGTGGCCCGGGTGCTGCGGGCCAACAACTACCTCTCGGGTGTGGGCAAACTCAAGGGCGACCTGGTCCAGATCGACCTGTCCGCCACCACCGACGTCAGCCGGGTGGAGGACTTCCGCCGCCTGGTGATCCGCGCCGAGGCCGACACCCTGGTCCGTCTGGAGGACATCGCCCGGGTCGAACTGGGCGCCGCGGACTATGACTCCACCACGCTTTACAAGGGCAATCCGGCCATCTTCATCGCGGTGGACCAGACCCCGGGGGCCAACCCGCTGGAGGTGGCCAAGCGCGTGCGCGACCTGCTGCCCAAGCTCCAGGCCGACTTCCCGGAGGGGCTCCAGGCCTTCGTCCCCTATGACGCCAGCGAGTTCATCGAGGCCTCGATCCGGGAGGTCTTCAAGACCCTGGCCGAGGCGGTGCTGGTGGTGCTGCTGGTGATCTTCCTGTCGCTCGGCTCGCTGCGCGCGGCCCTGGTGCCGGCGGTCGGGGTGCCGCTGTCCATCGTCGGGGTCGGGTTTCTGATGCTGCTGATGGGCTTCTCCATCAACCTGCTCACCCTGCTCGCCATGGTGCTCGCCATCGGCCTCGTGGTCGATGACGCCATCGTGGTGGTGGAGAACGTCCATCGCCACCTGGAGATGGGTAAATCCAACGTCCAGGCGGCCGTGGACGCAGCGCGGGAACTGGCCCTGCCCATCATCGCCATGACCACCACGCTGGTGGCCGTCTATGCGCCGATCGGCTTCATGGGCGGGCTGGTCGGCACCCTGTTCACCGAGTTCGCCTTCACACTCGCCGGGGCCGTGCTGGTCTCGGGCGTGGTGGCACTCACCCTCTCCCCCATGCTCTCCGCCCTGGTGCTGCGCGCCGGGGGTGAGCAGACCCGGTTCGAGCGGCGCGTCGAGCACGTCTTCGACTCCCTGGCGCGGGGCTACCAATCCCTGCTGCACGGCTGGCTCAAGTTCCCGTCCCTGACGCTCCTGGTCGCCCTGGTGGTCATCGGCGCCATCTATGCCATGTACAGCATGACCCAGAAGGAATTGGCCCCGACCGAGGACCAGAGCATCCTGTTCTTCATAGCGACCGCCCCCCAGACCGCCACCATCGACTATGACGTGCGCTACATCAAGGAGATGTTCCCCATCTTCGAGTCCATCCCGGAATACACGGACTCCTTCATCGTGGCCGGCTTCGGCGGCGACCAGTCCAGCACCTTCGGCGGCTTCAAGATGTCGCCGGCCACGCAGCGGCAACGCGGCCAGGACGCCATCCTGCCCGAATTGCAGGGGGCGCTCGCGCAGATCACCGGGCTCAATACCGTGGTCTTCCCGCTGCCCAGCCTGCCGACCCCGGGCAACGGTATCCCGGTGGACTTCGTCATCGTCTCCGACCGCGACTATGCGGAACTGGACGGACTGGCGGACCGGCTGCTGGGCGCCGCCATGGGCAGCGGCAAGTTCATGTTCCTGTCCAAGGACGTGAAGCTGGAGCGCCCGCGCACCGTGCTGGAGGTGGACCGCGAACTGGCCGGCGCCATGGGCATCAGCATGGCGGACCTGGGCGCGAGCCTGGCCGGCATGTTGAATGAGGACTATGTCAACTGGTTCAGCCTGGAAGGGCGCAGCTACAAGGTCATCCCCCAGGTGGAGCAGCGCTTCCGCAACGATGCGGCCGACCTCAAGGACTACTATGTCCGCAACAGCGCCGGGGAACAGGTGCCGCTGAGCACCCTGGTGACGCTCCGCCACGAGGTGGAGCCGTCCAAGCGCACCCAATTCCAGCAATTGAACTCGATCACCCTCTCCGGCGTCATGATGCCCGGGGTGCCCCTGGGCGATGCGCTCGGCTATCTGGAGGAGCAGGCCAAGGCGATCTTCCCGCAGGGCGTGCGCTTTGACTTCAAGGGTGAGTCGCGCCAGTTCAAGAGCGAGGGCACGGCGCTCGAGGTCACCTTCTTCCTCTCGATCCTGATCATCTATCTGGTCCTGGCCGCCCAATTCGAGTCGTGGCGCGACCCCTTCGTCATCCTCATGTCCGTGCCGCTGTCCATCGCCGGGGCCATGGCCTTCCTGTTCCTGGGCTTCGCCAGCATCAATATCTATACGCAGGTGGGTCTCATTACGCTGATCGGGCTGGTGACCAAGAACGGCATCCTGATCGTCGAGTTCTCCAACCAATTGCGCGCGCGCGAGGGCCTGGACAAGCGCGAGGCGGTCGAGCGCGCCGCGACCATCCGGCTGCGGCCCATCCTCATGACCACGGTCTCCATGCTGGTCGCCATGGTGCCGCTCCTGATCGCCAGCGGCCCCGGGGCCGTCAGCCGCTTCGACATCGGGCTCGTCATCGTCACGGGCCTTGGGATCGGCACCCTCTTTACCCTGTTCGTGGTCCCGGCCTTCTACATGCTGCTCTCCCCCACGGTGCATCGCGCACCCGGGCTGCCGACGGAACTGCCGCCGGCCGCAGCGGGTGGGACCTGACGCTAACCCAACGCCATTAAATTAATCGCCGACGGCGGGGCTTCTCGTTCCCACGCTCCAGCGTGGGAATGCCGTGCGGGCGCTCCGCGTCCGGTCTTGGCACGGGACGCGGAGCGCCCGCACTTGCTCCCACGCCGGAGCGTGGGAGCCAGGAAGGTCACCTGGACGGTGATCGGCCCAACGCCTTTAATGATCTGTGTTTCTTTGTGTCTTCGTGTCTTTGTGAGAGCAATTGCCGGATTGAGGTTCATCCACCTCATCCATCGCGCGGACGAGGTCGGCGAGATTGCTGACCGCCAGTTTCTCCATGACCTGATGGCGATGGCGCTTGACCGTACGCAGCGAGATCCCAAGCCCATCGCAGACCGCCTGATTGCGCTGGCCCAGGGCCACCAGGCGCGCAACCTCGCGCTCGCGCCTGGTGAGCGACGCAAAGCGCCGCGCCAGTTCGCCCTTGCGCGCCTGCTGCCGTTGCCGGTCGGAACTGACCGCCAGAGCCCTGGCAACGGCGTCGAGCAAGACCTCCGCGTCGATGGGTTTGATCAGAAAATCGAGGGCCCCGGCGCGAAACGCGCTGGCCACTTCCGCGGCGCCGCTGACGCCGCTCATCAACAGCATGGGTGTATCCGTCAGCGCCGCGAGCGAGCGCTGAAGCTCAAGTCCGTTCAGCTCGGGCAACATGACATCGCAAAGGATGCAACAGGGACCCGGGAAGCAGGGACTGGGGTGGTCGAGCGTCCTCAACAAGGCGAGCGCGGAGCCGTAGGTCTCACAGGCATACCCCTCAAGCTCGAGCAGGGCACGAAAGGCGGCGAGGATTTCGCAATCGTCGTCCACCACCAGGACGAGTCCACGGGAGCAGCGCTCGCCCCATCGCAGGTCCTCGGTGGTGATCGCACGGCGAACAGGTGGTGCTGGCGGCATCGGTTCAGGTCGTTTTCGCTGTGATGGATTGCAGCGGCAACCTGAGCTCGCAGAGGGCGCCCCCGGCCGTGTTGCTCAGGGTCAGTTCCCCGTGGTGGTGCCTGGCGATCGTGCGCGAGATCGACAAGCCGAGACCCAGACCCTGCGCCTTGGTGGTGTAGAACGGCTCCCCGGCCTTCTGAAGTGCCTCGGCCGACAGACCGGGGCCGCTATCCTGGACCTGCAGGCGGACACCGTCGTCGTCCTCCCACAGCCGGACCGCGATCTCGCGTCTGGCACTCGGGGCGGTGGCTTCGATTGCATTGCGCAAGACATTGAGCACGAGTTGGGAGAGCTGTATCGGGTCGCCGGCGACGCGGACCGGGTGCTGCGGCAAGGAACAGTCCAGACGACAGGCTTGCGCACGGGCCTGCGCGGCGACCAGCTCGGCCACTTCCTGAATGACGGCAACGAGATCGACGGGCTGCCGAAGCGTCCGCGACGGGCGAATGAGCCCACGGATATGCTCCAGGATATGAGCGGCACGCTGGGTGTTGTATACAACCTTGTCCAGCAACTCCAGCGCTTGCGTCAGCTCGATGCGTTTGCTGCCGAGCCCACGTCGCACAACCTGCGCGTTGGTCAGGATCGCGGTGAGCGGCTGATTGAGCTCGTGCGCCAGCGATGCCGACAAGAGGCCCAGGCTGCGCTGACGCTCGAGCTGGACGATCTGCTCGCCCAGTAGCCGATTTTCCTCAGCGCGCGCCTGGGCGGCCGCGGCCGCCACTTGGGCTCGGATCAGCCGTTCGAGCGCCAGACTGAGCCAGGCGATATTGCTGACGATGATGCCGACGAACGAGGTCACTCCCAGCAGCAATGCGTCGTACCCCTGCTGGCCGAGCGGATTCGGATCGAAGCCGCCCAGGGTCCCGTTCACGAGACGTAAACCGTACGCGGCGGCCATGAGGCCGAAGGCCCAGGCGATCCAGTACGCGCTGCGCTGCCCTCGCCGACGCCCCAGGCGACTTGCCCACCAGGCAATCCGGGCGTTCATGAGCGATAGAACGAGCAAGGCAAAGAGGGAATGCGCATAATGACCAACCCCATCGCCGACCCCCTGACGCAATAGCTCGTACCCCGTCAGCGCCGCCAGCAGAAGAAGGGCCGGACGATGAACGGGCTCGGGGGCATTCAATTCCAGCCGGATGGCCTGAAGCTTCAACGACAGCATCAGGACCGCCAAGGCGATCGGCACCGTGAAACCCAGCGCCTCGGGCACCAACCCGCGCAGGGCGATCAGCAGGGACGCCGCCGCGGCGGCGAGACTGCCGCCGCACCAGTGATGCAGCGCCGCATTCCGCTGGCTCCACAGGGCCGCCCACAGCGCCAACCCGATCACCAGACTGAGGATGCTCGCGAAGAGGAAGCCCGTGCGGGCATGGAAGATCATCGGGCGATCGGAGCCCCATCGGGTTGCAGTCGTGAGCGAGTCGGCCGGGGAGATCGGGATGCTAGATCGCGCGCGCGGGCAACGCAACGCCGATGGGGCCGACCCCGGGAATCACGGCAGATCTGCACATCCCCGGGGTCGCGGACGCATCAACCCGACATCCTCGACTCGGAGCACTTTTCCGCTGCACTCCCGGCCGCGCAATCACCCAGTTGAACATGCTCAGTTGAGCACCTGCGCAATGCTGTCCGCCGTCAGGATGCGCTCCGACCAGATCCGCAGGTCGTCGCTGTCGGCGGTTTCCACCCGATCGCGGCAACCTTGCGCTACGTCCGTGCCGAATTTCTTCTCGATCTGCCACAGGAGCTGTGCGGCCTCACCTTGCCGGAGCCCCCGCCGGAGGCCCTTCTTGATTCCCGCACGTTCGACAGTGGTGATATAGGGCATCTGCTTGCTCGCCTCGAAGTCGTAGAGGTCTTTGCGAAAGGCGGCCTCGGCCTCCGCGGGGAGATGGATCATCCAGTAGCGGAAGTCGATGGAGCAGCCCCAGAGCGCATCCCGGTAGCGTTGCGGGCGAAAGCGCGCGCTTAAGTCGGCGAGCACGGCGAGGCTCGCCACCGGTACGCCGCGGGCATCGCGCAGCCGATGGTTGTAGACGAACATGCGCTGGGCGTTGCGCCGCCTCCGGCTCGCCCTGCACCTCCACATGCACCAGGACCCAAGCGGTGCTGCCGTCGTGGCGCGCGACCGCGACCAGCTTGTCGGCGTAGCGCCGGCCGGTCTCGGCATCGCGCACGATGGGTTTCGCTCCACCCGATTCCGGGCGGCGAATTCGTAATACCAGCGAAAGTCGATCCCCATGGTGCGCCCAGCCGCCTGGAACCGGTAGCCGATCTCCGGCCCGCTCCCAGCCAAGCAATAAATCATGGGCTATCCCCGGTTTACTCGAAGACCAGCACCAGCCGCTTGCCGAGCGCGGCCGCTGCCCGCTCCAACTGCTTGAGGGTGGGCGAATGGTGCGGGTCCTCGAGCCGCTCGGCCGCGGGCCAGGAGGTATCGAGTGCGCGGGCCAAGTCGGCGAGCGAGCGGTCCGCTCGGGCGCGGCGGACCAGGAGCGCGGATTGGGTCTTGGCGTTGGGAGCGATATAGTCGGCGCCTTCGCGAACGGACGGGGCTGGGATTGCATGGCCGTTGTC
>Ga0247836_1003027_pt1 | contig 23152 bp, 18 predicted proteins | sample LaCruzMarch2015__4_FD_187116 | JGI IMG/M metagenome (GOLD analysis project Ga0247836, IMG submission 187116) | Freshwater microbial communities from meromictic Lake La Cruz, Castile-La Mancha, Spain - LaCruzMarch2015_14m | ecosystem: Environmental > Aquatic > Freshwater > Lake | place: Spain... | reverse complement strand
GCTTTTTTTTCATATATTTGGCGATCTGGTGCTGATATAGGCTCAATTATAAATTGTTTGGTTATTGGGCAAATAAATTCGTTAGGTATAATTATCTTACCTTCTTCTTTAATTAAATGATCTATTTTTATTTGATAATTTGATAGTAACTCTATAATTTTATCATTATCAGATAATTGAATCGCTTCCAAAAGAGACTTATAAGAAATCATATGATTTTCTAATATGTAGGTAACCACCTCAACTTTTTTACCTTGTATTGCGAGTGATAGAGCTGAACGTCCATAATTATCTTTTTCATCTAAAGATGCTTTGCCTTCTTTAAGAAGCCATTGCACAACTGCAAGTTGACCATAAACCACGGCAACAAGAAAAGCTGTAGCTCCATGATTTTCTTTTTCTGCTAGAGACGCTTTTCCTTCAATAACCAGCCATTTAATTAATTCCAAATGACCACTCATTGCCGCGGTCATAACTAAAGTTAGTCCAGATTCTTCTTTTTTTATTAATATTAGTGATGGCTCATTTTCTATTATTCTACGTACCTAACTTAAATTTCCGTCTTGGGCTAATTTAAATAATATATTTTCTTTTTCTGATAAAGGCATGGAAGACTTCCTAAATTAATGCTAACAAAAAGTTTGTTGCTTTTTTGGGCATATTACATGTGGTTCTTATTTTATACAATTAATTAGTGTTAATTTGCTTAAACTTACCATTAAAAAGTAGTACGTCATTCCAAGGCGGGAATAATTTGTGGTTAGTATTCACTTAAATTTTATGAGGAGATAATTCCACGAAGTCATGCCACTGCAATTAAGTTAAATATTTTGTCGACTTCCCATTGCTTGGCCACGAGTTCGTTGTATAAAAAGCTATATTGAGAATTTTGAAGCGCAGGGCATCAAGAGCTTTTTATGCTCTTTATAAAATCATACATTAACACTTCCACGTGACACTAATCCTTTGTTATACTGTTATTAGTTATAAACACTATAGACTTTTTTAGTCATTGGTAAACTGCTTTTTTCAAAGAATAGAAGTTATTCCGTTTGTATACATAATGCTATATTATTATATCTTTTTTTGTCCAAAATATTAAAGTATGGATTTATAAATCTACAACAACACGGGTCAAGCTACGTGAATTAGGCCCAAGGCTTAACTTAATGCCAGTCTAATATGTTTACTAGTTTTAAGTATTATATTTAAGGTGTAACGATTTATGAGAAATAGATATTTAGATAGCTTAGCTTTACCAGAAATTGCTATAGAAAGTGCCGATTTTTCACAAGTTAGCACTTGGATAATTGCCATTATCGATCAATACTCAGCAAGCAGAGCAATTCCCTCATCAATTTCTACAACATATAGCATAGAAGCGCTTGATCTACTTTATTTCTTACCTCAAGATGAATTGATTAGTCAATTAATTCATAAGCCTCTTGAATCTCCTGCATCTGAGAACTACAGAGAATTTTTACTAGCGCTTTATCATATTTTACCGCAAGAATTAAAAATTAAATGGTTAAAATTCGAGCTGTCGTCAGGCGTGCTTGCTGCAAATACTTTAGCATATCAATACCAAGATCTAAAAAAAGATCATCTAGCTATGATAAGTTCTGTATCTGCTACAGCTAAAAGTTCAACTTCTGAAGCTGAAGATATAACACAAAACAATAATTTTGTAAGATTAGATTTGCCAAATATAAATATTCATCCTGGCATTAATACAACCCACCCTGTGGATAGTGAAGTACAACTAACCATGGGAGATGCTCACGGCAATGTTCTTCTGATGATCCATTTTTTAATTTACCAAGGTGTAATGGTTTTATCAGAAGAAGATTATAGGGTTTTAGTTCGTAGATATCATGAATTATCTGCATTTTTTAGAGGTTTAAAAAAGCTCCTTAGTAGCAATAGTACGGCTATATCAGAAATAGTTATCGTTAATGAAAAGATAACAAAACTAATGGATGACTTTATCAAAACTATGACAACAAAATCACGATTTAATAATGTTGGTTTAATACGTTGGATGGGAGATATTGTTGGTGATAGAGGCGTACTAGATTATCTAGTTTTAAAGCTTCTAGAACACATGAAAAACTCATGTGTTCCATATGAAATAATCCTATCAAATCATGATTTAAATTTAATCACATTTTATGAGTTATGTCTTAATAACCCATTAGCTGAAATTGACATGGAACGCATTACAGGTAAATTTACAACTACTCCATGTGATTCAATAGAAAATACACTTATTCTGGTTGAGCTAGGGATACTTGATCATCATGAAATTTGCAGAATAATTAACTATTGTTATAAACCTGCTCTTAAGCTTTTAAGTTGTACAATTAATAAATCAGGAACAAAGGGAAATATATTTACTCATGCACCAATTCAAGAAGACGTAATACCTGCTATTGCAGAAAGATTAGGTCTTAGAATTCAAACTGATAATATTTATAAATTTTTAAGATCTATTGAAAATATTAATAATGCTATTCAAATCTATGTAGAAGCAAATATGCTCATGGATATATTAAACCCATATTTAGAGTATGAAACAAGAGGTTTTAACCCCAAAAGATATAATATTGCTTCGAATCCATTTATTACTATATTGTTTAATAAAGATTTAGAACTAATGCCATTAACTCCTATTGCCGGATGTGAATTTGTGCAAGTTCATGGCCATGAAACAGTACTTGTACCACGAAGAGGATTTGAGGGATTAGATAGCTTATTAGGTAAAGAAATTCATTTTCATGATGTGAGAAATCCAATTATTCCTAAAGAGTATTTGGTTGAAATGATTTATAGAGCATTACATTCAAGACAGAATTCGGAACTAGGGCCAAAAATAAGCAGTAGCAGAGAAACTCTTCCTGGATATCATGGAGGATTCTTTGCCTCTTTGCCAAAACCTGCTCCTGAAACTACCGAATCATCTACAAAGCCTGATGCTTATAGTTCGTCAGGTAGATTTTAATTAAAGTGGCGTAGCCTGGTTAGCAGCAACCATGGTTCCCTTAAAAAAAATCCTGGTTGCTGCTAACCAGGCTACGCAATTAATAAACTACAGACCAAAATAATTTTAAAACGATCAACTAGCTAATGCATCAGCAGCAGGAGTGTAATCATACCCAAGCTCTCTTGCAACAGCTTCATAAGTAATCATTCCTTGATGAACGTTCAAACCATTAAGCAAATGATTATCACTTAATAATGCTAATTTAATTCCCTTAGTAACTAAGCTTAAAACAAATGGTAATGTGGCATTATTTAAAGCAAATGTAGAAGTCCTAGGAACCGCCCCTGGCATATTAGTTACACAATAATGGACTACACCTTCAGCTATATATGTTGACTCATGATGAGTGGTAGGCCGCGATGTTTCAAAGCAACCACCTTGATCAATTGCTACATCAACTACAACCGAGCCCGGACGCATTGCTCGTAACATTGCCCGACTAACTAATACAGGAGCTGCAGCTCCTGGAACTAAAACCGCACCAATAACTAAATCAGCTTCTGCCACATAACGTTCTAACGACTCAGTAGTAGAATACATGGTATTTAATTTAGAACCAAATTGAAAATCAAGCTCGCGTAGACGTGTTAAAGATTTATCAATAACGGTAACTCGAGCCTCTAACCCCATAGCCATTCTAGCGGCATTTGTTCCTACAACTCCTCCACCAATAACTAAAACATTAGCAGGAGATACTCCAGGAACACCACCCAATAAAACACCACTTCCGCCCTGAGCCATTTCCAAACAATGAGCTCCAGCTTGAATAGACATTCTACCAGCAACTTGAGACATAGGAGTTAATAATGGGAGGCCACCATTAACTTCTGTAACTGTTTCATATGCAATAGCAGTAACACCTGAATCTTTTAATAATCGTGTTTGTTGCGGATCTGGTGCTAAATGTAAATAAGTAAATAACGTCTGCCCTTCGCGTAACCGATGACACTCTACAGGCTGTAATTCTTTTACTTTTACAATTAACTCAGAACGCGCAAATATTTCATCCGCAGTATCAACAATTTCAGCCCCTGCCAACTTGTATTGATCATCAGTAATACCAATTCCAATACCTGCATTTTTCTCAACTAAAACAATACCACCTACTTTAATAATTTCACGTACAGATGAAGGAACTAGGCCTACACGATTTTCTTGTAATTTAATTTCCTTAGGAACACCAACTATCATTATTTCTCCATATTATATTTGTTTTAATTGATCTATAAGCTCAGGCACTAACACAAATACATCACCGACTAATCCATAATTAGCAATTTGAAATATAGGCGCATCTTCATCTTTATTAATAGCTACAATAATCTTAGAATCTTTCATTCCAGCCATATGCTGAACTGCCCCAGAAATACCAAGGGCTATATATAAATTAGGAGCTACGATTTTTCCGGTTTGTCCTACTTGATAATCATTAGGAACAAAGCCTGCATCTACTGCGGCACGTGATGCTCCAACTGCCGCACCTAAAACATCTGCTAACTCTTCAACTAATTTAAATTTTTCAGCGGATTGCAGCCCGCGCCCCCCAGAAACTACAATCTTTGCATTACCTAACTCAGGGCGCGTGGAAGTGCTTAATTGATGACTAATAAATTTAGAATTTTTTGAGTCAAATAGATTATCAATACGCTTAATTTCACATGGATTTTGCAAAGATGTTATAGTATCAAACGCCGTAGTTCTTATAGTTAAGACTTTTTTATTATCTAAAAGACGCACAGTTTCAATTGCATTTCCAGCATATATTGGATGTGAAACTGTATTATTATCAATGATATCAATAACATCTGAAACTTGCGCCACATCTAACAAAGCTGCAATTCTTGGTAATAAATTTTTCCCAAAAGTGCTAGATGAGGCTAAAATTGATGTAAATGACTCATCAATTGCTAATACAAGCTCGCTTAAATTTTCAACCAACATTGATTCATAGCATTCATTATCAGCCAGCAATACTTCATCAACACCTTCTAAAACAGATGATTCCTTCGCAACTGCTTCACAGTTAAATCCCGCCACTAATAAAACAATTTTTTCTTTAAATTTTTTTGCAGCAGATAAGACATGGCTTGTAGAACTATTCATAGTTTTATTGTCATGTTCAACAATAATTAAAATGCTCATTATCTTTTCTCCATAAATATTCAATAATGGTGGGTAAAGTAGCCTGGTTAGATTTTGACCCTGGTTGCAAGCAACCAGGCTACGATGCTACGATGCTACGATGCTACGATGCTACGATGCTACGATGCTACGATGCTACGATGCTACGATGCTACGATGCTACGATGCTAAAGTATATTGGCCTCATTTTTTAATTTATCAACCAATTCCTTTACTGAGCCAACTTTCACCCCACTAGATCTCTTAATAGGTGCTTTAACCGACAATATTTCAATATGCTCTTTAAGTTCCAACCCTAATGAATTTAACTCTATAACATTTAATGGCTTTTGCTTGGCCTTCATAATATTTGGTAAAGAAGCGTAACGTGGCTCATTTAAACGAAGATCGGTAGATATTACCGCAGGCAACTTTAATTCGAGAGTTTCTAATCCACCATCAATTTCTCTAATTACCTTAGCATTTGCGGATGAAATATCAATTTTTGATGCGAAAGTCGCCTGCGGCCAATCTAATAATGCTGCTAGCATTTGCGGGGTTTGATTATTGTCACCATCAATAGATTGTTTCCCCATTAAGACTATATCTATTTTTTCATCAACAATGATTCGCTGTAATATTTTTGCAATATTAAGGCTGCAAAGTTTACGTTCAGTAAGAATTAAAATACCACGAGATGCCCCTAATGCCATAGCATGACGAAGAGTTTCTTGACAAAGCTCCATACCAACAGTGACAACTATAACTTCCGAAGCTAGATTTTTTTCAACTAATCTCAGCGCCTCTTCAACAGCTATTTCATCAAAGGGATTTATTGTCATTTTTACATTTTGCGTTTCAACACCAGATTGATCATCCTTAACCCTAATTTTAACATAAGGATCAATCACACGTTTTACTGGAACTAAAATCTTCATATAATTTCCGTATGCTAATGAAATTGTAAGTAGCAATACTAGCCTGGATGAAGCGCAGCGTAATCCGGGAACGATGATAATATTTGCGCAAAAACATCCTGGATTAAGCTTTGCTCCATCCAGGCTACACTACTTATAACCTTGATTACGCTTCGCTGCATCAAGGCTACTCTTATTAATTAACTAACTACCTTCCAAGAACCATCAGCTTGTCGACATGCCTTACCATAAATTTGTTGTTTTTTACCACCAATTAACGCGGTAGTGGTATATTCACGACAAGGTTGCTCGGCAACATAGTATGTACGTGTTGGATTAACTGTATAGCGATTACCTGAGTCAGGGTTTGTCCAACTTACAACTTTACCAGTAGGAGCTGTTTCTAAAGCTTGTTGCATTTCCATTCTATCTTGGCGATCCATATATTTACCAATCTGGCCACCCAGATATGCACCAACCAAAGCCCCACCTGCAGCAGCTGCCACTTGACCTGCGCCACCACCAAATCTACTACCAATAAGTCCACCAACTACACCACCAGTTACAGTACCAACCCCCTCATTTGTCACTTGCGTACAACCCACCATAAAAACTGAAAATGACAATGATAAAACTAGTATTTTTTTCATTTTAGGATCCTTTGTAATGTAATTTTTCTTTTAAATTCTAACACTAAGATTTAATGTTATCTATATCCACGAACACGCGGTGATAATTGAGAAATTAACTCATAAGCACTAGTTCCCGCAGATTTAGCTATAGTTTCAACTGGGATATTATTACCCCATAACTCTACGATATCACCTTCTTTTACAGAAGGACAATTAGATAAATCAATTGTTAACATATCCATAGAAACCCTTCCAACAATCGGAGCTTTATAACCATTAATCCATACTGGTGTATTAGCAGAAATATGACGCGGATAACCATCACCATAACCAATTGGAACAACGCCTATTTTAGTAGGTTTATCAGATTGCCAGGTTGCATTGTAACCAATTGGCGAAAAAGGCGGATAATTATGAATTGTAGAAACAATTGAGGATAATCGCATAACTGGCAATAACCCTAAGTCTCTGCCAATTTTTTCTTTAAATGGTGAAACACCATATAACATAATTCCTGGACGAATATAATCTGTATGCATAGAAGGTAATTCTAAAATTGCAGCTGAATTTGCAATGCTAAATGAAATATTTTTATTTGGTGTTTTAATAAGTCTAAAATTATTCAATTGTAATTTATTATATGGATTTTCAGGCTCATCAGCACATGCCAAATGAGTCATTATTACAATTTCTTCTTGTACCCAAGGACAATTTCGTAAATCATTAATAACACGAGGAACTACTTTTCGTTCAAATCCTAAACGATGCATTCCAGTATTAACTTTTACCCAAACTTTAATTTTTGTTGGCAAAGATGTTGATAGTAGCCAATCTAATTGCTGCTCTTTATGGATAACGCATTGAAAATTTTTATTTGCAACAATAGGTAGTTCATCTTTACTAAATACACCTTGAAATAAAACACAATCCGTTAAACTCCCAAGATTACGAATATTCATGGCCTCTTCAATACATGCAACGCCGTAGGCATCCACATGACCATCTAATACAGGGATAACAGATGAAACTCCACACCCATATGCATTTGCTTTAACCATAGCAATAATTTTTTTACCGGGAGCTAATTGTTTTATGCGATTTACATTATGTAATAAAGCTAAAGCATCTATATGAACATGGGTTGGGCGTGACACGTTAAATTAATCCTAGATAGACAAATAATTATTCGTTTTGATAGCCATTAAAGGCTAAATCTTCAAACCGGGTGAATTTACCAAGAAATGCTACACGCACCTTGCCAATAGGGCCATTACGCTGTTTGGCTATGATAATTTCTGCAGTCCCTTTATCAGGGCTTTCTTCATTATATACTTCATCACGATAAATAAAACAAATAAGATCCGCATCTTGCTCAATTGCCCCTGACTCACGTAAATCAGACATTACAGGCCTTTTATCTTGTCTTTGCTCAAGGCTTCGATTTAACTGCGATAAAGCTATTACTGGTACTTTTAGCTCTTTTGCTAATGACTTTAAACTTCGTGAAATTTCTGAAATTTCAGCTGTTCGATTCTCAGCCTTAAAACCTGGAACCTTCATTAACTGTAAATAGTCTATAACAATAAGACCCAAAGGACCGTGTTCTTTTACTAGACGTCTAGCTCGTGCACGAAGCTCTGCAGGGCTTAAAGCCGCAGTATCATCAATAAATAATGGAGCTTCAGATAACATATGCACAGCTGATGTAACTCGCGGCCAATCATCATCATTTAATTTACCAGTACGAATACGATGTTGATCAATCCGACCTAAAGATGACATCATCCTCATTGCTAAAGAATCACCTGGCATTTCCATAGAAAACACCAATACAGGTTTTGACGATTTAATTGCAGCGTGTTCAGCAATATTCATCACCAATGTTGTTTTACCCATTGATGGCCGGCCTGCAACGATAATTAAATCAGAGGGCTGTAATCCAGAAGTCATTTCATCAAGATCTGAAAGACCTGTTGCTAACCCTGTAATAGAATCACCACTATGATAAAGTGCATCTATCTTCTCAACAGCGCGAACTAAAATTGATTTAATAATTTCAGGACCACCATCAAGAGGAGTTTGTTCAGCAATTGCAAATACTTTAGATTCAGCAAAATCTAATAAATCAGGAACATCACGATGTCCTGGATTATAAGCTGAATCAGCAATTTCACTGGCAACCGCAATTAGCTGCCGCTGCACTGATTTTTCTCTAACAATATCTGCATAAGCAGAAACGTTAGCAACAGATGGAGTATTATTAGCTAACTCAAAAAGATAAGACTCGCCCCCTGCGTCATCTAGAGAATTAGTTGATTTTAAAGTATCAAGAAGAGTTACAACATCAAATGGTTGATTTTTACCGGATAAAGTAACAATAGCACGATATAAAATTCGATGTTCGCTACGATAAAAATCTTCCTCACAAACCTTAACATTAATTTTATCCCAAACTTGATTTTCAAGCATCAAGCCGCCAATAATAGCCTGCTCAGCCTCAACAGAATGTGGTGGCCTCTTTAAGGGGTCAGCCGATTTTTTTCGTTCTTGCAAATCTTGCATAGTTTTAAAATATAGATAAAGTTAATTGATGCATATTGTAATACTCAATATAAAAAAAGTAACGTGTTAATATTTGTAAATTTGAATCATTATTGATAAATGTTTTTACATTGACCGTATTTGCTATTTTTGCTTATCTGTTTTTTATGATCTTGTGTTTAATTACCGCGAAGGCGTGAATATATCTAATAAATTAGCGTTGTGTCTAGTTATGGATGAATTCCCGCCTTCGCGGGAATAACAAAGCTCGCCTTCTGTTTTAAAAAAAATTAATTTTAAAACCTAAACCCTCTCCCAAACTTGTGTGCGCCCAAGCAAAGAAATACCATAATAACCTCTAACATATAATTTATCTCCCTTAGCAGATAGTTTAAGTCGATAAATTCTACCAGTTTTTGCATCTAAAATTCGTCCATCCACCCATTCACCATTACCCTTTTCTTTCAAACCCCAAGCAATTTTCAATCCTTTAATTGGTTTACCTTTAAATTCCCCTGGGCAATTAGAACAAAATCCCGTATCACCTGGACGTGGATAAGTTTCTGCAATAGTGCCATACATAACGCCATCTTTTACCGCAAAGTTAATTATAGCTCTTCTATCACCAGTATTTTCATCAACAGTTATCCAATTCCCCTCAGGAGTTTGTCCTGCGAATACTGTTACTTGATAAAAAAAAGCCATACTAAAAACAAATAACAACTTTAATAATTTCATAAAATTTCCCTATATTATAAAATACTGTAGTTAGTGTTTCTTAAGAAGATAATTTACAATGCAATATCTTCCAATATCCAAACAAATTAGTTTTATAACAGTCTATCAATTCAAGACTTTTATTTTCAGTAATATTATTAATTGCAAAATCAGATTTAAAGCCAACAACAGATTGGAATTTAGCGATTTTATTTTCAATTAACTGTATCGCTTTATTAGATGATGAAAAATGGTTAACAAAAATAATATGAGCATCAGTTCGGCATACTCTAGATATTTCAGATATAAATTTATCAATATCAGAAACAACAGATGCAACATATAAAGCCGCTACAAAATCAAATGAATTATCTTCAAAAGCTAAATTTTCAGCATCCATAACTTTTAAATCAATATTAGCTTTTACTTTTCCAGATTTAGATAATAACTCTGCTTTTTTCAACATTTCTTGAGAAATATCAATGCCGGTAACATTTAAATCTTCGCGATAAAGTGGCAAAGAAAGCCCCGTACCTACACCCACCTCAAGAATTTTAGCTCCATTTTTTGCATGTTTATTAATAATATCAACACTATCATTTCTACCTGGACTAAATATCTTGCCAAAAACTTTGTCATAATATGAAGCATAATTATTATAAACTTTTTCTATCTGATGAACTGTCATATAACATCCTTGTAATACAATCTAATTAAAATAAATCCTGTAAGTTAAACAACAAAGGTTAAACATAACTAATTTAATGTAATGTAAAGAATGAAATGAAGCAAGATAGTTGCGAATAAGTTTTAACAACAATTTTTTATTTGTTATTATAATATCCCTAAGATATAGAGAATTTTTGCAAAATTATTTTTTTGTGTTAGCCTAACAATATACATTAACATTATTGGTGCTAATTTATGCTATCTAACACCATTGTTTTTCAATTAGCCACCCATTATCTACCGAAAATTTCTTTACGGCTAGAATGCCTGTTTTTAACTATTGAACAAGCCTGTGAAGAAACACATCAGGTAATACATCACTATGCTCTAAAAAATGTTATTGAAATAATTAAATTAATAGAAAAACCTGAGCTAAAAAGTCGATTTTTAAAAGAATTTATGCGCATTGAGCATTCTATAAATAAAGCGCAAACTCAAATATCTAATGAACTTTATGCTAAACTTTTTATTCAAATTCAGCAATTAAGTCATGTAGTTGGCAGATTTGGGGAAACAATAGATTCTTCCCCATTCTTACAATCAATTAAATTAACCCAATCAATAAACCAAGGAGAGTTTGAGCTGCAATCTCCTCAATTAATACTTTGGTTAGAATCTCATCCAAAAGAACGAAAAAAAGATTTAAAAAATTGGTTGAAGAACTTAAATACTTTATATACAACAGTCTCTGTTTATTTATCTTTACTTCGAGATACCGCTGAATTTGATAAAATTGACATGCTAAATGGATTTTATCAACGCTCTTTACCATCAAAAACAAATTGCCATTTAATTTTATTAAGAATGGATAAAAATTCAGGAATTGTCCCAAAAATACAACTTGGTCACCATGGCTTAAGTTTACGTTTATGTGATTCAACCTCAATGACCGAAATTCGTCGCACTGAGGCTAATATAGATTTAGCTATCTGTCAGTTATAAGCTAAAAACTCAAGTGATTTAGCAGCGGTCTTATGGTGCCCCGTGTATAAAAGCATATAATTTCCCATAATCTGGCTAACTTATGTGTAGCCTTGATGGATCAAAGCTACGCTATAATTTCTACCTGCACAACTCCTGCCTCTTTTATCAACTCTATAATTTTAATATTTGCGGCTGGAAATTGAAAGTTATAAAAATTGTCAATCAACTCCCAACGAAGATCAAGCTGGCCTTCCTTACATGATGCATTTCCACTAAATTTATTAACATGATAAATTAATAATTCAATATCTTTATTATTATATTGATAACTTACCTCACCCATATATTCATAAGAAACAACATCAAGACCTACTTCCTCTTTTATTTCTCTTACCAATGCATCTTCAGCAAGCTCATCTTTATTTAGTTTCCCACCAGGAAACTCCCAAAAACCACCATGAGATACATAAGGAGATCGTCTCGTAATTAGTATTCGATTAAATTCATCCGTAATTACCGCAACTGCTACCTTCACGCAAGGCTGCCATGACAACTTTTATATTTCTTGCCAGAACCACAAGGACAAATATCATTTCGGCCAATTTTCTTTTCATTACGCTTAAAAGTAGTTGGATTTTTTTCATCTGCTTGATTTTGTAAGGTATCATCAGCATGAATATATTGCATATTTTTCACAAGCTCTGCACGACGAAGATCTTCAACTGCATTAACATCTTCTTCATTTCTAACCTCAACGGTAACAAGCAACCTAATTATTTCATATTTTAAATTATCTAACATTGATGAAAATAAAGTGAATGCTTCGCGTTTATACTCCTGCTTAGGATCTTTTTGAGCATATCCACGTAAATGAATACCCTGACGCAAATGATCCATCGCGGCCAAATGCTCGCGCCAATGATTATCCATAGTTTGTAAAATAACCGACTTCTCAAATTGCGCTAATATCTCACGGCCTATTTCCTGCTCTTTTTGTTTATATAGAGTATTAGAAATTTCTAATACTCTTTCTTTAATTTCATTAGATTGAATGGAATGATCTTCATCAACCCATTTTTTTAAATTTGCCTTTATTTTAAAATCATCTGCTAATACTTCGGTAAGAGCCTCTAAATCCCATTGATCCTCAAGGCTTTCTGGTGGAATATAACTATCGATTAAACCAGTAATTACTGACTCACGCATTCCATCTACAGCTTCTACTGGATCAACCATTTCCATAATTGAAGCTCGCTGTGAATAAATAACTTTACGCTGATCATTAGCTACGTTGTCATACTCAAGCAATTGCTTACGCACATCAAAATTATGCCCTTCTAATTTACGTTGCGCATTTTCAATAGCCTTGGTTACCAGATTATGTTCAATTGGCTCGCCAGGCTTCATGCCAAGACGACGCATCAACATTGAAACACGCTCAGATGCAAAAATTCGCATTAAAGAATCTTCAAGTGATAAATAAAACCGCGTTGAGCCAGGATCACCCTGACGACCTGCTCGTCCTCTTAATTGATTATCAATTCTTCTTGATTCATGGCGTTCTGATCCTATAATTCGCAAACCTCCTGCAGCAATTACAGTATCGTGCCTTTCATGCCAATTTTTTCTAACCTCATCTCGTTCTTTATCAGATGCACTCTCAGGTAATAAACCAAGTTCTGCCTCTAAACTTCCTCCTAATACAATGTCAGTACCTCGACCCGCCATATTAGTAGCAATTGTAACAACTCCTGGACGCCCTGCTTCTGCAATAATTTGGGCTTCCATCTCATGGAATTTAGCATTTAAAACTTGATGTTTAATACCTGCCTTCTTCAATAAATTAGATAATACCTCTGACGACTCAATTGATGCAGTTCCAACCAATACCGGTTGTTTTCGTACAACGCAATCTTTAACATCTTCGATAATAGCCTGATATTTATCTTGTTGACCTAAATAAACTAAATCTGATTCATCTTTACGAGACATAGATCTATTAGTTGGAATCACAACTACTTCAAGATTATATATTTGCTGAAATTCAAATGCTTCAGTGTCAGCCGTTCCTGTCATACCTGATAATTTTTCATAAAGACGGAAAAAATTCTGGAAGGTAATAGATGCTAATGTTTGGTTCTCATTTTGAATAGCAACAAGCTCTTTTGCTTCAATTGCTTGATGTAACCCATCAGACCAACGTCTACCAGGCATAGTACGACCTGTGTGTTCATCAACTATAACCACTTGATTAGATTGGACGATATAATCAACATCACGATGAAACATTGCATGGGCTCTTAATGCAGCTGTAACATGATGCATCAACATTATATTAGATGCATGATATAAACTCTCACCTTTTTCTAATAATTTAGCTTTAATAAGAAGCTCTTCAACTTTCTGGTGACCACTTTCAGTTAAATGAGTTTGTTTTTGCTTCTCATCAATGGTGTAATCACCTACAGACTCTTCATTTTCCTGAATTTTTAACTGTGGAATTAACTGATTGATTTTAATATAAAGCTCGGAACTATCTTCTGCAGCCCCTGAAATAATTAAAGGTGTACGTGCCTCATCAATTAAAATAGAGTCTACTTCGTCTACAATAGCAAAATTTAATTCACGCTGAACTTTGTCTTCCGGGCTAAATGCCATATTATCGCGTAAATAATCAAAACCAAATTCATTATTAGTCCCATAAAGAATATCAGCTTGATAAGCTGCTTGTTTTTCATTATGTGGCATATCAGGATAAATGACCCCAACGCTTAAGCCTAAAAATGAAAAAATAGGCTTCATCCACTGGCTATCACGACGCGCCAAATAATCATTAACGGTAACCACGTGAACGCCATAACCACTAATGGCATTAAGATATGCTGGCAATGTAGCGACTAAGGTTTTACCTTCACCGGTACGCATCTCAGCAATATTGCCTTCATTCAATACCATGCCACCGATTAACTGTACATCAAAGTGCCTAAGGCCTAAAGTACGGACTGAAACTTCACGCACTACCGCAAAAGCCTCTGGCATTAAGTCATTAAGAGTTTCACCGGCTGTAAATCTTGACTTAAATTCAGCAGTTTTTTCAGCTAATTGTTTATCAGTTAGGGCTTTGATCTTAGGCTCAAAATCATTAATCGCCAATACTGTTTTTTCCATACGACGCAATGTACGCTCATTGCGACTACCAAACATTTTCTTCAATAACGTATTAAGCATAGCCCTAATAATCCCATATCTAAATTTTAAAAACCCTTAATTTACTAGAATTTGACTTTAATTGCCATGAATAAGATCGTTATATCATTAAATCTTACGTTCATTAACAATGAGTAGACTGGCTAGCAGCAACCAGACTACATTACCCCACCACAAATTGAATCAACTTGCTCAAATGCATCCTTATCCTTTTTTTGCTGAATTTTAACAAGGTTGTTCTTAAATGCTTTAGTTCCAGACAAACCATAAGCTATATTTAAAATTGGTTTCAACAAAATACTAAGAGGCACACCTTTTTCATACTCATCTTCTGCATAGAATATATAATTTTTTAAAATCTCAGCACGACTTTTTAATGGAATCTCTGGATATAAATTATGATGAATTTCTGCAATAGCATATGGATTTTGACAAGCAAGTCTCCCTAACATTACCCCATCAACTTGTTGTAAATGAGCCTTAATCTCAGCAAAATCATTTATATTGCCATTAATAACCACAGGAATTTCGGCTAATTCTTGCTTGATTTTATACACATAATCATAATTTACAGGTGGAATAGTGCGATTTTGCTTAGGACTTAATCCTTTTAACCAAGCTTTTCGCGCATGAACAATTAACTTATCACAACCTGCATCTACCAATCGATGAGCAAAAGATGAAAAAAAATCATAGCTATCTTTATCATCAATACCAATACGGGTTTTAGCCGTAACTGGTATTTTAACTGACCTTTTAATAAGAGAGATACACTCAGCTACAAGCTTAGGCTCATCCATTAAACAAGCCCCCATTTTTCCTGCCAAAACTCGATCGCTAGGACAACCTAAATTTAAATTAACCTCATCAAAACCTTGTTGTTCAGCCATTTTTGCACAAAGAACTAATTTATCTTTATCAGCACCACCTAATTGCAAAGCTAAAGGATTTTCCATTTGATGAAAATTTAATAATGAAGGCCTGTTAATTAAAGCATCGGTTGTTAGCATATCAGTATATAACAAAGCAGAAGGCGCTAACATTCGCATAAAAACTCGAAAATGCGTATAGGTCCAATCAATCATTGGTGCGATGCTAAGTGGGGAATATAATCCTTTTTTTAACTCTTCAGATCTATTTATAGCCACAAGTTTTAATCACCATTATTAAAAGTTGTATTATACTCTATTTAGATGCCTGTTTAAAATAAAAGCTCAATTGCTGTTTTCTTATTAGTTATATACTAGAGAAATTGTCATCACACCCTATTTAAAAATCTACTTATAATGCATAATAAACGATCTAATCCTTATGAATAGACCGACTTTAATACTTATACCTGGTTTACTTTCTGATAGTTTTGTTTGGTAAAACCAAATAGCAATATTAGAAAAGCATGGAAATATTAAGGTTTGTTGACAAGAGTAAAGAACCATGAACCAAACTAGATCTCAATTACCAACTAATGCTATTGAATTAGTTAAATCTTATCTTTTAAAGTTACAAACTAATATTTGTGAAGAACTTGAAATTTTAGATGGGAAAGGAGAATTTTTAAAGGATCAATGGACTCGTAAAGAAGGCGGAGGCGGAATTACCTGTGTCTTAAATAATGGCAAGGTATTTGCTAAAGCTGGGGTAAATTTTTCTCATGTAACTGGAGAAAAACTTCCTCCATCAGCAACAGCTAATCGCCCAGAACTTGCAGGATGTAAATTTACAGCTCTTGGCGTATCTTTAGTAATACATCCAGACAATCCTTATGTGCCTACAACTCATGCTAACGTACGTTTTTTTATTGCTGAAAAAGAAAATTCAACCCCAATTTGGTGGTTTGGTGGAGGAATAGACTTAACACCTTATTACGGATTTAAAGAAGATTGTCGCCATTGGCATCAAACTTGCTTAAATGCCTGTGAACCATTTGGTGAGGAAATTTATCCTCATTTTAAATCATGGTGTGACAAATACTTTTATATTAAACATCGTGAAGAAGCTCGCGGAATCGGTGGTCTTTTTTTTGATGATTATAATCACAATGGATTTGAACATAGCTTTTCTCTAATGCAGAGCATCGGAAATCATTTTATTTTAGCTTACGCACCGATTGTAAATCTTCGTAAAGATCATAAATTTGGTGATCGAGAAAAATCATTTCAATTATATCGACGTGGGCGTTATGTAGAATTTAATCTAGTGTACGACCGCGGAACTCTTTTTGGATTACAATCAGGCGGTAGAACAGAATCTATTTTAATGTCGCTGCCACCTGAAGTTAATTGGCAATATAATTGGCAACCAGAAAAAGGTAGTGATGAGGAAAAGTTATATACTGATTATCTACCAGCAAAAAATTGGTTGGCTATTTAACCATACTATAATCCCTTGGCTATATAAGTTAAATATTGCTGCGAAAATCAATGCTAAGTGATGCTATAGATTGATCTAATTCATCTAAAATTTTGCAAGATTTTGTTTTAAGATGAAATATTGTAAAGCGGCGAGAAATTATATTTATAAGACCTAACGTTGCAATTGCAAATACTAAATTACCAATAATTTCTTTAAAACCGCGATGTTTATCAAGAACATCGTGTGCCTTTTTTATTTCAATTTTACAGTGCTCTTTAAAGCAATCTTTATCTATTTTATTTAATTTATAATCTATAAAAATATCATAAATTTTCAAATTAAGTTCTTCTGCAACTTTTGCTGCGTCATTGTGTAGATTTTTTCTTAAATTTAGAGATTTTTCTTTTATAATATTTAAAACTTCAAGCAAACTAATTTCTGTTTTAGTTAACGATAAAGTTGTTTTTTCTCGAATCTTATAAGCCAAATTAACGCTATTAAGCACCGGCCGCAAATATTTTGGAACATAGTTGTGCATCAATTCTGATGCTTTATCATCTATTTTTTCAGGGGCTATATATTCTTTAATTTCTTGTTTTATCTTTTCAACAGTTGGGGAATAATAGTAATAATCATTACTAATTATATCTTTTATTTTTTCAACCTGCTCTTTTACTTTTCCGCGCAATAATCCGGAATTACCAAGAACACGAATGATTATCAAACAAGAATACACATCACCAGGCTTGGTTATTTTAGTTAATAATGATGAAAGCAAATCTTCATATTGATCAAATTTATTAAATTTTACCAAGTAATTAATTAAATCTCTAAATTGTTCTTCTTTTTGGATGTAAAAAGTCCCTTCATATTCCGGTATTTTTTTAAATAGATCTAAAATAACCTCATCCATTTTACTTTCGATTTGATCACAAAGTTTTTTATTAAAAAGCTTTCCTAAAAAATATATTTTACTAAGCTTATCGTTATAAAGGGGATAGAATATCGACCTAAAAGAATCTTTTGCTTGACTGCTTTTAATTTTAATAAAATATTCTATAGGGTTTTGGAATTCTACGTTTAAAAAATGCAGACACTGTAAATTAATTTGATCTACAATATCAGGTATTAAATTAGGAAAATCCATATACATATTAAAAGATTTATTAGAAAGCGCTGAAGGTTCGCCATCTTTCAACTCATTAATATATCTATCCAAGCATTTTGACTTTTCCTCTTCCAAAGCAAGGTCAATTTTAGCTCTTAATAACGGAGGGTAATTTATATCTATAGGTATTCGTTTCTTTTTTAATTCATAATTACTGATACAACCATCAATTGCTTTGATTTTTAGCATTGTCAAAGAATCGCTACAATATCCTCTGGTTTTTAAATCATCTGTCACTAACTTAGAAACCATCGATACCCACATTGCCACAATTTCATCCTCTGAATATTTAGGAGCTGCTTTTATAAAGTTATGAACACCTGAATATTCAAAAATAGGTAAAATTATACCTGTCGCTTTTTGATATTCTATTTGTAAATATAGGGCTTGCAAATAATGAGTATGTGGATTCTGAGGCAAATAATTTCCATGCATACGTCGATTATATGGCGTAGGATCTTGTGTAAAATAGATAGCATCAGCTTTGGTTATTCGGTATAAAATTTCATTATGGGTGGTGATTTCATCACCTACTCGCTGCGATGCACCTCCCATTTTTAATATCTGATGCAATAAATATAATTCCCTTTCTTTTACACTCCTTAATTTTACAGGGATAATGTGATTTTTCTTTCCAAAACCTGTGCTAGCATTTGTACAAGATATTTCTGATACATGATCAATATTAGGATTCAGAATAAGAAAACCCTGATTTGCAAATACACCGGTACCATGAGATATCATTGAAACCGAGCGATTAGGATTGCCATATTTTTTTATGTTATCAGGCTTTTTTGTACGGGTACGTCTTCCTGGAACACGAGTCATCTTACGGATTTCTACAACTCCCGCAGTTTCGTCAATCTTAGTTCTATTAGTATGAAAGGCTCCTGGTGCGCCAATACCTCTTAGAAAAAGTTTTCCTGAGGACATCGCTTCAGTAAGCAATTGTTCTGTCACCACAGACAACGGCTCTTTTGCGTAACTTTTTAGTAGTGGTTGCCAAAGCTCGTATTCGGTTAGAAGTGTTTCTTTCGATAATCTAATAATTAATGGATGAAGAAATGGGTGTTCTGAAATGCAAGCCATTATAGAAAAATAAGCATGTTCATGTTCATATTTATGTTTAAGCTCATAATTAGTGCTTAAATGGCTATCACCCTGGAAGGCAATTAGGCTTCTTGCCTCGGTAATTAAGATAGCAATTATATCAAAAGCTACTTTATTATCTTGTGCAATATATTTATAAAAATCAAGATATTTTGCATCAAAATGACCTCTGGCACGAATGATTTCGAGGCAATCAGCATCATGAATTAATTTTTGATAGATATTTCTAGATAACTTAGTTTCGCGTCTTACCCAAGCCATCTCTTTTAATTCAAAATAATTAGCTTCATATGCATCTTTATTCGCAATTGCTTCTGCTAATAATTTTGCTTTTGATGGAGTGACATTTAGTATTTTTGTAGCATATTGGTAAAAAAATAAGGCGCTTTCCTGATCCCATAAATCCTCACCCTCACCTTCTCTTGCTGAATCATGAAATAAGGCTGCTATCTGCAAGAGTTTAATATCTTCGTCATTTAAATATAAAGCTTCTTTATCTTTAAATCGGCGAAATAAATTAGCAAAAATTGGGATATTAATGGCTGCTCGAGTTACATGTTGCACGCCGTGAATATTTCTAGAGATACCATTGGTATCAACAGCATTGGGATAAGGTTTAGCATAAATATTGTTATATACCCACTTAACATGAACGTCAATTGGCATATCGAGGGTTAATTTTTCACCATGATCAAAAAGCTCAGGGTCTAAGTTTTTTTTTGCCAATATGTCTTGGATTAAAGTCATGCGAACACATTATATAAAAAACAATATGCAATATTATATAACTAAATGCTTAAGGCTATCTTAATAGATAAGTACCTAATGGCTAAAATTACATAAACGGGAAAATGCGAATAAACCTATAAATCTGCAGCAAGTATATGTTGGACTTTTTCATCCAACGTATAATGCTTAAATAAATACAAAAATAAAAAAGCAACAGCTATATTTATTAAGCTTAACATAGCAAATATCAAAGAAATTCCAACATTAAAATGCAATAAAATCATCAGAAAACCAGTTGCTATTACTATAAAAAAAGAAGAAACAATATTATTAACCGCAATCGTTCGGGCTCTTTTAGTATTAATACTAACAACTTGCAAATAACTATATAAAGGAACAACAAATAACCCGCTACTAAAAGATATGAAGAAAATATCAAAAGAAATACGCCAATTCTTTAATTGACTGAAAAATTGCGCTGTTGTTTGCAAAGATAATAAATCATTAAATATAGGTGTAGCTAAATATAAGTCAAAGGTAAATAATGAAAGTAAAAACATAGCATGTGGGACATATTTAATAGTAATAAAGCCTGATAATATTCGATTTATAGCCAATGATCCTAAGGCTGTCCCTATTGAAAATAAAGCAAGGAAAACTGCAAGCACTGAATTATTAGCATGCAATACATAATTAGTATAATCGGGCAATTTAGTTATAATCACCACAGATAATATCCAAAACCAAGAAATAGTTAATATAACTATAATAATTTTAGAATTAGTTAATACGTCTTTAAATATATTTTTAGTTGCGCGTAAAATGTTCCAATCAATACTTAAATCTTTCACTTTTGATTTAGTCGGTAAGATAAATAAACTGGATATAAAACCTAAAAAAGCAATTGCTCCTAATAACACAATAGCATTAATTGTAAGGCTATTAACTCCTGAAATAGTTAAAGTACCAAAAATTGTACCTAAAAGAATCGCAATAAAAGTACTTGCTTCAACTAAGGCAGTAGCTCCTAATAACTGATCTTTATGAAGTTGAACTGGTAAAATAGCATATTTAATTGGTCCAAAAAACGTTGAATGAATCCCCATTCCGGTTAACATAGCCATTAAAAGATAAATACTACCAAAATATAATGCAGCCCCACCAATTAAAACTAAAATCATCTCAAATATTTTAATTATACGAGTCAAATGTGCCATATCATATTTGTCTGCAAGCTGGCCTGCTGTTGCTGAAAAAAGAAAAAAGGGAAGCATAAATAAAGCGGAGGCCAAAGCTTGATAGAACTCTGATTGTGCTTGCGATATACTCAAATGATAACTAATCAAAGTAAGCATCGCTAATTTAAATGCATTATCATTAAATGCACCAAAAAATTGGGTCATAAAAATAGGAAAAAATGTTCTTTGTTTAAGAAGGGAAAAAAGACCCAAATTCATTTATTCTCCATTAGCGCGTTTACTTAAAGTAGAAATAATTTTTTCTAGACTATGTTGATGAGGTGCTGACTGGTGAACAATAGCATCAGTACGAGCCTCACAATAAGCTTTAACTTCTTTATCTGGTAAGATATAAAATGTCTTTTTTTCTATCTCTGCCATAATATAATCAGCAAGATCTTCAACAGAACGACTACGCTCCATAAGATTGGTAATAAGAGAGTGTAATTTATTTGGGTTAGAATTTTTTGAATTTGTCATTAATTGGGTATTAGCAAATGATGGGCAAACAACGGAAATATCAATGGATTTTTTTAATCTTATGAAATCAAAATACAACGACTCAGACATAGCAACAATCGCATGTTTAGACATTGCATAAGGTGCCATTTGCGAACCGCTACACAACCCATAAATACTAGCCATATTCACTATGTGTGCAGAATTTTTCTGCTTAAACATTAAAGGAATAAAAGCCTTAATACCATTAATTACCCCATACAAATTAACATCAATAACATGATGAATATCTTCAACAGATTGTTCCCATAGTGGGGCAATATTGCCGCTTATGCCTGCATTATTAATAAGTAAATCTACTTGATTAAAATGCGAATAAGCAAGGCTTGCTAATTTCATAACCTCTGAAAAATTTGACACATCACAAACCATAGAGATAACTTCTAAAGTTGAAGTATCTCGTAAAAGTTTTGCAGAAGCGTCTAACTTTTCTTTGGCAATATCAGCCATTACAACGTTCATGCCCTCAGTTAAGCATGCTTTTGTTAATGCAAAGCCAATACCACTTGCCGCCCCAGTTATTACGGCAACTTTTTTATTTATATTCATAAAACATCTAAATCATATTATAAAAAAAATTTGTTATTAAGAAGCCTCTTCATTTCTAATTAGAGAAACATCTTGGGCTTTAAATCCTTTTGGACTTTTATCCAATACAAAACTTACCGCGTCATTTTCATGCAACGTTTTAAAACCTTCGCCTTGAATATCTTTATAATGAACAAAAATATCATCACCATGCTGATTAATAATAAAACCAAATCCCTTTTTTTCATTGAACCATTTTACTTGGCCTGTTTCTCTATCCGACATTTGTATCTCCTTTCTTATTATGTTTTCCTATCAAAATTACGTTACAATCGATTAACGTAAGATGTTAGCATAACAGTTTTTTGTTGATTGTTAAGGATTTTTTTTAAGGTTCGTATTTTAGGGGGTAAAGTGGAGAGTTCTAAAGAGTCTTTTATCCGTCTCGCATTAGATAATGACGTATTGAAATTTGGTGAATTCAAGTTAAAATCTGGCAGAATTAGCCCCTATTTTTTTAATGCGGGATTATTTTACCAATCTAAAGCCCTACTCCAACTTGGTAAGTTTTATGCAAATTTACTGGTAAAAAAAGCTATTAAATTTGATCATCTATTTGGCCCTGCATATAAAGGATTACCTTTAGCTACAACTACGGCAGTCGCTCTTGCAGAAAT